>Ga0080004_1147981_pt1 | contig 19929 bp, 19 predicted proteins | sample WasSprMetagenome_FD_69207 | JGI IMG/M metagenome (GOLD analysis project Ga0080004, IMG submission 69207) | Sulfidic aquatic microbial communities from Washburn Spring, Yellowstone National Park, USA - WS (SPADES assembly) (version 2) | ecosystem: Environmental > Aquatic > Thermal springs > Hot...
TCCAGCGTTGATCAGCCAGCTGACCTCCTTGTAGAGGGTTACGTTCCACTTCTTGTCGATGTGGAAGCACGTGGGCATCTGCGGCGGGGCTGAGATGCTAACCTCGACGGTGGGCGCGATGAAGAACTTCTTCGACTTAGCTTCGCTGTCAGCCTCGCTGGAGAAGATCGGGGCGCCCTCCCTCCTGTAGAGCCACACGTCGAAGTACGCTATGTCCGCCCTACCGCTCTCGGGGTCTTTGAAGTACAGCGGCTGGTCGGAGCCCGCGACGTTGGTTATCGCCTGGAAGGTGAAGTTCCAGAGGTAGTTGAGAACGAGGGTGCTGTTGAGTGTGTTGGCAAAAACTGTCGGGTCAGTAAACTTCTGGGAGTAAGCGAGGAAGGTTCTACCGTACGCCTTCCAGAACACTGAGATGTTGTAGGTGCCGTAGGTGGGCTGAACTATCACCCCGCCGGGCTGCGCGATTGTTAGCCAGATCCTGCCGTTGCTGTCGGTCTTGCCAACGGCGTAGGCCATGATGCAGTTGGCTCCTGGGGCAGTCTCGTTGAAGACCACGACTATGACGTCCTGGTTGGCGAACTTCGTGCCGTCGGGCATCTGAAGGTCGAAGTAGACCGCCTTGGCGGGGAACGTCGGCGCTGCGAGCGCGGTGCTCGCGATCGCGAGCACCGCGGCCACTAGGGCTGCAGCCAGTAGGGTGTACTTCCTACTCATACTTCTTCAACACCCCCTTTTCGGGGTCGGCGCTGGGAGCCTTTGGAGGGTATTTATGGGTAAGTTTCTCCATGAATTAGAACTAGGCTTCTGACGTACTATTGTCCGTCTGCAGGCGAAGGGCTCCCAGCATAGCTGCGAGCGGCTTTTTAGGCCTCGCCGGCAGCGGTGAGTGGTGGCCCTTATGAAGGTGCTGGCGTTCGGGGATGTGCACGCGCCGGAGTACCTGCCGCTGCTGAGCAGGTCGCTGCGCTCGCTGGAGCTGCGCGGGGTTGAGCTCGTGCTGGTTGCTGGCGACGTGGTGGCGAAGGGGGGCTGGAGGGCTTGCGGGGGCGTGGCGGGGCTGCTGGGGGAGCTGCTCCCCGGCGTCCCCGTGGTGGCGGTATTCGGGAATGAGGACTACGCGGAGGTCAGGGGGAGGATGCGCGAGGCTTGCAGCGCGTTCACCTGGCTGGACGACGAGGCTGTGGAGCTTGAGCTTCCCAGCGGCAGAGTCGTGGTTGTCGGGACCACTGGAGCGCTGGATAGGCCGACGAGGTGGCAGGAGCGCCACGTGCCCGGTGTGAGGGAGGTGTACAGGGCGAGGCTGGAGAGAGTTGAGCAGCTGCTGAGAGCGCACGCCGGGAGGGGGCTGACGATCCTCCTCACGCACTACCCGCCCCGCTGCAGGACGCTGGAGGGTGAGAGGGAGGAGTACTGGCCCGAGATGTCCTCCACGGGGCTGCGCAGCCTGGTGGAGCGCTACCAGCCTGACGCGGTGGTGCACGGGCACCTCCACATGAGCCGGGTGCACAGGGACTTCATCGGGTCCACGCCTGTCTACAACGTCTCGCTGCCAGCTGTGGGCGGCGCCACCTTGCTGGAGCTGCAGCGGAGGGGCCTGCTGGGCTTCCTCCAGCCCTAGAATAACATCGTTATTCTCCACTATAACATTGTTACGTTTCACAGAAACCTTGTTACGCTCGCTTGCGGAACAGCGTTATGCTTGAGTATAACAATGTTTTACTTGTAGTGGAACAACGTTATACGTCAGTCCTGCGGGGATCCTCTTCACATATCCGCAAGCGAGCCTCCTTATCACCACGTGCGCATCGAGGCTCCAAATAAAAACCCCTCACCGCCGCGTTGCTCATGACCTGCAGGGCCCTCAAGGCTTTCGTGGGTGTTCGAGCCGGTAAAGCTGGGAGGCCGGGGAGTGCTCTGCAAGTCAGCAATCGAGTGCGCTTCTTCACGTTTCTCGTGCGAGCTGCTTCATCATCCGTGCTCTACACCGCGGAGGGTTTAAAAGCGTTAGCACGCGGCGGGTAGTGGCTGTGAGTGCCCGGTTTTCGGTTCAGGCGTTGAAGCTGCTCACGGAGGTTGACCGGAGGATACTGACCGCCGTGGAGAGGGGGATGATCAACCACGAGTACGTCCCCGCGGAGCTTGTGGCTTCCATCGCGAAGCTGGACCTGGAGCTCGTGGAGAAGAGGCTTAAGAGGCTGAACAAGCTCGGCCTCGTGCAGAGGTCCGCGGGGGGTGCGAGGGGGTACGTGCTGACCAGCCGGGGGTACGACTGCCTGGCCTTCTACGTGCTGGCGCGGAGGGGTGTCCTTGAGGCGCTCAGCCAGAGCCCTGTGGGCGAGGGGAAGGAGTCCGAGGTGTACCTGGGCGTCACGCCCGGCGGCAGGCTGGTGGCGGTCAAGGTGCACAGGGTGGGTAGGACGAGCTTCCGGGGGACAAAGAGGGTGAGGGTGTACGTCGCGGATAAGAGACACACGTCGTGGCTCTACCAGTCGAGGCTCGCCGCCAGGAGCGAGTTCGAGGCGCTCAGCATCCTCTGGAAGGCTGGGGTCGCCGTGCCTGAGCCGCTGGACTGGAACCGCCACGTCGTGGTTACCGGGTACGTGGAGGGGGTGGAGCTGTCGGAGGTCCCGGAGCTCGAGGACCCGAGGGGGGTGCTGGACCGGGTGCTCGCGGAGGTCGAGAAGGCCTTCAAGGCGGGGGTGGTGCACGGGGATTTGAGCGAGTACAACGTGCTGGTCACCGAGGGGGAGGGGGTGGTGCTGATCGACTGGCCGCAGTGGTTCTCCTCGACACACCCCCAGGCGGAGCTGTACCTCCGGAGGGATGTCGAGAACGTCGCCTCGTTCTTCAGGCGGAAGTACGGCGTGGAGGTGGACCCCAGGGGCCTCGCGGAAGAGTTTTTAAGGAGGGTGAGGGGGTGACGCTGGGAAGGGCTCCGGTGGCCTTCAGAAGGGTTCTAGGGCTCGACATACTGCCTGGCTCCTCCGCCGAGGCTGGTGAGCCTCTCTACGCCTGCGCGGTGGTCTCCGACGGCAGGGTCGTGGAGCGCATAGAGAGGGTCCGCTGGAGCGAGATCGCCTCCCTGGCCGCGAGGCACGGCGTTGACGCTATAGCGCTCGACAATGTGCGCGAGCTAGGCGACGAGGTCGAGATCGCGGCGCTCATGCGGAGCCTGCCGGCTGGTGTGAGGCTGGTGGAGGTCACCAGGGTGGCGGGGGAGCAGCTGAGCGTGGAGGCTCTCTGCGCGATCACCGGCTTGTGCAGCGGGAAGCCCTCGCCCCTGGAGACCGCTGAGCTCGCGGCAATCCTCGCGTACCAGGGGGTGGGCTCCGAGGTCCTGGTGTTCGAGGAGGAGACTGTGATCACGGTGGGGAGGGGCAGGGTGCCCGGCCAGGGCGGTATGAGCCGGGAGCGGTACAGGAGGGGTATCGAGCTCCTGGTGAGGAGGAAGGTGGCCGAGATCAGGGAGGCCCTCGAGAGGGCTAAGCTCGACTACGACCTCTTCGTGAGGAAGTCGGGGGAGGGGTACGCAGGGGCCACCTTCGTCGTGTACGCCCCGAGGGAGGCCCTCGCAGGCATCGTGCGCCAGGAGAGGGGGCACGACCTCTTCGTGGAGATAGAGCCCGTGAGGAGGGAGAAGCTGGAGTACAGGGCCCTCGGGGCCAGGGCGAGGGAGCCCGCGAGACCGGCGCGGAGCCTCATAGTGGGGGTGGACCCTGGGATGACCACGGGGGTTGCGGCTCTCAACCTCAGGGGGGAGGTGGTAGCCCTCTTCTCGAGGAGGCTGCTCGGCAGGGGGCAGCTCACCAGGATGCTCTACGACCTCGGCTACCCGGCTGTCATCGCCGCTGATGTAGAGCCACCGCCCTCCTACGTGAGGAAGCTCGCCGCCTCTCTGGGCGCAGTGCTCTTCGCCCCGCCGAGACCCCTCTCCGTCGAGGAGAAGCGCCGCCTGGCAGAGGAGGCTTTGAGCGGCTCCGGCTACAGGGTCAGGGATAGCCACCAGCGCGACGCCCTGGCTGCAGCGTACAAGGCGTACCTCTCTTTCAAGGATAAGATGGAGGAGGTCGAGCGCGAGGCGGAGAGGCGGGGGCTCCCCATACCCCTGGAGGAGGCGAAGCTGCTGGTCATACGGGGGGAGCCTGTGGCCAGCGCGGTGGTCAAGGTCGCGCGGAGGCACTTCGGCATCGAGCCCAGGGCGGCCCAGCAGCCGCTGCCCGCCGGGCAGGAGGAGAGGCCGGGTGCTTCCCTAGCGCCCATCGTGGAGCAGCTGCTTTCGGAGAACTACGCCCTGCGCAGGGAGCTGAGGGAGCTCAAGGAGGAGCTCGAGGAGAAAGTATCAGCGCTGCACAGGCTGCTCAGGGTCCGCGGCTCGGCGCCGAGCAGCGAGGTCGTCAGGCTCGAGGCCAGGCTGGAGAGCGCTAGCCGTGAGCTAGAGCGCGTCAAGAGGGAGTACGAGGGGCTCCAGAGGGAGTACGCCCGCGCTGTCTACGAGCTCACAGGGCTTGTCACGGGCAGGAGGTGCGCCGCCCTGAAGCTCTCGTCCGCGCTCAGGCTGCTGGACCAGGGGCTCCTCAGGCCCAGCGCTCTCGCAGACCCCCTGATCTACGTGGATAAGGACCTACCGCTGGAACTGCTGCGCGACGCGCTGCTGAAGCTCAAGGACCCCGCGAGGCCCATGGTCGTCGTGGTCAAGGGGGCGGCGAGCAGCCTCTCTGAGGCTCTGCCACTGGGCGTCGTCCCAGTGCCCCTCGGCATGCTTCGCTCCGCGGTCGAGTGGGGGGACTTCCTCTTCCTGGATAGGGAGGAGCTCGAGGACTCCCTGAGGGTGGCCTGCCCCGCTGGTGAGGCTGAGAGGGTAAAGAAGGCCTTCGAAGAGTACAGGCGCCGCAGGGCTGCCGAGCTCTTCAGAAAAGCGTGACCTCGCCTCTCAGTATCCTCTCCCAGAGCGTGTTGATCCTGTCCAGGTGGTCCGCCAGCACCTCCTCAGCCTTGTGGCGCACGCGGGCTATGACCTCTTCGGGGGCGTTGAGGCCTATGTAAGCCAGGAGCGGCTCGTTGATTGGTCTGCCGATCTGGCTGATTATCTTCACGTAGGCTTCCTCGATCCTGTCGAGCTGCACTATGTCGCGGGCCGCGTTGAAGGCCACCACGTTGTAGAGCTTGCCGACGTGGCTCACCGGGTTCTTCCCGGCTGTAGCCTCCATCGACATGGGCCTGAAGGGCGTGATGAGCCCGTTAGCCCTGTTACCCCTGCCGGTGGCGCCGTCGTCGCCGTGCTCGGCAGAGGTCCCGGTGACGACGAGGTACACCCCTCCCTTATCACCCCTGGAGGGGTCGTCCCCTGTGTTCACGTACACTTCGACCTTCATGTCCGTGAGCTCCCGTGCCTTCTCGAGTACCAGCTTCCTTATGCTCTCCTTGACCTCCAGGTACTCCGCCGTGTTCCTCACGTGCCTAGAGACGATCGCCGCGGCGATGGTGAGCCTGATCACATCGCCCCTCCTGACGCCCATCACCTTGATGTCCTCGCCTATCGCCGGGTAGTCCTGCTTCACCCTCTCCGAGTTTAGAAGCCTCTCGGTCTCGAGGACTAGCCTCTCCGTGGTGGAGAGGGGCGCGTACCCGATGCCCATCGACGTGTCGTTCGCGCCGGGGTAGGCACCCCCTCTGGAGAAGATGTCGACGAGGTCCACGGACCCCTTCCCGACCCTGTAGTCTATCATCACGTGCTCGTCTGGGTTCAGGTAGCGGAAGTTTGAGGAGAGCCACTTCTTCGCAGCCCTTAGGATGAGAGGGCCTATGGGCACGCTGACCCTGCTGCCATCGCTCTCCACAACCTCCGTCGTGGCCCTGCCGGAGACCAGGATGTATATGGGCTGCAGGACCTCGCCTCCCCCGAAGCGCGGTGCTGACTGCCCTCCAACCACTAGCACCTTGTCCAGGTTGTGATGCAGTATGCGGCCGAACTTCTCCAGGTAGTATCGGCAGAGCTCCCGGCTGGCGGCCTCCGCTATCGCGTCGGCGATGTAGTCGGGGTGGCCGACCCCCTTCCTCTCCACTATCTCCACGGGGTGCTTCTCCGGAGACGGGTAGCCCACTTTCTCAACGACTATCTCCCTAGGCATCGAGAGCAACTCCGCGCAGCCCTGAACTTTTATTATTTACCCCCCATTACCGGCAGTAATAGGGCGGCTGCACAGCTTTCTAAGGCTGCCAGGGGGGGAAGACAGCTGGCGAGGGGGCTAGTCCGCCTCCTGCCCCTCCTGGCCCTGCTGGGCTGGAGCCGCCTCCTGCTGCTCGAAGAATGTTACCTTGCTGAGGTCGAGTGATACGTAGAGGAGGTTGCTGCCCCTGATGAAGACCGTCCCTATGTTGGCTAGCACCTTGTTCGTCTCGCTAACCTCCTTCGCCTCCTCCAGGATTATGTTCATCGAGTAGTCCAGAAACTTCAGCCTGCCTATGTACTCGGAGCCGTCCTTCAGCTTCACCAGCACGTTCCTACCGTTAGCCCTGCGGATGTAGTCGAGAGGGGCCATGCGCGCGGCTACGCTAGACCTTGGGGACGGCGTGGTCACAAGCTAGCGACCCATCCTGCGGTTTATATGCTTTCGCCGCTCCGCCGACCGCAACAGATATCGTGAAGGCCCCTCTTTATCGAGCGATGGGTAGGAAGGCTCTGCGGTGCGCCGTGTGCGGCAGCCCAGATGTCGTGGCGAAGATAGAGGGCAAGTACTACTGCTTCAAGTGCGGCTCCGCGCTGATCCTCGAGAACTCCAAGAAAATGCTGCAGGAGCTGAAGAGGAAGTACCTGGAGTCTAGCGCCTAGTCACCGCCCTTGTGGCGGGTAGCCTCGTGCCTCTTCTTCTGCAACCTTTCGCGCTGCTTCCTCTTCCACTTGTAGTGGTGCGTGTACCTGAGCTTCAGCGCCAGGAGCCCTCTCGCCCGCCGCCCAGCCATGGTCTTGCCCTTGAACACCCTCGAGGGGTCGGGCTTAACGCGCACTTCCTTTGGCAGCGCCGGCTCGGGGGGCTCTGCGCCTTGCTCCAGCGCTTTCTTCAGCTCTACCAGGTACTGGCGGAGCCTCTCGACGTTCTCCTCGTGCACGCTCTTGCGCCGCTCGTCCACGTATATCCCGAGCAGCCTAGCCTCCCTGACCGTGAGACCAACTGCCTTGACCTCGCCCACGCTGAAGCCCCTGGCCTCCCTCGTGGTTCGGGATGGCAGACCACCCTGTGACCGCAGCAGGGGGACCTTGGCAACCGCTTCCGGCGGCTCGACGGAGGAAGTAACCTCTCCCATGGCAGCCTGCCCCCTCAGGCTATACGGTGGTTTAAAAGTTTCACGCGCAGCAGCCGAGGGGGCTTCGATCCGCTGCAAGCGATTGTTCTCGAGCTAGTGGGCAGGGAGCGGGCTATATGCTCTTGATCAGCTTCCGCGCGCGCTGCACGAGCACACCTACGACGACAAGCCCTCCTATGGTGCCTAGCACGACCCCTAGCGACGCCGCCGACGAGGCTGAGGCGAGGTCATAGTCCTCCAGAGCCCTCTTCGCGAACCACACTGTGAGGAGAGAGGCGAGGGAGACCCCGAGGAAAGCTATGGCCATGTACGTGTGAGGACCTATGCTGCCGGAGAACTTCATTATGTAAACGGGGGGTATGAAGACCACTGCTAGATTCACCAGAAGGGCTTTCGTCAGCAGGCTTACAGCCCTGCGGATCGTTTCCTCTCTTTTGACGAACATGGAGTTTCTCACCGAGCCGCGCAGATTCCTCCCAGGTATTTATGCCGAGCGTGTGCTGGATGCCGCGGAGGAGGAATCGCCGTCCATCAGGTTATGAGGGAAGAGACGAGACCAGGACGAGCAAGCCCGCTCCAGCGCCGAAAAAGGTTACCACCTCCTTGGAGCGATCGGGCTTCGCCCTCGCTAGTGCAAGCTTCGCGAGAGTGGCTAACAGCACCAGGCCTATGAGGAAAGCGCGGTCCTCGCCTAGCGTTGGCGCGAATAGCGCAGCAAGAAGGAGCCCTGAGGGGTGCAGAGGGGTTACCGCAAGAACGGGTAGCGCAGAGGTGGCAAGCTTCACGGCAGCGCGCTGGTGAAGGGCAGCTGCCACCGAGAGGACGAGGGGTAATAGAACCGAGACCGTACTCACCTCGAGCCTCGGAGGTGGCTGGGGAAGCTTCAGCTGCAACGTGGGGTACAGAGGCAGGGCCGCGAAGCCAGCCACTAGCGGCAGCAGCACCGGGAGGACCCCCACCTCGCAGTCCCCGCTCCTCCAGGAGACCTGGGTCCAGAGGCTGCGGGCTAGCGCTGCCACGTAGGAGACCAGGAGGAAGGGGGTGAGCTCGGGCGTGCTCAAGCCAAGCAGCGAGGCCGCTTCCCTAGCGATCCTGAGGGAGAGAGTGTGCACAAGCGCTATGCTCAGGCTGGCTCCATACCCCTCTGTGACGGCGGTTGTGCTGAGAACCAGGGGCAGGAGAGCTATGTACGCCAGCATGTACTGCGGAAAGGCAGGTCCCGCGAACGTGAAGAAGACGAGGACCAGCACTAGAGTGGCTGCGGCAACCTGAAGCATGGCGCTCTCCCCTGAAGCTTCCACCCGCCTGCGCTGGAGGAAGCTCATGAGGATCATGTAGGATGCGGACCCCAGAGCTGCACCTAGCAGAAGGCCGTTGGGTGGCAGCGGTAGAAGAAGGTAGGTGATGAGGGAGAACGACGTGTGCAGGGGGGATGCGAGGACTGCGGAGAGCAGCACCACATGGGCCACCCACCGCTCAGCTTGGCCCAGCCTGCTGAGCACGAGCGCTGCTGCGAAGCCCGAGATAAAACCCAGGAGGCTCCAGAGCAGGCTCGCGGAGGAAAGCGCGTCGAGCAGCCTGCCCGCGTAGTACCTCTGGTCGGCACCCGAGAGAAGGAAGTCCACGGGCGGGGTCGCGAAGAGGAGTAGAGCCGCAAAGAAGACCGCCAGGGAGGAGAGGGCGGAGACCAGGTAGAAGGAGCCGCCCAGCCTGTCGAGGAGGTCTCGGGCGAACAACGAGCCCAGGGAGCCGCTCCTCACGCTCTCAAGGAGGAGGCTAGAAGCGGCTATCAGGGCTGGAGAGGCGGCTAAAGCTGAGAGCGAGGCTCCTAGGACCGCTGACGAGGGTCTTCTCCCCCTGAGCTTAGCGAGCACGGCCAAGGTTGCCAGGAGCGGCAGCGATACGAGAGTCAGGGGGAGGCTCAGCGCGTCCTCCCCGGAGAACACCAGGACTATGGTCCCGGCTGTCAGTACCGCGGAACCCAAGTTGAGCAGCTTTTCACTCCTTGTAAAGCAGCCCATTCGAAGGCCCCTTCGCGAACCCGCAGCTGTTCGAGGCTAACTTGCCCTCCAGAGCGGCAAGCACAGGGCATCCCGCCCCGCCGGACTTGCACCAGTGCAGGTACCTGTCGCTCAGCGTCTTCCAGTTGTCCGGCCCCATCAGCACGCACCTGTAGCCGGTAGCAGTGAGCTTGTAAAAGATGCACTCCTGCCCCTCAGACGGCACGTTCCACCTCTCCACCACCCCCGGTATTTACTCGTGACGTTCAGATACTACGCCCCGCTCTCTTCCAGTTCGCTCCGGTGGGCGCACCAGGCGGGAAAAAGAGATAGATACTCTCATATACCTTAGCAGGGTACTTTCGAGGGCGTAATGGCTTCAGCTGGAGTGTGCCCTGGGCTCTACAGGGTTGGGAACAAGTTCTACTGCAGGTACGCGAAGGACGCGGAGGTGGACCCCGCCTTCATGCCCTGCGTGATGGACTACTGGAACTGCGAGTTCTACAAGCGGTGGAAGGCAGAGGAGGAGAGGAAAAAGCAGGCTCTTGAGAGTGTAGCCGCTCCTAAACCTGAGGAAGCCGCAGTGGTGAAAGTGGAGGCTCCGCGCCCTCAGCCCGCCGTGCCGCTCCCGCCACCTCAGCCCACCCCGCCTCCATCGGCTGACGAGGTTGAGGAGCTCATCCAGAGGGCTGTGGAGCTTGGAAGGCTCTGGGAATCCTACGAGCGCGAGGCTAGGGCTGTGATCGATGCTTGGGAGGAGGTGAGGGCTAGGCTGCGGAGGGAGATACAGAGCCTCGAGAAGTCCATAGACGCGTATGCCGCCGAGCTCGAGAGGCTCGAGCTTAAGGCCAAGGTGGGCATGATGCCGAAGGAGGAGTTCGAGGAGATAAAAGCCAGCATAGACGCCGAGCTCTCGAAGAGGGTTAGCTTGAGGGACCAGCTCGAGAAAAGGCTTAGCGAGCTCGACCGGGTGGTGCTGCCGCACTTCAAAAGGATTAAGGCAGCTGAGGCTAAGCCCGAGATAGCTAAGCTGAGGCTGGCGCTGGCGAAGCTGGACCAGAAGCTGAAGAGCGGCGAGATCTCCAAGGAGGTCTACGAGCGGCTTAGGAGCGAGCTAGAGGACAGGATAAGGCGCCTTGAGAGGATTAGGGAGGAGGTTGAGGAGTGATGTCCCTCGTGGAGCGCGCAAACGCGGTAAAAGAGCTCTTCGAGCAGGTGGACAGGCTGTGGGAGAGCTACGTAGCAGAGGTTAGGAGGTCTCTGAGGGAGTGGGAGCGGCTGCGCCCGCTCCTCGCGGAGAGGCTCAGCGTCCTCAAATCCGTGATCGCCTCCAACCTTGAGGAAATGCAGGAGCTGAGCCTTAAGCTGGAGCTGGGCCTTGTGGACGAGGCGAAGGCCAAGCGGAGGCTGGAGGAGCTCAACGCGGAGACCCCCAGGCTCGTGCGCGAGCTGGAGGAGCTGTGGGTACTTACGGAGAGGATAGTGAGGGATTCCATCTTGCACATGAGGAGGGCGGGGATGCCAATCGATGTCAGCGAGGAGGACATAGCGGGCAAGGAGAAGGAGGTTGAGGAGTGCTTCAAAGCCTCCATCATATCCAAGGAGGCCTTTGAGAAGTTGAAGGAGATACTCGCAGAGCAGCTAGCCGCGCTTAAGCCTCCTTCTCCTGATTAGAAGCCTTACCTTACCCTCCCCAGCCTTCTCTACCTTCAGCGAGCTTAGTGAGACCTTGCCCCTGGTCTCGGCGACCCGGGCCATCCTCCTAACCAGCTGCGAGAAGTGCTCCCGGCAGAGCATTAGCTGACGCCCCTGTAAGTCGATTATCACCTCTGACGCGTTCTCGCAGCTCTCCCACATGCAAAGGTGAGTACTGTTAGACACGCCCTCTGCAGCGTTGAAGGGGGTAGAAAAACTGTGCTCTCCCCCGGGGAGAAACTCTTTTCTAATCCTCCCCCTCACACCACCTCTGATGAGTGCGCAGGCCTCTGCGGGCTGGAAGATAGAGGTTGTCGAGATGGTGATACCCCCGAAGGCGAACATAATTGTGGGGCAGACGCACTTCATCAAGTCTGTAGAGGACATTGCGGAAGCGGTCGTGAACAGCGTGCCCGGGGTTAAGTTCGGCCTCGCCTTCAACGAGGCCTCTGGGGACAGGCTGATCAGGTTCGACGGCAACGACGAGGAGCTCGTGAGGGCCGCGATCGAGAACGCCCGCAGGATAGGCGCGGGGCACGTCTTCGTGCTGCTCATCAGGGATGCCTGGCCCATAAACGTGCTGAACCAGCTCAAAGCGGTCCCGGAGGTGGCTCGCATATTCTGCGCGACGGCGAACCCCCTCCAGGTGGTAGTCATAGAGACAAACCAGGGTAGGGGCGTGCTCGGCGTGGTGGACGGCTTCACAGTGGTCGGCATCGAGGGGGAGGAGGACAAGAGGAAGCGCGTGGAGTTCCTCCGGAGAATAGGCTACAAGCGGGCTTAGGGCTCAGAGCCAAAAGGGATTTTTCTTCCCCTGCTACCTACCGTGGCAAGCGGTGCGTGTGCTTGGCATCGCACGAGGGATCGCTGGAGCTCAAGCAGGTAATCGTGATCAGGAGGGACTTGGACATGGGCAAGGGCAAAATGGTAGCCCAGGGCGCGCATGCCTCGCTTAGCGCCTTCCTCAAGACCTGGAGAACCAGGAGGGAGTGGGCAGTTGAGTGGCTGCGCAGCGGCCAGAAGAAGGTCGTCGTGAGGGTTGACAGCCTCGAGGAGCTCGTGGAGGTGTACAGGAAGGCGCGCTCCCTAGGGCTCCCAGTGTCGGTGGTTCGGGACAAGGGGCTCACGCAGGTGCCGCCTGGGACTGTGACCGCGATCGGCATAGGTCCTGCGCCCGCAGACCTAGTCGACAGGGTCACGGGACATCTGAAGCTGCTTTAGGGGGTGCGGCCTTGTGCCCAGGAAGTCGAGGGTTGAGCTGGACCTGCTGCTGGGCATGGAGTACTACGGCTTGGACCTCGACGGTTGTGGCGGCGTTATCAGGAAGAACCTGGAGGACTTCCTCGTGTTCGAGATCAGCATCGACGGCTCCGTGGCCTCCCCCAGCTGCCCTGAGAACCGCGGTGCTGGAGAGTACACGTGGCTGGTTCTCGAAAAGAGGAAAGTAGACACGGTGACCGCGCTAAGGCTTGTCGAGAGACACTTCGGGCTGCCGCGGAGCAGCCTCGGCGTCGCAGGGTTGAAGGACACGGCCGCTATCACGTACCAGTATATTTCCTTGAGGCACGAGGTCTCGGAGACGCAGCTAGAGGAGTTTAACGCGAGGCACAAGCGCGTTAAGCTTCACTGCCCGATCCGGAGACCCTTCCACCTGCGGCCCGGCATGCTCCTGGGCAACCGCTTCGTAGTGGTGGTGCGAGAGGTGGGGAAGCCGGAGGTCGCAGTGGAGGCCGTGAGACTAGTCCAGGAGCTCGGGGGGGTACCTAACTACTACGGGTACCAGAGGTTTGGCAGCATCAGGCCGGTGACGCACATCGTCGGCAAGCTCATTCTCCAGGGCGACTTCAAGAGGGCAGCCGAGGAGATGCTGCTGAGAGTGTTTGAGGGCGAGTCGCCGCGGGCCAAGCAGGCGCGCACCCTCCTGGCAGAGACAGGCGACTACTCGCGGGTCCTGGAGATTTTCCCCAGAAACATGCACAACGAGAGAGTCTTGATAGCCTACCTGGCCAAGCACCCCGGTGACTACGTGGGTGCCTTCAGGAAGCTATCGCCGTATGTAAGGAAGCTGCTCATAGGGGCGTACCAGGCCTACCTGTTCAACAGGCTGCTCAGCAAGCGGATAGAGGAGGGGCTGCCCTTCACGGAGGCTGTCCCGGGAGACGTCGTGGGGATTTACTCGGAGAGGAAGGCCCACGAGCCGGCGGGAGTTCTCATAGTTAACAGCGCTATCGTCGACAAGGTTAACCGGTGGATAAGGCAGGGCAAGGCCGCGCTCCTGCTACCGATCTTCGGCTACAACACGCCGCTGCTCCCAGGCAAGCCGGGGGAGCTCGAGCTCGAGGTTCTGAGAGAGGAGGGGTTGGATCTCGAGGCCTTCAAGCTGAAGAGCATCCCAGAGGCTTCCTCCGCGGGCACCTACAGGCCGGCAGCGCTCAGACCCCTGGAGATAAGCATCAAGGTGGAGGACTCGATAGTGCTCCTGACCTTCACCCTGCGAAAGGGGATGTACGCGACTACGCTGCTCCGCGAGTTAGTGAAGCCCGAGGATCCTCCCCGCCAGGGCTTCTAAAGGGGAAGCGATAAAAAGCAAGCACGGTATCTTACTCTCTATTGGCTAGTCTGCTGGGAGGTGCTCGAGTTTGCCGGTAGTCCCGGAGGAGCATCTCTCGGAGGTTCGCGAGGAGCTGATCAAGGCCAGGAGGCTAGGGCACCGTAGGCTACTGGTCGTCATGAGCGACGATGACTCAAGGCTGGTGTCGGCCACGCTCGACTTCCTGCTGGAGGTCAGAGACTTGATCGCGGAAGAGAGCCTGCTCTACACCTTCCACGCGTTCTACTCGGACGGGGCTATGAGGAGGGAGATCTTCGCAAGGGGTGCTCCCAGGAATGTTGAGGTGGATTATGTGTCCTACCACGAGCTCGACAAAATCCTCGGGAGAACCTACGGCGCGTGTGTTGCAGACCTCGTTAACAACCTGGAGCCGAACGACCTCGGGAGGATAATGGGCGTCGTGAGGGGAGGGGGTCTTTACATACTGATGATGCCCTCCCTCAGAAGGCTACCCGAGGTTGTCACAAGGTTCCAGATGAACCTGGTGACTCCGGGCTACACCGTGAAGGATGTCCGGAAGCTGTTCGAGCGCCGCTTCGTAGAGAAGCTGATGGTGCACGAAGGCATTGCGATATACGACGCTGACTCAAGGGTCTTCCTCAGGAAGTTCCCACCTAGCAGAGCCGCGCCCTACGAGAGGAAGCCTCTGGTGCTGCCGGAGAAGAGCAAGATCCCCCCGAGGATATACAAGCTGGCCTTGACGCAGGACCAGGTGGAGGTGCTGAGAATCCTTGAGAGGTTCTACGAGAAGGTGGAAGGTAAGAAGCTGGTCTTCGTGCTCACTGCCGACAGGGGGCGCGGGAAATCCTCGGCGCTCGGCATAGGTGTGGGCTGGCTGGCACACAGGCTTAGGAGGGCTAAGGGCCGCTGCAGGATAGTTCTCACCTCGCCCTCCCCTCTGAATGTGCAGGAGGTCTTCAGGTTCTCGCGGAGAGTTCTAGAGATGTACAAGCACCCCGTGGAGGCGGAGGACTCCGAGGAAAGCGTGGTTGCTCTGCGCAGCAAGGGAATCGACATTGAGTACCTGCCTCCCGTCGAGGCAGCTAGAACACGCGCCGACATACTAGTTGTGGATGAGGCGGCTTCAATCAGCGTCCCCCTCCTCTTCAAAATGATCGAGAGATACGACAAAGCAATCTTCTCCTCCACGATACACGGGTATGAGGGTGCTGGGAGAGGCTTCTCAGTCAGGTTCCTGAGGAGGTTGAGAAGCGAGAGGGACGTGGAGGTTCTCGAGTACGAGATGAGCGAGCCCATCCGCTACGCGCCCAACGACCCCATTGAGGCGTGGATCTTCGATACCCTGCTGCTCGATGCCGAGCCGGCATCGCTGAGCAGCGAGGATCTCGAGTGCGTGGAGAGGCGGGACATGGAGTACTACAAGCCGGACGAGGACTTCTTCCTAAAGCGCGAGGACGAGCTGAGACAGTTCTTCGGCATATACATCCTTTCGCACTACAGGAACAACCCCAACGACCTGGGCATGATCATGAACGCGCCCCACCACCTGGCTAGGATGCTGAAGACGCGTACGGGGAAGGTCGTTGTTTCAATAGAGCTTGCCCTTGAAGGGGGCCTCGACCAGGAGACCGCAAGAGAGTGCGCTAAAGGCGCTTGGGTAATGGGCAACATTATACCCGACAGGCTGATCAAGCACTACAAGGTGCTTGAGTTCGGGGAGCTGCGGGGCTTCAGGATTGTGAGGATAGCCACTCATCCAGCAGTTACGCGGAGGGGCCTGGGGAGCCTCGCTCTCAAGAAGGTGGAGGAGGAGGCGAGGGAGCTAGGGCTGGACTGGGTGGGGGCGGGCTTCGGCGTCACCGAGGAGCTGCTGAGGTTCTGGGTCAAGAACGGCTTTGTGCCCGTGCACATGAGCCCTGAGAAGAACCCTGTGAGCGGCGAGTACAGCGTCCTCGTGGTGAAGCCTCTCACCGAGCGGGCGAGGAGGTTCGTGGAGGTCTTCGCCAGGGAGTTCAGGGAGAAGCTCCTCGGCAGCCTGGCGACCCCGTACTTCGACCTTGAGGAGGGGGTCGCGCTGGAGCTCCTCGAGTCCCTGCCTAAGGATGACACCAAGCTGGACCTGAGGCTCCTGCAGAAGGCCAGGTTCCTGATGTACGCGTGGAGCGACATGACCGCGGAGAACTGCATGGACGTGATCATCGAGCTGGCAAAGCACTACTTCAGGTCTAGGGTGAGGCCCGAGCTCACGCGGCTGCAGAAGCTACTGCTCATAGCGAAGGTTCTCCAGGCGAAGAGCTGGCACATGACGTGCGAGGAGCTCGGGATAGGCCTCCAGGAGGCAACCGTGGAGCTCAGGAACATAGCCAAGCTGCTCTCGGCGGCCTACCTCGGCGTGAAGTCCGAGGAGGAGGCCTCCAGGTACTTCTTCCTCAGCATCGAGGACGTTATTCGGGAGCAAGTATCTGGGCGAGCCTAGCAGTTCTGCACACCGAGAGGCATAAGCCGCAGAGGTCGCACCTGCTGGAGATAGCGAATAGGTGGCCCTTCCACCCTGGCGCTGCTTTCTCGAATGCCTCACGGGGGCAGGATTTCGCGCAATCCTCCTCTTCTGCGCTGACCACGGGGTAGACCCCCTCGTCCGCCGACGCCCATCGGAGCGGCGGTGGGCTGCCCGAGCCGGGTGGTATCCGGGAGATTCGAGGTATGAGCGCTGTGTCGTACAGAATCACGTCGTAGGCTCTCGAAGGATCAAGCTCGCCAAGCTCGTCCGGCGGGATATCGGAGATGTAGGCTGTGGGCAGGGAGAGCCCCGCGGCTAGCTGCGCCCAGGCGTAGGAGAAAACCCTGGAGAGAAGCGGGGAGTGGACTCGGAAGAGCTCTCTCCCCACGGAGTATATGATGTGCGGCGAGAAAATAATCGCGCTAACCCCCGTCTCCACTATCAAGCGCACGAAGTCGTCGCTCATAGGCACGCTTGGCGATAGCTTTGCGACCACGGGGCGATCAGCCCTGTGGACAAGCTCCTCCAGCAGATCTACCGCGAAGGCTTCGAAGCCGCGGCGCCTACCGTAGAGGTGGAACATGAGGCCGAGGTCGACCTCGTACCCGTCGACCCTTCCTGCGAGAGAGCGCAAGAAGCTCTCCAGCTTGGAAACCCTGTCCGAGGCTAGGGAGGCGAACAGCTTGCACTGGGGGCACTTGCTCCTGGCCACGCTCAGCAGCTCGAGGATCACTCGGAGCTCTGTGGAGAAGGGGCGGGTAAGGGCCAGGTAGTCAGAAGGGGACTTGTAGTAAACGTAGTGTATCCTCGGGGCCCTCCTCACATGGTCCGCTGCAAGCTCCGCGTCAGGTGCTGCTGGGAGGACCAGCAGCCCGAGGCCCTCGAGGAGTTCCCCTCGCTCGGCTATGAGCCTGTGCAGCAGCACATCGTCACTGCTTAAGCCCATGCTGCTAGAGAGCTGTAACCCGGCGAAGTAGCCCTTACTAGCGCCCACAAGCGCTCATCATAGCCAAATGGAAAAAGCGATATAACCAGATCTGCTGGGGTCCTAACGCGGATGATGAGGGGTACCAAAGCGGAGCTGTGAGGAGCTGAATTCTCGGCTGACACCGCAGAGCTCTAGATGAGCATTCTCCTGAACTCCTCCGCCAGCCTCTGGTACCGCACCAGATCCTCCTTGGCGACGCTGGGCTTCACGACCTCCATGGCTTTGAGGAAGTGCCTCATGGTGACCTTCGTAGGCTTCCCAGCTTCCCTGAGCGCCGCGAGTGCAGCCTCCTTGCACACCGCAGCGAGGTCTGCTCCTGTGTATCCTTCTGTGCGCTTTGCGATCTCTGCGAGGTCTACGTCCTCTGCGAGGGGCATTCTCCTCGTGTGCACCTTGAGGATCTCAAGCCTCGCCCTCTCGTCAGGCGGGGGCACGTAGATCAAGCGGTCAAACCTCCCAGGCCTGAGAAGCGCAGGGTCAAGGATGTCAGGCCGGTTCGTCGCCGCAATCACCACCACACCCTCCAACCTCTCCAAACCATCCATCTCAGTGAGGAGCGTGCTAACCACTCTCTCCGTGACTCCCGAGTCCGAGGTTACAAGCCCGCGCATAGGAGCTAGAGCGTCGATCTCGTCGATGAAGACCACGCAGGGTGCTGCCTGCCTAGCCTTCCGGAATATCTCGCGTATTGCGCGCTCACTCTCACCAACCCACTTGCTGAATACCTCTGGGCCCTTTATGCTGACAAAGTTCGCCTCGCTCTCTGTGGCTACAGCCTTGGCCAGCAGCGTCTTACCCGTGCCAGGCGGGCCGTAGAGGAGGATGCCCTTCGGAGGGTCAATACCCAGCCTCTCGAATGCCTCGGGGTGCTTGAGAGGCCACTCCACAGCCTCCCTCAGCTGCTGCTTCACCTCCTCCAAGCCACCAATATCGTCCCAGCGGACTGTGGGAACCTCTACCTCTATCTCCCTCAGAGCGCTGGGCGTAATCTCTCTGAAGGCGTTCATGAAGTCCTCCATTTTGACCTCTATCGTCTCGAGCACCTCCAGGGGTATCTCTTCCTTCTCCAGGTCGATCATTGGCAGTACTCTGCGAAGAGCCTTCATAGCGGCCTCGCGGCACAGAGCTGCGAGGTCCGCGCCTACGTAGCCGTGCGTGATCTCGGCAAGCTTCTCCAGGTCAACGTCCTTTGCCAGCGGCATGCTCCTCGTGTGAACCTTGAGTATCTCCAGGCGCCCCCGCTTGTCCGGGATTCCGATCTCTATCTCTCTGTCGAAGCGGCCTGGCCTGCGTAGAGCAGGGTCAATGGCATTAGGCCTGTTGGTAGCTCCTATGACTATTACATCACCCCTTGCCTCGAGCCCGTCCATTAGTGCTAGTAGCTGTGCTACTACTCTCTTCTCCACCTCTCCTGTTACCTCCTCGCGCTTAGGCGCTATAGCGTCAATCTCGTCGATGAAGATGATCGCGGGAGCATGTTCCTTAGCCTCCTCGAAGATCTCCCTCAGCCTCTGCTCACTCTCCCCGTAGAACTTACTCATGATCTCAGGCCCATTAATCGCGATGAAGTAGGCGTCGGTCTCGTTCGCCACAGCCTTAGCCAGCAGCGTCTTACCCGTGCCAGGCGGGCCGTAGAGGAGGATGCCCTTCGGAGGGTCAATACCCAGCCTCTTGAAGAGCTCCGGGTGCCTCAGCGGCAGCTCGACCATCTCCCTGATCTTCTGCTTCGCCTCCTCGAGGTCGCCTATGTCATCATAGGTCACTTTGGGTATTCTGCCGAGGTCTACGGGCCTCTCAAGGATCTTCAGCTGAGTCTTCTCAGTGACCACCACGACGCCTTTGGGCTTTATGCTGACCACGTTGAAGTGTATGATCTGACCTAGGACTGGGATCTGGATGACATCGCCCTCGATTATCGGTCTATCTATCAGCCTCTTCTTGACGTAGGCAACGAAGTTCTCGTCCACGGCGAGGGTCATCGAGGCTGGGGCGAGCCTAACCAGGGTTGCGGGCTTTACCTCAGCCTTCCTCACCTTGACCTTATCACCGATACTCACACCAGCGTTCTTCCTTGTCCACCCATCCATCCTGATCACGAACTTCCCCTTGTCCTCCGCGTAGCCTGGCCACGCTATTGCTACTGTCTTGCGCTTCCCCTCGATCTCCACAACGTCCCCGGCGCTTATCCCGAGGAGCTCCATCGCGTCCTCGTCTATGCGCACTCTACCCCTACCTGCCTCATGCTGCCTGACTTCGAGCACTTTGAGCTCTATCTCGTCCACGTGCTTCTTCTCTGACACGCTCACCACCCAGAACCACTTGGGATGGAACAACGGGACTATAAAAGTGTTCATTGGGCACTCTTGCGGAGGCGCAACAGCGACGCTGAAGCTCGAGGACAGTAATTTTTTATGCGCGTGCAGCGAGGCGTGGGGCGGTGGAGAGCGGCATGAGCGAGCGCGCGGTCGCTAAGGGAGACTTCGTCCTGGTGAACTACACGATAAGCCTGATGGAGGAAACAGGTGAAAGGGTGATAGCCTCCACCGTTCACGAGGAGGGGGCTGGCAGCCATGAAGAGCCGGAGCTCGTGATTGTGGGCGAGGGGTACCTCCTGAGCGCCTTAGAGGAGGCTCTAGTTGGCATGAAGGAGGGTGAGAGCAAGGAGGTCGTCCTGGAGCCTAGCCAAGCGTTCGGCGAGAGAGATCCTGGGAACATCGTCGTCTTACCGGCGAGGGAGCTCAGCAGCCGGGGTGTCGTGCCGAGAGTGGGAGAGGAGATAGAGCTCGACGGCAGGCGGGGGCGCATCATAAGGGTGGGAGGGGGCAGGGTCACAGTGGACTTCAACCACCCCTTTGCCGGGAAGAGGGTAAGG
>Ga0080004_1130007_pt2 | contig 19903 bp, 23 predicted proteins | sample WasSprMetagenome_FD_69207 | JGI IMG/M metagenome (GOLD analysis project Ga0080004, IMG submission 69207) | Sulfidic aquatic microbial communities from Washburn Spring, Yellowstone National Park, USA - WS (SPADES assembly) (version 2) | ecosystem: Environmental > Aquatic > Thermal springs > Hot...
ATATCAATCATAGTCACAATAATACTATACTGGATTATTGGAAAAATTGATTGGAATAATGTGGAAAACGTGTTTATCGAGAAGGGTTCATTAATGGCTTTTATCTACGTATTAAACTCAATAATGTATATTGTCTCGGAGCTAGCTTCTAAGTTTATAATGCTCTTTAAGAAAATAATAGCGAGGAGATGAGGAGGAACCCGGGAGATCGAGTGTAAGCGATGAGTTAAAATAATAGATAGCGGGCACCGATCCACTACTTCAATAGGAGACCCGCTGCTGTCAACATGATCAAAGTAGCTAATACAATATTCTCATATCCTATAATAGAGTACACTATCCCTGATAAAAGAGTTGCAATTAACCCCACAGACTCACCTATCATTAAGTAGCGTGTTGATACAGCGCGTCCAAGTACCTCTGTGTAGGTAGTATATAGTAGAGCGTCAATAACGCTATTTAAGTATAGTATTAAACCAAGAACTAACGCTACTACGATGCTGTTTGTAGATAGATATGTATATAGGAAGACGACAGGGACCAGCGCCCTCAACACCAGTGAAACTGTAATAGAGCTGGTTGTCCCGCGTAGTAAATAGTAGAATACCACTAATATCCCCCTACTCAAGGCGTTAACCCCGAGAATACTTGTCCCCAGTAAACCAAGGCTGCTATTTAGGTATACTGGTAGTTGAACCAGTAGTAGGGAGTTAGAAAACCTAAATAATACAAGCCCGAGGATTACCAACAATGGGCTTCTATGCTTAGGTTTCACTAGTATATTCCTCCATCGGGGTTTCACCAAGAGCCTGTGGTCTCCGCGGATTAACTCATATATAAACAGGCTATTCGTCACTGAACTCTCTATTCTAGATAATCCAATCTCTATTCTATACATTATCCTCTCTATTCTAAGTGGTGGGTCCCGAGTTATGGGAAAGGCTAAAATGGCTGGGATTGTAATGCAAATGACGTATAAGTACGTGTTTGACAATATATAAGCCAACCCTGTTGATAAAAAGCCAAGGAGTAGTGCCTCGAAGGCTCTAGTAGCTATAAGTCTCTTAATTAAGAATTCCTCCCATTGATAGCTCGCATAGAACTCGTGAATAAGGGCGGTTACGGAGGTCATTGAAAAAGCCTGTGCTATGGAGCATGTAAAGTACATTAATAAAAGCGGAGCTAGTCCAAGCGTGTTTAAATAAGCATTCAACCCAACTCCATAGGTAATCAATGAAAGGGTGATAGCGAAAACCTGGATTTTTATTAATCCATTGTCTCCAAGCCTTCCACCTATAAATAAAGCTATTAAGAACACTATGTATCCAAGGGTATTGTAAATTCCTAGTTGTATAGAGGATATCCTCCCTATTGTAATCGCAATAATATCTGTTGATATTTTGAGTGTGTTTGAAATAGCTGTTAAGAGCGATAGTAGCCATAATCCAATCATTGCTACTAAACTCACCTCGATTTATTGAAGCTTTGTACTTTGAGTTAGAGGCCTCTCTAATTATAAATATTTATCTGTTTAAAACACCTCGTGGTATTGGACGTGGGAGAGCTTAATAGGTAGTGAGCCCTCAGTAGGATTAAAATCCCCTGTCTTTCTAGGTGGAGTGGTTAGTTCTCTAGGTGTATACAGATGTCTTAGTATACTTAGGTAGTGTGCGCCTTATTTTCTCGCTCCACTCGCTGTAGAATCTTACGAGTTCTTCGCTAAGGCTTGGTTTAACGATCTCTAGTGCCTTTATAAAGTATTTTCTCTCAATCTTCTTTACTAATGGATTCTCGCGTAGAGATAAAATAAATGCCTCTCTAACGAGTGCTTCGAGGTCTGCGCCACTGTAATTCTCCGTGGCTTTAGCTAATTCAACTAGGTCGACGTCCTCCGCTAGTGGTAGGTACCTTGTGTGTATTCTAAGTATTTCTAGCCTTGCCTTGAAGTCGGGTGGTGGTACATATATGAGTTTATCTAGTCTACCGGGTCTAAGTAGGGCTGGGTCTAGTAGGTCTGGTCTATTTGTGGCTGCCATTACAACTACGTTGTTTAGTTCCTTCACTCCATCTAACTCTGTAATTAATTGAGTTACAACACGCTCTGTTACACCAGAGTCGCTGGCTAGTCCCCTAATGGGGGCTATTGAATCAACTTCATCGAAGAAAACTATAACGGGTGCGTGCATTCTAGCTTTTCTAAATATATCCCGGATAGCCTTCTCTGATTCACCAACCCACTTACTCAGTATTTCGGGGCCTCTCACAGCAATGAAGTTTACTCCACTCTCCCTTGATACAGCCTTTGCTAGTAGTGTTTTCCCACAGCCTGGTGGACCATATAGAAGTAGCCCCTTAGGCGGCTTCACACCGTATTTTTCATATAGATCTGGGTTTTTGAGTGGTAGCTCTATGTTTTCCCTTAGTACTTGTTTAACCTCTTCGAGTCCTCCAATATCGCTCCACGATATATCCGGGGCTTCAATAAAGATCTCTCTTAGTCCACCCGGTATAATACTTCTAAATGCATGGAGGAAGTCCTCAGTTGACACTACAAGCTCTGCGAGAACCTCGTCTTGCACACATGAAGAGCATTTTTCAATAGTGCGCTTAATAGCCCTCATAACCGCTTCTTTTACAAGTGCAGCGAGATCTGCCCCCGTGAAGCCATGTGTCATTTCAGCTATTTTCTCCAGGTCTACATCTGGTGCGAGTAAGCCAAGCTCTTTTAGCCTTCTAGTGTGTACACTGAGTATTTCAAAGCGCCCCTTTTTATCAGGCATTGGTATCTCTATTTCAACATCTAGTCTACCAGGCCTCCTCAAAGCTGGATCTAGTGCATTTGGTCTATTTGTTGCAGCTATGACTATTACGTTGCCCCTGCTCTCAAGCCCGTCGAGTAGTGCTAGTAGTTGAGCAACCACTCGCTTCTCAACTTCCCCTGTAACTTCATCTCTCTTAGGTGCTATGGCGTCTATTTCATCTATGAATATTATTGCTGGATACTTCTTAGCTTTTTTCTTAGCCATTCTAAAGATCTCTCTAAGCCTCTGCTCTGACTCACCATAGAATTTACTCATTATCTCCGGTCCATTTATTACAATGAAGTATGCATTGAGCTCGTTTGCTAGAGCTTTCGCTAGTAGGGTTTTTCCACAGCCTGGTGGACCATATAGAAGAACTCCCTTCGGTGGTTCAATTCCAAGCTTTAAGAATAACTTGCGGTATTTGAAGGGGAGTTCAACTATGTCTCGTAGCTTCTGTATAGTTGCTTCTAGTCCCCCAATATCTTCAAAGGTAACGCGGGGCACCTCGCCCACGGGCTCGTCGAAGACGATTATTTCTGTGTCTTCACCCACGAGTGCGGGTCCTCTGGGTTTGACTGTAATTACTTTAAACGGTATTTTGACCCCTTCAACCACTACAACTACTTCATTGCCTTCGTGAACTGGTTGATTCAAGATGCTATGCTTAATCCTAGTTATAACAGAGGCATCTACAGGAGCGTGGAAGTTAACTGGCGCTAGTTTAACGACCCGGGCATACCTACGATCCACCTTCTCAACGTACACAATGTCTCCAACATCAACCCTGGCGTTTTTCATTACAAGCATACTCAACCTAATAACTCCACTACCACGGTCTTTCTCACTACCTCTACGGGCAATGGCGCCAGTCTCCTGCTCCCCCTCAATTAAGACAAGATCTCCGGGTAGAATGCCAAATTTATCCATGATCTCAGGGTCAATCTCAGCGACACCACTATACTCATCCAGCCCCGATTCCCCAACTCTAAGAGTTAATCTAACTTGCCTCAACATATCATAATCCACCATTATTATACAAGCAGTAGAACCACATCTAGTGGGCCCGCGGGGATTTGAACCCCGGACCTCCGCCTCGTCAGGGCGGCATCCTACCAGGCTAGACGACGGGCCCTTCAATCATAGAACATGGTTAATGGGTTTAAAAATAGATTAGAGAATAGATCGCAGTGGGCCCGGGGGGATTTGAACCCCCGACCTACGGGTCTCTCCTCCAGACTTATATCATCCCTGTTAGTCAATTGACCCGTAGTGAAGTCTGGAGCCCGCCGCTCCGCCTGGCTGAGCTACGGGCCCACTGCAGGTCATCCCATTAATAGATTTTGGATACAAGGTATTAAAAACCTTATTTCTATATTCATAGTATCAAGGGAAAGTGCTTAATTATGGTGCTTTAAGCATTGAAATACCCACTTGACAGGATATGTATAAAGAGTGGTGTTTACTGCCCCTCATGCCAGAGGAAGATAGAGTCTGGCGCTGTATCCGAGGTGGATTTAAGGGTTCTAAGGGAGCTTGTAGTCTTAGAGGATAAATTGAAGTTTCTAAAGAAGGGTGAGTATGTAAAGTCCATTGACTCCGGGAGTGAAGTAGTAGTGTTAGTTAAAGGGGGTTTTGAACAAGTGGAGTTAGTGCAGTTAGAGAGGGAACTATCCAGTGCACTTGGGAGAAAGGTTAGAGTTGTAGAGTATGTTAACGACTCTAGAAAGCTGATCGAGCAGTTAATAGTACCTGCATCTCTATTGGGTGTGAACAAAGTATGGCTTCCAACAGGCGAAGAGGTGATCAGCATAAGGATACCGAAGAGAGATAGGAGGATCATTGGTAAAAATAAAGAACAATACGAGGCTCTCATAGAGCAAATAACCGGTGTTAAAGCAAGAATTGTTTTTGAATAAAATGCTCCTAGCTCTACATCCGCTAATCTCTGAAAACTAAGTTCTCTTTAAAAACCTCTCTTAAGACTATGGAGGCGTAGAAACCAGGATTTAGCTCGAACTCATAGATCAAGTCGTGATCAGAGCACAGTACATTGCTCCCTCTGGGAATGAAGTAGCCAATCCTGTAGAAACAAGGTAGTTTCGAGGAGTTCACGATTCCAACCCCCTCAGATTTAAATACTTCACCGTAGAGAGTAATGGAGCCTGGGCAGCCTGGCATTGGTATCTCATTTGACAATCCACTAAATCCCGTTGACTCAATGATCTTGTTTAAGGCGAGATTGTATAGATAGCTAGCGTAGGCATCAATTAATAATCCACGAGTTACGCGTACTAGTTTCTCAACTCCACTATTAATACTTGAGGAGGCGTATTGGTATTCATATAGTAAATCCCTGTAATTCCTCTGTAGCCTCTTAACTACAACCTCCACTTCTTCACGGGGGTAAATCGTCGATAGTAGTGTACTTGAAAGTAAGTCCTCTCTACCTAGCAGTATGTATTTTCCAAGTATATGTGTATTGTATCGGTTAACCCCGAATCGCTGGTATCCATAGTATGATGGGAGACCTATTGAATTAATTAAATTAATTATTTCTCTTAGTTCAACACGTATTGAAGCACTGGCATTTCTTATCAACACTCTAAACTTATTTCCCAGGAAAAAGCCCTTAACAGGTTTTCTACGTGTAAACCCAAGTAGTTCAACCCGAAGACCCTTGTATTCGATTGGCAATGCAGACTTATCCAGTAAATGTGATTTAATGAAGAAGTGGGAAATGGCGGCTGCACTCTTATCCTTTACCCCGAAGAAAAGTATGTTCGAGGATGGTAAGCCAAGCTTCCTTGATACTACTTCAACTGCTTTAAGTGTATCAATATTCCTCTTCGTAACCCTCAAAACCGCGTATTCCCCCCTCTCATTGTTAAACCCTATTTTCTCGAAGTCTATGATCTCCTCGACTATGAAGGATTCTGCATTTGGAGAGTACTCTATTGGTAGCTTCTTCTCTGTAATAGCGTACTTTATTCCAGTGGCGTAGTCGAGTGGGTGAGGATATGTAATCATTGAGACCACTATAGGGTCTTTAAGTGGCCTGTAATCCTGTCTATTCTCTCATCTGGAGCCGGCCCTATTCCAACAGCTGTGATTGTGCCTGGTGGGAGCTCTGTGAGGCCTGCATCAGCTATCACTACTGCTGGGAGCCCACTACTCCTTGCCTTCTCATAGATGTCTATTAATTCCCTCTCACTGGACACCTTTAACACTACTTTCTTCTGCCCACTATCAAGCCATTCTCTAAACCAATCTGGATAGTGTTTCATCGCTGTTAACGCAGCGGAGACAGCTGCGTGTGCAGCTTGCACTGCTACTTTACCCTTACTCATGTCTAAATCTACTCTGACAACAATAACTTGCTTCAGCATTTACCACCATTAATTTATAAGCTTTTTAATCTATGAAAAACCCTTTAGAGCAATAAGTAAGGGTGGCTAATTTGAGTAGTGTGCTTAGGGAAGAAATTAAACTACATGAAACAGCAGTAATGGCTATTTGTACAAGTTGTAAAAGGCCTTTCTCCCCAGGGGAGCATGGAGTTGAGTTTACATGCCCTAACTGTGGAAAAGCGACTATTAGGAGGTGTAAGAGATGCCGAAAACTCGCAGTAGAATACGTCTGCCCCAACTGTGGCTTTAGAGGGCCGTGAGGTGGTTGAAGTGGCGAAAGTAGCTGTTTTCCTAAGGATATTCCCGGAGGATATCTCTACAAGCCTTGAGAACATAGTCAAGGAAATCGAGCAAAAACTACCACAGGGGTATAGCCTTAAAGCATGGGACGAGGAACCAATAGCTTTTGGGCTAAAAGCGCTGAGACTATTAATAACAATGCCCGAGGAGATTGAGGGGGGTACAGAGCCGCTAGAGCAGCTAATAAGCCAAGTGCCAGGTGTAAGCCAAGTAGAAGTATTAATGGTGCACAGAGTCCTCGAATAGCTGTGAAAATAATAGAGCTATGTAAAACCAATAGCTTTTTATAAACCCTAAATCCCCTCCTCTACGAGAACACATAAATTCGACAATAGTGGAAAGCTACAAGAAACGCGCAAAGTGTGTATTCATCCAAACTCCATAAGACCTCTGTAAACCCATAATGCTATAGAGCTACATAAATCAGAAGTATTGGTCCTCTTGATGCGGGCCTTTTCAGCATACTTCAGATTAACTAACCCGGGTTCTCTCTTCATCGGAACCTTGTAGAAGATTATTGTTTCTTGGTCTTATAATCCTAACAATAAGTATAGACAACTGCTTTCTACGGTTTTTCTTCTTTTCTCCATAGTTCCGTCATTCTCCGTCTTCTCAGTGTGTACATTTCCCTATCTATGTACTTATATACAGTTGCGTGCATTCTCCCCTGTATGAGCATCTCTATGGCTTTTTTCGCAATGTTAGCTGTTTCATAGTCTCCTATAATGGCTACGTAGTGGTCATATATAGAGATGTATGTACCAGTATACTCCTCGAGAATTCTACGTGCTTTACCCTCTTCACCTATAATTCTCCCCAATACTCTCTTGACATGGTTTGGCTTGTCTCCAACATATTGCCTCACATCTACTACCTCGAGAACTTGGTCGTCTTCGAGTAGCCTAAATGCTCTCTCCGGGCTAAATCCATAGCCAATAGCGCGGACAATGTTTTGAGCCTTTATGAGCTCTAGCGCGGTTGTACTAGGAGAGGCGGGTTCAATAATTACACTCCCTGTTTGTGTATCTACCGTGAGAAGAGTTTTTGTCTTCTCCTCGATCTCTTTTCTCACCGACCCCTCTCGGCCGAGGAGTACTCCAATTCTATCTAGTGGAAGCTTCTCGTAGAGCCTTGTTACGCCCATTATAAACCTTCCTTTCTCCTCTCGAGACATGGTAGAACCCTTTTGAAAACCACTTCATCGTCCTCTACTTCAATCCCAGCTTCTTTCCTAAAAAATCTATTTATGTTTTCTACATCTCTTTTGAGAAACTCCTTTGCATTAGGGTGATTTATGTCTACTGCTTGACTCACGTCTATAATCACAATGTCTATTTCTGGTTTTAGCATTACATTGTACTCTGATAGATCACCATGTATTAACTTAGCTCTGCAGACTATTTTCTCTAGTTCATCGAGGATCAATCTATATACGTCCCCAAGCTCCTCTATTGTTAGATCCCTATATGCCTCCACTAGGAGTGGATATCGTTCACGGCCCTCACCAATAAACTCCATGACTAAAACGTTATTAAGACACGCTATTGGCTTAGGTACTTTTACACCTGCTTCATGCATTTTCGAGAGGTTTCGATACTCTTTCCTAGCCCATGTATATATCAGTGAACGAGTATTCCTTATTTTTAAACCCTCGAATCTAGGGTCTCCAATAATATACTTGTATATACCCCTACGGAACTCAGCTGAACTAGTGAGGTATATTTTTAAAGCAAGAGGCTCTCCGCCTCTACCATAGCCGAGGTATACTCTCGCTTCTTTACCAGCACTTATAACACCGCTGAGTCTCCGGAGAATGCCTCTCCTGTATAGTTCAACTATTGTTAGAACTGTGGATGTGTCGAAGACTTCTTCAACTACCTCAAAGAGGTCTTTATCCTTTACTCTCTCCTCCCATTCTTTAGTAGCCTCCTTTACAAGTCTATCAATTTCATCGATCCTCATATAGCGCCACTAATGGCATCTATGAACTCCTTTGGTACAATGCCTTGCTCAACAAGCTTCTCTACTTCGTTTCTAGCATATTTGTGTATAATGTCTCCTTTATCGGAACCCATACTCCACAATCCCACGAGTACAATATCCCCCTCCATGATCCAGACTTTCTTCCTCAACTTCCCCGGTATTCTCGCTTTCCTATCATATCCATCAAGGCACTTCACTGCAACGTAGTCTCCACCTAGGTGTTTTACAACACCACATATAACTGTTGCCTCCTCGGGGTTTGGAAGCGGGATATTTACTGGTTTCTCCTCAACTGCTTCCTTCTTCTTACCCAATCAACCACCCTATTTAACCGGCATAATAGACTCTATATTGTCTGCCCTAATTAATATAACCTTGCATCCTGGTTTAAGGCCTCCGAGTGATTTACTCTGCTTAATTACCCTCACCTCGCTTGTCGCGGGGTTTTCAATCACTACTTTATCTCCAATTACCTCCTTAACTATGAATTCTTCTCTCTCAACCCTCACTGGTTGTTTTAACTCTCCTCTCCAATACATATCTACATCGACTTCCTCAATACTCCCCGTCTCGGGGTTTAATACTAGTAGTGTTTTTTGATCAACCGATTTGACGATGCCCACTCTACCCTTGTAGACAACTACTTCTTCTTCGCTAAATACAGGTATCCTAGCGACATATGTAACTACTCCAATCCACTTACCGCTAGATGCGTCAAAACGCGTTGGTCTAAAAGAAGATGTTATCTTTGCAGAGTACTTTTTAACCAAGGCTTCGAGAACCCTCTTTGCATCTGTAGCTTCATCAAGCTCCAAGTCCACTCCCTCAACTAATTCTTTAATATCCACTATGGAGTCTCCACTCACGGCATTTAATGCAGTACTAACCACTCGCTCTAGCACTCTCCTCGAATAATTTTTAGTGGTAAATCTTATTTGTACAAGGTGAGTGAATTTCCCTGTTTTCCTCGCTATACACCGAGGGCATTTTTGATGCACGATTTTAGCTATAATTGACTTCTCGAGTCTTAGTGGTTTATCATCAATACTAATCTCTAATTCAACTAAAGCTTTTATCGTGGAGGCGTCTACCTGCTCCCAGCTCTCTATGTATAAATTAATTAACGTGGCTCCTTCAATTAAGTTTTTACCGAGTTCACGCGTTAAAACCTGTTCAAGTACCTCTGGTATTGAGAGCGCTGGATACCACTCACCCCTAATAAGCCAAGAGCCGCAGGATGGGCATGTAGTAAGCTTTACTTCGGGGATTTGCTTGAATAAATCAACGTATTTAATGAAGCAGTCTGGGCAGTAGCCACGTATAAGCTTCTCCCTAGGCGTGGGCTTACCGCACTTTACACAATACCACATTTTAAGCCCTCGTGAAAAAGGCTATTGGGACATTATCCACTAGTAGAATTGCCTCTTCATGAATAAATCCAGCACTTAGAGCTACTTCCACAGTGTTCTTGCCAACTAGGTTTGCACCACTAGCTTTTTTCAACACCTCGACTAGTTCCTCAGGGCTCCTCAACTCCCCTTTAAAAAACAGTGGATCCACGTAGAATTTCACTCTACGTGTTGAATCTATAAGGGTAGCTCCAATTAACTCTACATCGCAGGCTGCTACGAGGACTTCACCCTCGACATCATATATTTTAACGTATATTTTTCCGCCACTAGTCATGAACATCACTTAGAATGCCTGGAATGAAGTCTCAGCACCGCATGCATCACACTTTAATATGAAGACCTTCCCCTTCTTAGTGAGCTTAGTGTGGAATGAACCACATGTTGAGCACTTAACATACTTCTGGATAAATCTCTCGAGTAGTTGGTTTATTGCCGCAGCGTTGAATTTTCCTCGGAGCTCTAATTGACCCGCTTCATTAGTAGAGCCTGGGACGTTGAGTTCTTTCATGAAATATCTTTTCAGTAACTCCTCGTCTCGGTTTAGGGCTTGCGCGATAACTCTAAAGTTCTGTATAATGGTTTTATTACCTATGACTAGAACACTTGCTTTCGGCACCTCGAATACTTCCTCACTACCTCTTCTACCAGCTAGCTTTGTGAAAGCCCGTTCTAACAACTCTTCATATTTGTATTCATATATGTTTTTCAATTCATTAGCACCTATAGCTTCATAATCTAAAATAGGGTGTATTATAATTAAAAGTAGCTTTACTAGGGACGCATTGTTGAAGTGAATAGAGGATGGCTAGAGTCTACATAGAGACGTATGGGTGTGCATTGAATAAGAGTGACGAGGCAATAATGACGAGTGTTCTAAAGGAGAGGGGGCATAGAGTAGTTAGTAGTGTTGAAGACGCTGATGTAGTTGTTGTCAATACGTGTATTGTGAGGCTCGACACGGAGTATAAAATGATCAATAGGATTAAGCAACTACGTATCTACTGCGAGTCGACTGGTAAAAAACTCGTTATTGCGGGCTGCATGGCGAAGACTCATCCATACTCGTTGAGTATTATTGCTCCCGAGGCGTCCCTAGTCTCCCCTCAAAACGTTGATAAAATACACCTAGTTGTTGAGAGCTCTGAGAGACTTGTACTCCTAGAGGGTGCGAGACGGAGGAATTTAATTGGCTTGGTTGAGGGTTCTAGGGTTGTACCTATTCCTATACAGGAGGGTTGCTTAAGTAATTGTAGCTTCTGCATAACGAAGCACGCTAGGAGGCAATTAGTTAGTCACAGCATAGAGGCTGTAGTGGATAGTGTGAGGAAGGCTGTTGAAGCAGGGGCTGTTGAGGTGGAGTTGACCGGCATGGATCTTGGTTCGTATGGCATCGATCTATATGGGAAGAGGAAGCTTGTAGAACTAATAGAGAGAATAGTGGGGGAAGTCAGGGGGAACTACATGTTGAGAATTGGAATGTTAAACCCCGAGCACATGAGTGAATTAATTGATGGCATTATAGAAGTACTGAGGTCTTCGAGGAGGATCTATAAATTCCTCCACATACCCCTGCAATCGGGGAGTGATAAAGTATTAAGGCTGATGGGTAGAAGATACACTGTCGACTACTACCGTGAGATAGTTAGAGAGTTGAAGAAGAGTGTTGCGGACATTAGTATAGCCACGGACATCATTGTAGGTCACCCGGGTGAAGATGAAGAAGACTTCGAGGAGACGCTTCGAGTAATCCGTGAACTAGAGTTTGAAAGAGTACACCTCTCCGGCTATAGTATGAGGCCTTTAACACTATCGGCTTCAATGCCTCAAATAAATACTTCTACAAAGAAGACTAGGTTAAAGAAAGCACTAGAGGCTATAGTGGAAGTTGGATTAAAGGTGAGAAGGAAGTACTTGCATAACGTCGTAGAGGGGTTTGTAACGGAGAGGACTAATACATGGATAGCACGGCTTGAAAACTACATACCCGTTGTTATTAAGAGTAGTGATAGAGTTGGATTCGGAGAGTGGGTTAGAGTCTATATTGATGACATAACATTCTATGATATTAGAGGGGGTTTGGCTCTCTTATAGGTTCATATAACTAGCTGCGTTTTCATCGCCTCATTTTTATTCCCCTGCATCCCGCTCGGGTTTTCATCGGGCTTGGGGGCGTTCGGGGCTACCCCGGGAGCCCCACATCTTGAGTGTTTCTTAATCTTCTTGTAGAGGTTTAATGTTGCAATGACATCTCTATCACCTATGAAACCACACTTCCTACATCTCAATACCCTATGCCCGCATTCAACTAGTTTTCCACCACACCTAGGGCACTTCGATGATGTTGCCTTGGGGTTTACTTTAGCAACCTCTAGGTTTCTCTCCTCCGCCTCGTACTCAATGCAGAATTGTATTCTACGGTAGAACCACAGTCCAAGTTTCTTATTGAACTTCTTATTCTTCTTATTATTCTCCCTCAGTTCATCTAGGTCTTCGAGGATGATTAATGATTGGTATTTGAGTGCTAATTCGGCTATTAAGTCTCCTATTTTGTGGGAGTAGTCCCAAGAGATGTTCTTAATCTTCTTTCCATGTCTCTTAATGGCTTTTCTAACACCCTTGATGAACCTCCATGACTTTGGGTATTTCTTCTGAATCCTCTCAATCCAAATTCTGTGAGCCAAGATCTTCCTGTGAGGTGTCTTAAACCTCTTCAACTTCGCTAGTCTACCATTAAGGGTGAATATTGCTAGCGTTACATTGTCGAAGTTTAAGTCAATAGCCATAACAGTTCTAGGCTTCACGGGTTTAATAGCTCTCCTAAAGTATATTGAGACCCAGAACTCTCCATCCTCATACTTCACTACTAGCTCGTAGTTGCTCCAACCTCTAAACTTCTCAACTCTATCCCTTGAAGTTATAAGCCTTAATTTAACCTCATGGTCGCTGTGTAGCTTCAGTGTTAAAAACCATGTTGTCTAAGTCTAATCTATAGTCGTACTTGTCTATTCTAGCACTTAGTTTTCTAAGTACTGGTTTTCTACCACCATTGCTCCTGGCTGAGTCAACTAGGCTCTCAGCGTAGACGTATATCTCCTTTGCGTGGTGTGCTCTAAAACCCATTGAGACTAAGTCGCTGTAGAATAGCCTGTGTAGCTTCTTCCAGGAGAGCTTTTTATTAATACTCCAAATTCTGTCAACAATCATTTGAACAGCATCACGGTATAGCCTCAGGAACTCTAGGAGTTTGTCACAGCTACCCTCGGGGAGAGCCCTCATCTTCAAAGCCTCGACAACCACGGGCTCTTCACCCCTCACAGAGTAGCTCACCTATATTGGATATTTTGATAGCGGGGATTTATAGAAATATCTTCAGTATTGTTGAGTGGTGGTAGAGTGGTTAAGTTCATATATGCAGAGTGCTCAGTGATAAAATATAGAGGCGGGACAGTAGTCTTATACCCACTAGCAAAATACCAAGCCGAAGTAAAACCACTACACGGCAAAAGAATACACGCAGTAATAATAGCAGAAGAATAACATCAAACCATATAAACCTGTATAAAACTCGAAGCAGTTATGAAAGGTATCTATGGAGTTCCTAGTGTGATTGCTTTGATTTTGCCGAGGAATTTCTCGTCTTTTGCAAGCACGTAGAGTATGTTCCCTGGAGCGAGCTTTACGTCTCTATCTGCTGGTATTAGTTCTTTTCCATTGTGTACTAGTAGTGGGTATGCATCGTCTTCTTCGAGGTGTAGGTCTCCAATAGTGTTGTCGACTGCTAAGTCGTCGTCGCTTATGGTTACAGCATATAGCTTGTATTCTCCAAGTGGTAGTTGGGTTAAAACCAGCGGGGTTGTAAGAGAGGATATTACCTGCTTTATAATTCCAGCCGTAATAGCGGGCTTAACTATTGGTATTCCTAGTTTGAGTTTTCTAGCGATCTCGGCTATTTTGGGGTCTCTGAAAACGCCTATTCTAATTATGACATTGTATTGATAAGCGATCGAGAGGACTAGGAAGTTTACTTCATCTCTATTAGTGAGAGCTAGTACGGCATCTATTTCACCCATATTCAAGTTCTCATATATACTAGTATCGCCAGCATTGCCTTCAATAATCAAGATATCGCCAAGCTTCTCGAGTGCAAGCTTCCTCCGGGGCTCTCTCTCGATAATAACAACTTGATCAATAAGTCCACTTATAGCCTGATCTCTCAAAAGCAACTATACAGTGCCTCCTCCACCAGCTATGAGAAAACTGAGCTTACCCAAATTAAACACCCCTTAGCAAACACCATGTGGAGCCCCACGAGATTAAATAATACTGTAAAACCAGCTATTATTTAAAATCCTCTCTTTAAAGCAGTTTCAGAAAAATAAAAGCCCCTAGTAGAGACGCGGGCCCGCCGGGATTCGAACCCGGGTCCTCCGGCTATCCTCGTATTTGCCGGCTTAGAAGGCCGGCGCCCTCTCCTGGCTAGGCGACGGGCCCACTATTTTGTTGTATTTTCAATGGTGATTTATATTTTTATCCTGCATTGGATTGGGGCATTTCTTCTACTAGCTACATATTGTTTTCTTTAGTGCTTCTACTATGAGTTCTCTACCTAGTGGTTTCGGGGTTTTATATATTACGTGGTCTTGCTTCCCCCCACCCTTAACGCCATGGCTTGAGAGTATAGGTGTTAATTTCCTTAGGTCTATGTTTCTCGTTCTTGCTGTTTCAGGGTCTATTGAGACTTCAATGCTATCCTCTAGTATTATAACTGTGAGTATTTTACGCTTAAATACAAGCCCGTCTAAGACCTCCTCTAGAAGTTTACTGTCTCTGTGGGGAGGCTCAATTAATACTGTGTGGACACCGCATATATCTATAGCTTCTCTCTCAGCTGAGTCAATAATTTGCTTCTCCACGAGCTTCCTATACTTAGACACCACTGTAGCTAGCTCTTTATTATCTTCTACTAGTTTTCTAACAGCTGATACCACGTCTTGACCCTTAGCATCGATCAAGCTTAAAACCTCGTCTTGCTGTTTCTCGAGTTTATCAATGTAGTCGACGAGTTTAGAGCCGGCAACAAACTCTAGTCTAACTACTCCATCCTGTATCCTCTCGTGGTTAATGATTTTTACTCCACCAACCTCGGCTGTGTTATATAAGTGGGTTCCAAAGCACGCTTGTGCATCCCAGCCTGGTATTTCAACTATTCTCAACTTCTCGGCGTGTACAGCGCCTCCTTGGTGAATCTTTACTCCAAACTTATCCTCCGCTTCAAAGCGGTCTAGGTAGTGGAATTTGAGATTAATTCTATTATTGACTATTTCATTGGCGACACTCTCGATCTCCTTTACTAACTCCGGTGTTAGTGGTTTATGGTGTGTTATGTCTAGTCTAGATTTATCACGGGTTTTCTCTGCTCCAGCCTGCCATACATGGTCTCCGAGAACTCTTCTCGCAGCGGCTAGTACTATGTGTGTTGCGGTATGGTGCCTCATTAGTGTAAAGCGCTTACTCCAGTCTATTTCAACAACTACGCTATCGCCGGGTTTAAAGGTGGGCTCTCGATCTAGTACATGTATAATCGTATCCCCTACTTTTCCAACATAGACTAACTTATAGACTTCGTTGTTAAACCTTAGAACTCCCTCATCGTGTTCCTGCCCACCGGCCCAGGGATACGCGATCGTCTTATCCAACACGACGTACTTACCGTAAACACCAAGCACTACGGCCTCTGCACGGGTTAAATACGGGTCTTCGTGGAATAGCCTCTTTGTCTCACCATAGCTCACAGCCCACTTAGCAACGTCGCCTGGTAATTCATGCTCTCTAGACTTCACCAGTTGACTTGGTGATGCATGGCGAGCAGCGATCATGGAGTAGAAGTCTCTGGGTACCTCTATATGTAATCCCTGTTGCTCAGCTCTCTCAGCTACAAACTCTGGCGGTATTCCATGGGAGTCGTATAGTTCTACGAGTTCATCTATACTCAAAGCCTTCCTCCTCTTCAATACTTTATCAACTACTTCAACCCCCCTTAAGATTGTGTTTATGAATTTATTTGTCTCTAATACAGCAACGTCTAGTATGTAGTCCTTGTGCTTCTCGAATTTTCCATATATATAGTCGTTTCTCCAGTACTCTATCTGCCGGTTAAATAATTCCGCGACAATGTCCGGTAGTTTACTATACTCTACACGTAGCTTAGCTAGGTTTCTCAGAAGCCTCCTCATAACAAGCCGTGCTAAGTAGCCTTCACCAGTATTTGACGGGACTATACCATCAGATAGCATTAATGAAAGAGTCCTCACGTGGTCCAGTACACTATATAGGTATATAGAGTCGACTAACTCCCTCAAGTACTCTCCATACTCAATTGCATTGATCTCTCTCACAAACTCATCAATACTCTTCAACTCCTTATCGCTAAGTAAATAGACGATCTTCTTTAATACATCATGAGGCGGTTCTTCAACGCCAAGTATATTCTTATACTCGTCCACTAGGGAGCCGTAGATCGCATGGAAGCCTGTTGGAGTCTTCTGCGTAAACCAGGCAATTCTCTCAATTCCATAACCGCAGTCAACTACTAAGACTGGGTTTAATTCATATTTTCCATTTATAACTTTATATGCCATGTGTACTAGTGTAGCTACCTCCATTCCATCAATAAGCACCTCTGGTGCGGGGCCTGCATTACCTCCTCCCTCCCACCAACCCTCTTTGAAAACTAAGTCTTCAATACTCACACCTATTTCCTTAGTGAAGAACTCTATTGTATTGTCTATAATTCCCTCAGACCAGTAAATGAACTTACCGGGTTTGTTGAATGCATGCATTCCACCCATTTCAAAGCTAGATAAGTGTCTTCCAAAGGTTAATCCAACATTGTCAATGTCTGTTAAGCGAATAGAGGGCTGTATTATTACTAGTGGATTGTGTGGAGGCTCTGTTAAACCATCCGTTGCCTCGGGTTGGAAGACAACTATAGATGCTATTGTTAGGTAGAGATCGTTTCTCCACTTAGCTAATACGGGGTAGGGGTCGATTACTCCATGCCCCTTTCTCTTGAGGAAATCTATAAACTTCCCTCTAACCTCACTTAGACTCAGTGGCTTCACATACTTATAGTCCTTGTAGAGAAAATCATACTTACTACACGGTCGATCAGGGCATTTATCACGGGGTATAATACTCCAGAAGTACTCTCCGCAAACACTACACTTATACCTCTTATATCCATAGCGCTTACTCAAATACTCATAGTTAACGATCTTCTCCACGGAGTCCACCAATACACTGCTTATTTACCAAAAAGTAAAAACCAGGTATTTATTTAAAGAGGGTAAACCAGTATTGAGAGTCAAAAATTCGTTTAAAAACCTCTACTATGTCTAAGAATGGTAGAATTAGCTCTATTAACCGAATAGTGCTGAGAATCCTTCTGCTAGTGCTTCCTCACTTAGTTCTTTACTCTCTTCTTTCTCCTCCTTCTCCTCCTCTTTCTTTGGTTGTTCTGCAGTTGCTGGAGCAGCTTGAGCTGGGGCAGCTACTACGGGTGCCGCTAATGCCTGCTCTAGAACCTTTGCTATATCGATGTTCTTTAAGGCGGCGACTAGTGATTTAACGCGGACTTCATCTACGTTTACACCAGCGGCTTCAAGTACTTTCTTAAGATTCTCTTCATTTATTTCTTTACCGGCTTTGTAAAGCAGTAGCGAAGCATATACATACTCTATACTAACCACCCCTCATAACTCTAGCCTTTTGGTTTTAGATGTAGTTAAGGGCTTTTAAATACGACTCCATAGCGCTGACCTCCTCCCCGCCATGAATGGCGAGGGTTCCTGCTAGGGCGGGGAGGTTTGGGATTACATCCCCTCTTTCCGAGGGTTCAATCCCGGGCCGGGTCTCCGGCCCATTGCCCCTATCCCAAGCGGGACTCGGGGTTATGAGTATGTTGTATGCTCCTACTAGGTCTGCGTTGAACACCTTGTTTAGCTTTGTGCATTTGAATAGTCCACGTTTAACTCTACTACCACACGCCTCGCCGTGGATTGGGCACTTGGATGAGGTATATGCCTCGTTTACGTAGACTACCACTATCCTGTATTCCTCTGCAACCTCATAGATTCTTTTTAATAGGTAGTTGTATGTCCACACGTGGACGTTGTTAAAGTCCCCGTTCTCCTGTGCAATATATTTAGGGTAGCCAACCTTTACAATAGAGACTCCAGTATTGTATAGCCACTCAATTGCCTGTCTAACCCTTGAGTCAATGTAGGACTTAACCTGTCTCCTCCACCTTGAGTACATAGACCTAAGCCTCTTAGAGGTCTTTAAGCCGTACTTATTTAGTGTAGACTGATACTCTGCAATCCTCATCCTCCAATAGTGAGAGATAGCCTTCAACGGTCTGCCATTAACTAGCTTCACTAAGCCATTCTCAACGTATACAGCCATCAAGTTGTTAATGCCGATATCGATGCCCGCTACTAGACCCCCTCTTGGTCTTTTCGGGACGCTGGCCCAAACCTTCCTGATGGCTTTCTCACCCGCCTCGAATGATATGTGTGCATACCACTTTTTCCTGTCTTGGTCGTAGTGTATCTCCAGCCTGCCCTGCTCTCCCCTCAAGTGTATCAAGCCCTTGTACCTCACTTCTATCCATCCAATAGCTCCCAGTCCTTTGAAGACTATTTTATCGTCCTCTACCCTGTACTGGTCTCTCCTCAGGACAGTCCACAGAGACCTCCTGTTGTTTTTCTTCTTGTAGCCTGGCGGGTTAACCCTCGTAACGAATGGTGGTAGCTTGTTTTCTTTCTTGAGTTTTAGTAGCTTGAAGAAGCTCTTCCAAGCCTCATCGTTCTTGTTTAAGACTTGCTGTGTTGTGGCAGAACCTATGAGCATCTTATACTTCTCATAGTATTCTTTATATGTTGCTTTGAGGTCTACTCCTCTCTTCTCGAAGAACATCCTCCTCCTAGCGTAGTTAACCTCATTCCACAGCCTAGAGGATAAATTGCAGAGTAGCTTCAGCCTCTCCTCAGAGCCATTATCGACTACGAGCTCTACTACGCTAGTCCTCTTCATCCCTCTTTCTCCCACTGCTCCTCGACGTACCTTTTGACAATGTCTGCCGTCACGTTTCCGACGGTTGCTACGAAGTAGCTCCTACTCCACAACTTCCCGCGGGCGCTCCTAGTCTTTAGCTCTGGAAACCTCTGCAGTATCCTCCTAGCACTCTTACCCTTAAGGTAGTTCACGATGTATGCGGGAGAGTGCCTTGGAGGGCATAATGCAAACACGTGGATATGGTCGGGCATAACCTCTATAGCTAATGGTTCACATTCCAACCCTCTGAGTATTTCACTTAAGACCTCTCTAGTGTACTCAGCAACCTCCCCCACAAGGATATCCCTACGGTACTTGGGAATCCACACAAAGTGATATCCACACCAGTACCTAGCATGCCTAGTACTCCTAAGCTTCATCCACTCTAGAGATTCACCCTCCAAGACACTCTCCAGAACACACTATAGAATACAAACCTTATAAAACCTATCCACCCATCCCCGCCCTAAAGGGCGAGGCTTTCAGTTGTAAGCCAGTTGGCCGCGTTGATATCTGAGAAGACCGGGGAGCAGGTCTACTTCAAGATAGAGAATGGGACGGTATACGCCCGCTCAACCCTCACAACTAGGATAAAGCAGGTTGTAGTATACAACTCGAGCATCGGGGTCCTAGAGCACAATGAGGCCCTAGACCTCTACCTCCCAGCCGGGGAATGGGTGCCCCTACCGCTCTCACATGAAGCCGTGGACGCATTAGCCAATGGCTCAATGATCCTGCTCGCTCTCACAGAGCGCGGAAACCTAGTAGCATACGACCCCAGGGGGTTGGTAGAGAGCATATCGCAATGGCTCGAACAGTCACCCTCAAGCGGGGCATCCGGGGTGTACTACTACAAGAACTATGGGTATAGGGTTAGCTATGG
>Ga0080004_1100827_pt1 | contig 19899 bp, 19 predicted proteins | sample WasSprMetagenome_FD_69207 | JGI IMG/M metagenome (GOLD analysis project Ga0080004, IMG submission 69207) | Sulfidic aquatic microbial communities from Washburn Spring, Yellowstone National Park, USA - WS (SPADES assembly) (version 2) | ecosystem: Environmental > Aquatic > Thermal springs > Hot...
ATGTCCATCTTACGTGCGATGGGCTCTACGTGCTTCTCGGCGAATTCCCGCGCGGCCTTCCTCACAAGCTCGTGTTCCTGCGTCAAAAGGCTCATGCCTCCTCGAAGTACTCTATGTCGGTGACTAGGCCCCTCCTCTCGGCCCTCCACCTGGGCCTCACCCTCATGCCTATTCTCGGCCTATCGGTCTTGACGTAGTGAATCAACCCGCCCTCGACACCGGGGAACTTTATGAAGGCCAGCACTTTCTTCTCTTTCAACTGCTCGCCGTAGAAGTCCCTCTCCACAACGGTGTAGGTCTCCACGACGCCGACGGGCTCCACCTCCCTCAGCTCTTTGACCTCCTCGAAGTCGTAGGGGCAGAACATCTTCGGCGGCATGAAGAGCCTGCCGCATTTGGGACAATACGCCGCGGTCAGCCTTCCGGCTCTCAACGTCTCAAGCCACTTAGCGCCTACGGGGCCCGCGGTGTAGATGTATGCCTCTATCTCCATCACCTCGGGGAAGTGCTTGATCCGCCTCATGGCCTCACCACTTCGAAGCATTCTATGTCGGTTATCGAGCCGGTCCTCTGCTCCGGTCTCTTCCACTTGGCCTTGACCCTGGCCCCGAATATCCTCATGGACTTCACATCGTCTTCGGTCGCGCCGCAGATGTAGTGCATTATACCTGGGAAGAAGTGGTCGTCGAACTGGCGGCCGGGCACGTCTAGCTTGATTACCCCCACAGCTACAGGTCTCTCTAGGCGGGCCCTCGTGGCCGATATATAGCTCATGACGGCCGTCACGACGACGCCTTCGTCCTTCGCCTCCAGCCACCCGTCGACCTCCTTGAAGCAGTAGGAGCAGTAGATGCGCGGCGGTACGAAGACTCTGCCGCACCTGGCGCAGTAGGTCCCCAATATCTTCCCCTCCTTGAGCCCGGCCAAGAAGCGGCCGAGCGCCTCGCCGGTGGTGTAGCTGTACCGCGCCTTGCCCACCACGGGGAACTCAAACACCGGGAACTCCACCTTCTCGTACTTGGTGCCCCTCGGGTTTATGGGCTTTCCGCCGCTCATATCCCCATCACAATCACGGTGCCTGCTTGCATTAGATCTCCCCATGCCTGCGCCAAGCCGGAGTAGACCGGCTTCTTCACTTGTCTCTCGCCGGCCTCTCCCCTCACCTGCCAGAATATCTCCGCGACTTTCATAAGGCCAGCAGCCGCTATGGGGTTTCCGACGCCCAGCAGACCGCCCGACGGGTTTATTGGGAGGTCTCCGTCTCTCTGCGTTACCCCTTCGCGCGTGAGGATCGGCGCCTCGCACTTCTTGGCGAGGCCGAGCCCCTCCATGTGGTGAAGCTCCTTGTAGTCGAAGGGGTCGTAGGGCTCAGCTACGTCTATTTGCTTTCTGGGGTTGTCTATGCCGGCCATGCGGTAGGCCATCTCGGCGGCGCGGCGGACGTACTCTGGATATGCCAAGTCGCGGTTTGTCCAATGGGTCGTGTCGAGGGTCCAGCCTATGCCCTTGATCCAGACTGGGGTGTCTGTGATGCGCCTCGCCTCTTCCTCCGACGCCAGCACCACAGCGGCGGCCCCGTCGCTTGTCGGCGATATGTCGAGCAGCTGGACGGGCCACACGAGGACCTCACTCTTGAGCACGTCGTCTACGGTTATGTTGGGCATGCAGAGCTGGGCGGAGGGGTGCCCGCAGGCGTTGCGCTTGTTCTTGACCGACACGAGCGCGATATCTTCCTTCTTTACGCCGCATTTGTGCATATACCGGTGCATCTCCATGGCGAAGATCCATATGAGGTTGGGGTTGAGAGGCTTCTCCACTACGGGGTCCCAGATGTAGCGGAAGACGTATTGAGTATGCGGCTTCGCAGCGTGGCTCATCTTCTCCTCAGCCACAGCCAGCACCCTCTTGCATAGGCCGGAGGCCACGTGCCACCAGGCGGCTATGGGCACGAAGACCCCCGTGGCGCCGCCCACATACACCCTGACCGTAGGCTTGTGGATCCCGCCGGCGCCCTCAGCAAGGTATTCCCCCTTCATGTGGACGCCGTCGAAGGCGTCCGGCGCACTGCCAATAACCACGCAGTCTATGTCCTTAAGCGTTAACCCAGCCTCGTCGAGGGCCTGCTTGGCGGCAAGCCAGGCGAGCTCCTGCGGCGTCTCAAGCATCCTGCTTCTAAACAAAGTCAGCCCGGCGCCCACCACCGCCACGCGGTGCTTGAAGTTGAGGTTGCGCCCCGTCATATCCTCAACACGGCAACGACGCTTGTGGTCGTGGGGACTCCTCTCCAGCTGTGCACCACCGCGGTCTCGGCCTTGTCGACCTCCGCCTTTATCTCCCCTCTCATGACGCCGACGGCGTAGCTAAGCCTGGCTAAGCCGTGCACCTCGAAGGGAACCCCCTCGGCTAGGGCGCCGCCGCTTAGATTCACCGGCAACCTCCCGCCAGGGCAGAAGGCGCCGTCTGCCAAGAGGTCCTTGGCCGTGCCTCTGGGCGCGAGCCGCAACGCCTCTATGTGTTGCAACTCCTTGAAGCTGTATCTGTTGTCCACCTCGGCGAAGTCGACCTCTTTGTAGGGGTCGGCGATCTTGGCTTGTGTATAAGCTCCATCTGCCGCCTCTCTTGCATGTAGCGGAAAAGCCCAGTCGTGAAACTCCAGACTAGAAAACTCAGTGGACCACCAAACGCCGTCTACCCACACCGGCGTGTCGTTGTATCTCTTCGCAACTCTTTCAGAGGCGAGGACAACCACGACAGCCGCGTCGACAAACTTGGCGACATCTGCCTCTCTAAGAGGCTCCGCCACCACTGGAGTGGCGGATCTAGACTTGCCAGGGGAGGCATACACAGCCCGCTGGTTCTTAACCCCGGCCTTGTGGGCCTTCTCAACCACTGCCTCGAGATGTTCCTCAGCAACGCCGAATTCAGACATATAAGCCCTGGCCTCAAGCGCGGCGAGGGCATGAACGTTTTCAAGACCTAGGGGTCTTAAGGAGATGGGGTCCGTCGCCGTAAATATAACTTCGTTAAGAGTCTCCACGTCGGAGGGCTTTCCATGCGACTCCACAACCACCACATCGAAGAGGCCGGACCTAATCATCATATAGGCCTGCCCCACGCACTGAAGCCCGTCGCCGGTCACCGTGTACACGGACTTCATTGCTCCCCCCACGGGGTCTGGCGCAAACTCATCAGCGATAGATATGCCCTCCCAGAAGTCCTCTTGACACGACACGAAAGCGTCTACCTCGCTCCTTGGGTCGAGCCCCCCGGCGTCTTCGTAGGCCCTCTGAGCCGCCTTAAACATCATCTCGCGGAAGGAGTAGTCAACCACTTCGGGCTGGAACCCAAACCAGCCCACACCGACAATACCCACTCGCATATATGCTCAAAATACTGCCTATTTAACAATTACTGAGACAAAAGTCGAAAATTGTATTTATCTAACTCTTTTAATTTCTTCTATAGCCTCGGGGTTCTCCAGCGCTGAGAGGTCGCCGGGGTTTCTGCCTAGGTAGACGGCGCGGATAACCCTCCTCATAATTTTGGCGTTGCGGGTCTTCGGAAGCATCTTCACAAACTTTATGTCCTCCACGGCGCCGAAGGCCTTCCCCAGCGCCTCCTCGGTGAGCTTAATCAACTCCTGCCTAAGCGCCTCGCTGGGCTCGTAGCCAGGCTTCAACACAACGAAACATACGGGCACCTCCCCCTTCACCTCGTGAGGCACGCCGATGCACGCCGACTCCGCCACGGCTGGATGCGCGTTCAGCACAGTCTCTATCTCCGCAGGCCCCAGACGCTTCCCGGCAACCTTTATGGTGTCGTCTGCCCTCCCCAGTATGTAAAAGAAGCCCTCCCCGTCCACAACCGCGGCGTCTCCGTGAGCCCACACGCCGGGCCACTTGCTCCAGTATGTCTCAAGATAGCGTTGCGGGTCGCGCCAGAAGCCTCTGGTCATGCCGGGCCATACTGAGAGCACCACCAGCTCCCCCTCCACGCCCGGAGGCGCCGGCCTGCCGTCCTCAGTAAAGACGGCGGCCTTGGTGCCGATGCTGGCGCCGTTGAACGAGCTGGGCTTTATCTTCTTCACTACGTAACAGCCCAAGATGCCGCCGGAGATCTCAGTACCCCCCGAGTAGTTAATTATGGGGATCCGTCCCCTCCCCATCTTGTACAGCCACAGCCAGCTCTCAGTATCTATAGGCTCTCCAGTGTTTCCAAACGCTTTTAGTTCATCTAATTGACTAGGCTCAGCCGCGGCGCCAATGCTTCTGAGATGTCTCGTCAGCGTGGCGGCGAGACCCAGGGCGCTTACCTTGAACTCCTCGGCGAAGCGCCACAGTCTCTCCTTGGGGTAGTCCGGCGCGCCCTCGAAAAAGGCCATGGAGCCCCTCAGGAGGTAGGAGGCGAAGACCATCCAAGGCCCCATCATCCACCCCATGTCTGTAACCCAGCTCAAAGTGTCGCCTGGCTTTATGTCGAAGTGGAAGTAGACGTCGGCCGCCGCCTTTATGGGGAACCCGTCGTGTGTGTGGACGGTGCCCTTGGGCCTCCCAGTGGTGCCGGAGGTGTATATAATCATCATAGGGTCCTCCGCCTCCGTATCCTCCACATAGTCGCCGCCAGTCTTGAACACCTCCGAGAGGACTATGTGGTCGCCTCTCCTGCCTCCCCTTTCGTGGACCACCACCTGCTCGACGGTGGGCGTGAGGCCGGCCTTGAGCTCGGCCAACATATCCACCTCCTTACCGCGGCGGTATGAGACGTCGGACGCGAAGACGAACTTGGCCTCGCTGTCCTCGAGCCTCACTCTGATGGCCTCCCTCCCGAAGCCGCTGAAGAGGGGGACGATTATGCCCCCGGCCCTTATCGCGCCGAGCATGACGGGCACTATCTCAGGCACCATGGGCATGTAAATCGCCACGCGGTCACCCCTCTGCAGGCCGTTGCGCCTCAGCCAGCTCGCCACAGCCTTGGTCTTGTAGAACACCTCGGCGTAGCTCCACGTGACCCGGCCCCCGTCCTCCCCCTCCCACTTAATAAGCGGCGCCGGCGACTCCTCCAGCTGTTCGGCTATGTTGATCCGCCCGCCGACGAACCACCGAGGCCACTGAACGCCCCGCGACAAGTCGAGAACCCTCTCGTAGGGCCTGCGCCACCTCAGCCGCAAAACCTCCCGCTCAAACACAGCCCAGAACTCAGGCCCCTCAGCAGTGTAGTTTATGAACTCCTCCAGAGCGGCGAACCCCCTCGACGCCATGAACCTAGCCACGCTAGACTCCTCAAGATGATCCCTCTGGGGAGTCCAGACCTCCATATTTTTACAAATTTAAAAAAGTTTAAATAATTTATCAGGTGCAAAAATCGTTAAGGCCTTGTCTATGTCGTATACAGGCGTAAGCGGTATCTCTTCTCTCTTCGCAAGATCCTCGAGAGCGTTGCAGTCCATCTCTGCCAGAGCTTTTTCCACCTCCTCCCTGGCGGTGGGGTCCAGTTGCCGCGGGATTAGGTCTTCTCTTCCGATGGCTCTGCAGAACCGCTCCCAGAACTTCGGCTCCACGGCTCCGAGGGCCACCTTCCCCCCTCTGCAGCGGTACACAGTGTAGAAGGGGTAGTCCCCGGAGAGGAGTAGAGACTTTCCGTCTCTCCTCAGGGAGAGGTTGAGTATGTTCACCAACGCCGCGGCGCGGCTCATGGGGATCTCCACGTAGCCCCCCTCGCCTCTGGCGGCCATGGCCGTTATTGTCAACGCGGCGAGGAGACCGGCCGCCACGTCCACGGCCTGTACGTACGGCGGACACGGCCCTACGGCTCCTGCCAAAGCGGCGAAGTTTATGTCGTGGGAGGGGTGGTTCCTGGGGTACTCATCGCCTCCGTACCCCACTATGGCCACGTAGATGAGGCCTGGCCTCGCCTCCGCCAGCCTTCTGTAGGAGATGCCGTATTTCTCCGCGGTAGAGGGCCTGAAGGTGGTGAGGACGGCGTCCACGTCTCTAAGCATCTCATAGACGCCTTTGCTCTCTTTCTGCAGGTCTAGATACACCACGTGCTTACCTTCGTTCAGTGCTCTGTACAACGTCGGCGACAGCTCGCGCATGGGGTCTCCGCCCAGCGGCTCCACCTTGACCACCTTAAAGCCGAGGCTCAGTAAGAATCTGCCGGCGAGCGGGCCTGGAAAAAGCGTGGCGAGTTCTAAGACCCTCATCCGAAGTATCTGAAGGGAAACAGCCTAATCCTCTCCTTGACCTTCCTCAGCAACTCCACCAGCCCCAGCGGTTCGAGGAGGAGAAACGTCAAGATGAGTGCGCCGAAGATGACATCTCTCAAGGCTATGTCGAGACCTCTCAGACCCAGTAGGGCTAGGGCGTTTTTAATCGCCTCCGGCACGCCGACCACGAAGAGCGAGCCCAGCAGAGAGCCCCATACGACTCTCCCAACCCCGCCTATGAGCACCGCTGCTAAGACCTCGAGCGACGTCAAGAATGTGAAGCTCTCCACAGAAACTGACCTGAGCGCGAAGACCCACAGCCCGCCCGCCACCGCTGCCATATAGGTGCTTACCACAAACGCCAGAAGCTTGTACTTAAACACGTCGACTCCTATTATCTCCGCCGCTATGTCTCTGTCTCTGACGGCCTTCAGCGCCCTCCCGATGTACGACCGGCTTAGGTTTGCAATGGCTAGGAAGTGTATTGTTGCCATACCTGCGACGGTCACGTAGAGGGGGTACCCGTAGGAGAGGTCCAGCGGCCCCAGGTTCAGCGGAGGGGCATACTTAGCGTATGGCCCGCCTGTAAACCACGCCATCTGCTCAGTCCGGAGGAACCAGTCGAAGAAGAACTGGGCCGCCAACGTAGAGATGAGGAGGTAGAGCTCCTTAAGCCGGAGGCTGGGGAGTCCAAACACGAGACCTACGCCCGAGACCAGCACCCCTGCCGCCGGTATCGCGAGGAGTGGGTGCAACCCCGCTGTGGCGAGCTGTATTGACGTGAAGGCGCCCAGCGCCATGAAGGCTCCTTGTGCGAGGGATATCTGCCCCGTCAGCCCGAAGAGGAGATTGAAGCCAGCCGCGGCGAGGCTCCAGACTATGACCCAGATGGCAACTCTCAGCAGGTAGTCGCTTGGAAAGAAGAGCGGCCAGAGAAACGCCAGCGGCAACCCCACCAACAAGGCGACTTTATGTATAGGCCACTTCACGAAGGCGAGGACCTTCTCGTGTTTCTCGAAGAATACGCCCGCCGGCATGCTACACTCTCTCTATCCTCTCGGTCCCGAAGAGTCCGTAGGGTCTCACGAGGAGCACGGCCACCATAACCAGCAACGGGAACACTTCGCCGAAGCCGCCGCCGAGGTAGGGGTCTAGGAACAGCTTCCCCAGCACTTCGGCGAGCCCGACTATCACGCCGCCGACCAGCGCGCCTCCCACAGAGTCTAAGCCGCCGAGGATTACAACCGGCAGAGCCTTCACGCCTATATACTCCACAGAGCCCGAGGGGCCGCCGAAGATGCTTGCATAGAACACGCCGCTGATAACCGCCAGGAGACCAGCCAGGATCCACGACGTGGTTATCGCCTCGGTGGGCCTGACGCCGAATGCAACAGCGGAGGGCCTGTCGTTAGACATAGCCCTCATGGCGATGCCCAAGGAGGTCTTTTTGTAAAACACCCACAGCAGTAAGAAGGCTACTATCGAGGCGAGGAAGGCCCCCAGGAAGTTTAGGTCTAGCCTAAGGGCGCCTAGCTCTACGTAGCCCCGCGGAAGTAATGGAGTCTCGTAAGGAACCTGCTGGTAGCCAGGTAGCGCGTAGCCCAGCTGTAGCGCCAGAAGTAGTGCGCCCTTTATTAGATACCCGAGCCCTATCGTGGCGGCTATTATTTGGATAACCGGCTCCCCCAACATGGGCCTGACCACCGCCTTATCGGCCACCACGGCGAGCAGAGCCATGACAGGTAAGATCGCCAAGAACCCGAGAAGAGGGGGGAGCTGGGGTGTCAACATCCAGTATAGATAGGCGGCGAGAAGCGCCATGGCGCCGTAGGCCAGGTTGATCACCTTTATAGATCTGTACAGAATAACGTATCCGACGGCGGCGGTGGCGTATATGCCCCCCCGAAGAACCCCCTCTATTACCAGGTCTATCATAGCTTCACAATCTTTACACTCATGGTCACAGACCTGACCGTCCCGTCTTCGTACTTCACCGGGGCGGTGACCTCCACCTCCTCGGCGTCTGTGTACATAGCTTCTATGAGCTGTCCGTACCTCTGGTGGATGAAGACGCGGCGTAGCTTACGCGTCCTCGTCATCTCCCCGTCGTCTGGGTGGAACTCCTTGAAGAGGATGGTGAACCTCCTTATCCTGAATTTCTCCGGCAGGCTCTCGTTTACCCGCGCCACCACATCCCTCAGCAACTTGTAGACCTCGGGCTTCTGGCTGAGGTCTTGGTAGGAGGTGTAGGCTATGCCCCTCTGCTCCGCCCACTTCGACACAGTATCGAAGTTTATGTTGAGAATAGCGACCACATAGGGCCTCTCCTCTCCGTACACCAGCGCCTCCTTGACGTAGGGGCTGAACTTCAGCATATTCTCTATAAACAACGCGCTGAAGACTGTGCCGTCGGACAGTCTCTGCATGTCTTCCTTTCTGCCCAGGTAGACCAGTTGCCCGTCTTCGGTGAACATGCCCACGTCGCCGGTGTGTAGCCACCCGTCTCTTATGGCCTCGGCTGTGGCGTCATCACGCTTGTAGTACCCCACCATCATGGCGGGAGTTCTGACCAGTATCTCGCCGTCTTCTGCAATCTTTATTTCTGTATTGGCAATCGGGCGGCCTACGGTGTCTAGCCTCACCTCGCCGTCTCTCTGCACAGTGGCTATGCCGGATACCTCTGTCATGCCCCAGATACGCTTAAGATTCACGCCCATCCCCCTGAAGAACTTCAAGTAGTCGGGTCCGAGGAAGGAGCCGCCGACCCAAGCGTATCTTATCCTCTTAAGGCCGAGCTTGTCCAACACGGAACGATACACCAGCAGATAGGCGAGCCACCATTGGAGTTTTAAGGTAAGCGGAATAGGTCTCTTCGCTAACTCTAGCTCTGCCTTTTTTATCGCCACGTCCACCGCCCATTTGAAGACGGCTTTATCTAAGCTGTAAGTATCCTCTATGAACTCATAGATCTTGCTGTAGAAGATCTCGTAGATTCTCGCAGGCCCAAACATGAAGTGAGGCGCTATCTCTCTGAAATCCCGCCACAGAGTTTCGGGCTCCTCCACGAAATTTATCCTAAAGCCCACCAGCATGTGCATGGCAAGAGACATCATCTGCTCCCCGATCCACGCAAAGGGGAGGTATGAGACGTACTCTTCATCCTCCCTTACCGGATCGACTTCCCACAAGTTTTTAGCCATGGATAACATGTTGCCGTAGGTCAACATGACGCCCTTAGGTCTGCCAGTGGTGCCGGAGGTCGAGAGGACGAGGCAGACGTCGTCTGGAGACGTGGTCTCAGCGAGCTTTCTAAAAAGGTCGGGGTCTGTGGACTGGATCTCTGCACCTGCCTTAACTACATCGTCCCAGCTTAACAACGCCACGTCCTTGACGCGGTACCGCCACATCATTCGCTCGTCCCAATACACGACAGCCCGGAGCTTGGGAAGCTCGCTCTTCACGGCAAGTATCTTATCCACCTGCTCCTGGTCCTCCGCCACCACTATGGAGACGTCTGTGTAGTCGAGCCAATACGCCCTCTCCTCGGGCAAAAGATCGGGGTATACGCCCACAGATCTGCTGTGGAGCGCCATGGCGGCCTGCTCGGCAAAGAGTACAAACGGCCTGTTGAACCCCACAACCGCCACGTGCTCGCCGGGCTTCAGACCAAGGGCGAGGAGGCCATAGGCAAAACTCCTCACCTCCCGCAGATAGTCGCTCCAGGTGTGGGGTCTCCAGACGCCCAAAGCCTTCTCCCTCAGCGCCGTCGCGCCGGGTTTCCCCTCAGCCCGCTCCATCAGAAGCTTGGGGAAGGTGTCGCCCTTAAGATTCTCCCAAGGCCTCCTCATACCCCCGCCAAGGCCTTTCCCATGTATGCCTCCTGCACCGCCGGGTCCCTCAACACCGCCTCGGGCTTGCCCTCCGCCACCACTGCGCCGTAGCTCATAACTACTACCCGGTGCGCCAGGTCCACCACAGCCCCCAGGTCGTGCTCCACGAGGACTATGGGCAACTTAAAGACGTGGTTCATCTCGATGATGTAACGAGCCATGTCCTCCCTCTCCTCCCTAGTCAGCCCCGACATGGGCTCGTCCATGAGCAGAACCTTGGGCTTCCCGGCGAAGGCCCTTGCCACGTCCACCTTCTTCTGGAGGCCGTAGGGCAACGAGCCCACCGGCTTGTGTCTATAGGCATACAGCTCAAAGAAGTCGATTACTTCCTCAGCCCAACGCAGAACCTCCACCTCCTTCTTAGCCCACTTTACCCACACCATGGAGCCCCAGAAGTCTAGAAACGACTCCTTCTGGGCGGCTATGGCGCCAAGCATGACGTTTTCAAGCACCGTCATGTGTCTAAACACCTCGCTTGTCTTCTGAAACGTCCTTCCGATGCCCAGCTTCGCCCTTTTGTGAGGCGGCAGATGCGTGATGTCCCGCCCCATATACACCACCCTCCCAGCCTTTGGCTTGTAGAAGCCCGAGATGACGTTTAGAAGCGAGCTCTTGCCAGCGCCGTTAGGCCCCACTACGCCCAGAACCTCGCCCTCGTCGAGCCTTACAGATACGTCCCTCAATGCCCACACGCCTCCGAAGGCCAGCGAAACTTTCTCCACCGCGATCATAGGTACCGCTTCTTCCGCCTCCAGTACTTCGCCTCTTTGTAGCCGCCCTTAAGCCCCAGGTAGAACTCCTTGACGTCGGGGTTCTCCTTCAACGCCGACGCGGGCCCGTCCAACACCACGTGGCCGCCCTCTATTATGTAGCCGTAGTGCGCTATCTCAAGCGACATAGCCACGTTCTGCTCGGCGAGGAGGATGGTGATGCCCTCGTTCCGGTTTATATCTCTCAGGATGTGAAACAGGTCGTACACCGCCTTAGGCGAGAGGCCGAGAGACGGCTCGTCCAGCAACATAACCCTAGGCCTAATCATAAGCGCCATCCCTATGACCAACATCTGTTGCTCCCCGCCTGATAGGTAGCCCGCCCGCCTACCCAGAAGCTCCTTAAGTCTGGGGAAGTACCGAAACACCAGCTCGGGCTCGGGGCTCTTCCCAAAGCGCCTAGCAGTGCGCGCCGCGAGTCTCAGATGCTCCTCCACCGTCATCTCCTCAAAAACCCTCCGCCCCTCCAACACGTGCAGAATCCCAAGCTTCGCCACCTCCTCAGGCGATTTATTGGTGATGTCCCTTCCGTCAAAAACCACCTTGCCCCTAGTCACCTCGGCCCGCTCCAGCCTGCCGACCCCGCTCACAGCCTTCAACGTGGTGGACTTCCCAGCCCCGTTGGGCCCCATCAACGCCACCAACCTCCCCTCCTCAACGTTTAAACTGATGCTCTTAACACCTAATATATGATGATCATAAATAACTTGGATTCTATCTACAACTAACATAGGAGAAAAAGATGATAAGTTTAAAAAACTTTTGCTACTCCCACTTCGCGCCGTAACGCGCGAAGTCGTCCTTGAGGTTGCCCCTAGGTAGCACTATTTCCGTAACCCTGCTCCAGGTGCCGTCAGGGTTCATTACATATACCCAGACGACAGTTGTGGGCCTGTGGTCGCCGGGCAGGAACTTCACAGGCGCGGCATAGCTGGTTCTCACCTCCGGCATATTCTCCAGAGCCCACTTGATGTTTTCACCTGTCGGCTCCTTTCCGTTTTTCACGGCGTATTCTATCCCCTTGGCAAGTACGTACACGCTGTGCCAGCCTCTGATATACGGCTCAGACATGGGCGTGCCGATTTTCGCCAAGGCGTCTGCCATCAGCTTTGCCTCCTTATCGCCCTGTTGCGCCAGTTTCTTCACCTCGTCTATCATCAAGGCGCTGGCGACCCTGAAGAGACGTCCGCCGATCCATTTAGTTATCTCATCGCCGATAAGCTTGGGGGTGTGCTCGTTGGAGCCCCAGATGTTTGTAATTATGATGGCCTTGGCGAGCTGGAGCTTATAGGCCGATTTTATGATGACGGCGCCGGGCGCGGCCGAGCCCCCCACCCATATCGCCACGTTGTCGCCGCACTTATCTCTTATTCTGCTCATCTGCTCATCTGCAGAAACCGCCGTCTGCTCCACTATCTCCTCTGCACATATCTCAACGCCCTGCCGCTTCGCCTCCTCCCTTATGGCGGGCAACGGCTCAAGGCCATAGGGCGAGTTGGGGTAGGCTAGGGCCAACCTAGGCTTAAGCCCCTTCCCCTCGAAATATTGCCTCACAAAAATCACGGCCGCCGCCGCAGCCTCATGGTAGGAGGCCATGGTGAAGAAGTTGTACGGATTCTTAGTAAGCGACAGGGAGTAGCCGGCGGAGAGGTAGGGAATCTTGTCTTTGTTGATCTCGGGGGCCAGCGCCAGCGTATCCCCTGTGCCCCATCCCAATATGGCCACCACCCCCTGGCTCTTAAAATATGCGTAGGCCGCCTGGGCCTCAGGTATCTTGTAGCCGTAGTCCCTTTCAATGCATACAAGCTTCACGCCAAGCTTCTGGAGCTCGGTCAGCTCCCCTCTGTTAATTGCCTCTACGGCGGCCCTGACGGCGTAGGCCCAAGGAACCCCCACCTCAGCAGTGGCGCCCGTCAAGTCGAGGAGACAGCCTATCTTCACCTCCCTAGTAGCGGGGGCCTGAGTTGACGTTGAGGTCTGAGTAGGAGAAGAAGTAGTGGTTGGTTGGGGACTGGGTTGCTGTGTCATAAAGTATGCCAACATGCCTAATGCAACTACAACCACCACAGCTATAAGGATAGGTAGGGTTTTGGCCATGGATTTGAAGTTATGTTATTTTTTAAGTGTTGCTATAAACAAAAAAACGTTGATCATTTATATTTATAAAAGATATTTTATTTAAATGTTAAGACATATTTATATTCATTGTGGGACCTACTTTGATTCAGTTGTTGGGTCTTGTAATTATATTTATATAATTATATATAATTTTAGATTTCAACAAAGCATTATATGACTGTGTTGTAGCAATAAACGTCTTTAATAATTTAGTTTTCTTCGCCTTCTCATGAGGAAGGTGTTGAACTACATAAACGGCGAATTTAAGGCCTCTGTCTCAGGCGAGTTCGGCGTAAAGAAGTCGCCCATCGACGGTAGCCCCCTTGCGGAGGTGGTGCGGAGCGTGCGGGAGGACGCCAAGGAGGCTATAGACGCCGCCTACGAGGCAGTTAAGTCTTGGTCTGCACTCCCCGCCATTCGGCGCGCAGAATATCTATACAAGGCTCTGGAGGTGTTTAGGCAGATGCGGGAAGAGTTTATGAAGGTGCTCGCCGAGGAGGGCGGAGGCGTCTACAGGAAGACGTGGGGGAAGGTGGTTTTCAGCGAGAGACTTCTCTTAAACGCGGCGGAGATGGCAAGGCACTACGAAGGCAAGGTGCTGAGCTCAGACAGCGAGGCCACGATTTCGATGGTCTTCAAGAGGCCTAAGGGAGGTTGTCGGCGTGATCACGCCTTGGACTACCCGTTGTCTATTTCCATCAAGGAGATTGTCCATGCCTTGGCCGCAGGCTCCACGACAACAGCAACACAAACCACGATCTTTCTGCCCCTCTTCTTCTCCTCAAGCCACCTCCGGTACTCGGGCTCCAGCGCCTTAACCACCGCCTCGTAGTTCTACTGGGAGATAAAGGCCGCCTGTGGCCGTCTCGTAGAAATTCATCCCGGTTATTCTCAACGGGGAACTCCCTTATTAAATCCCTGAGGCGAAACTCCAAGGAGTCTACGCCAAGGCGTCTCGCGGCCTCATCCACGGCTCTCTCTAGGGCGAAGTAGAACTGAGGCTCGCTGTATCCTCTGTTGAGGCCAGTGGGAGGTCTATTTGTGAAAATCACTGTGTAGTGAGCCTCTATGACTCTTATGTCGTACGCGCCGTTTAAGTTCCCCTGGACTCTAAACAAAGCGCTGGGCTCAGGTAGCCTTAGATAAGCACCTACGTCCTCAATGAAGCGGTGGCGCACAGCCGAGATCTTCCCGTCGTTCCTCACCGCTAGCTCTACTTGGCCTATCCTCTTGCCCACAAAAGCTCTTCTGCCTAGTCTCTATCCACTCAACAGGAACGCTGGCAAGCCGCGAGGCGGCGGCAAACACTACATAAGGATATATCGAGTACTTAATAATGCCGAAGCCCCCCGATGCCTCTAGGGGTTTTAAAATCGATCTGTCTCGTGGAAAGGCCAAGCGCGCGGGCGACGAAGTATATACAGCAGAGGCCCTTGGGCGTTAGCGACCACGTGAACCAAATTGCCGGTCCACCAGGCGATGACGCCGTAGGGCTCAAGCGGCATTGCGGTGTGTCTAGGGAACTTGAAGTCGAACTTAACCACGTGGTCTGCCGTGTCAAACGCCTTATCCACGTCGCCGAACTTCATCTGCCTATCCATGGCTATGTTGGACCCCAGCTCTTCGTGGACAAGCACCTCTCCTCTCAGGGCTTGTTGAATAGACGCCACAGGCTCAAGCGGCTAATGGGTAATAATTTACAGGGAGATTCAAGGCGTCTGGGAAGGGGTTCTTCACAACCTTTCTCAGCTCCTTGGGGCCGTAGGCTATCCCATCCTTCTTCCACACGTCGGAGAGACCTACTCTGAGGATCTTGGCGTGTGGGTACGGGGATCGGTAGAAGGCCATGGCCATTGTGCCCGGCGGCGTTGGAAGATCGTCAATGTACTCGCCAGTCCCCGTGACCGCCCTAAGCCCCTCCCTATATGTCATGGCAACTCCTCCACGAAATACACCTTTCTGAGTTTTTTGTAGAACGCCACCCTGCTATTTACGAAACTCAGTAGTTCATCCTCTGTAACTTCCCCCCTCTTAACCACATACGCCACGGGTATTTCGCCCACCTCTGGATCGGGCTCTCCTTTTACAACAGCTCTCTCCACGGCGGGGTGGCGTAGCAGTATTATCTCGAGATCTCTAGGGAATACGGGGTACCCCTTATACTTGATCATCCTTTTCTTAACACCGGCGAAGTACAGGAGACCTCTTTCGTCTATTTTAAACAGATCCCCCGTCTTGAGGAAGCCGTCTGGCGTGAACACGCGCTGGGTCTCCGCCTCATCACCGTAACGTCTCATGTTCCACGGCGACCTCACAAGAAGCTCGCCATCTTCTGCAAGCTTCACCTCAACCCACGGCAGTGGAAGACCAACAGTGCCCTTAACCTCCTTTAGCTGTGGAGGCTGGAAAGACACCACAAGCCCCTCGGTTAAGCCGTAAACCTGGACTATCGGCACGCCGGTGGCCTCCTCGAACATTCTCTGCACGTCTGGCGGAAGATAGGCGCCGCCAGAGACCGCGTATCTCGCATCGAGCCTGCCGATGCCCGTCTTCACCAACTCAGCATACAGGGTCGGGACGCCCACAATAACAGTGGCCCTCTGCGCCGCCTTCGCAGCCCCAGAAGCCTCGAACCGCGGCATGAGGACAACGGCGGCTCCAACCCACAGCGCAGCCAGCGACGTGACGAGCCCAAGGACGTGGGTGAGCGGAGCGGTTACAAACACCACGTCGTCGTTTCTTAATTGCATCGCCGCGGCTAGGCTTTGGGCGCACCTCCACACACCCTCTGAGCCGTGGATGACCTGCATGGTCCGCCCCGCCACGCCTGCGTAGTACATAACCGCCTCGCCAAGTCCCCCGGGCCGCGGACCGGCGAGCCCGGACCCGAGCAGATTCACAGCCCTCCCAGCCAGAGACTCTCTGTTTCTCTCCCACACCTCGTTGTCTATCAGGACCACGTCAGGGCTGAAATCAGCCAGCTGCAACGCGAAGTCCTCGGAAACCGACAGAGGATCTATTAAGGCCACTGTGGAGGGGGAGGTGAGAAGACCAACCACAGCGGCGAGTGCCTCCGCGGAGCTCCTAGCAGAGAAGAGCGCTCTCGCCGCCGTCCGGTAGAGCGAGGCTCTGTGTGCGAGCTCGCGGTACGTCAGCTTCTTACTGCCGTCGTCAACGGCTAGCTTATCGCCTTGTGCCTTAGCCCAGAACTCTATCATAGCTTCTTGAAGTAGTACCATCTACCTCCTTCGAGTTCGCCGATTTCCCACACCACCTCGTCGCCAATATTTACGGGCCCCTCCTTTACGTACCCCGGGAGCGGGAAGTCTCCGAATTTGGCTATCGCCACCGTGTAAGGCGTCGTGAACCTGCCGTTTGAGACATGGACTACGCTGTAGCTCAAAACGACCCCCCTCCTAGGCACATCCTCGGCTTTTGCCTCGCCGCCGCAGTAGATGCAGACGGGAGAATAGGGAAAGAAGGCGCCGCCGCACTTGACGCAACGCCCGCCCACTAGCCTACCCTCGGCGACGTATTTCAGCGTCATACCGCCCGCAGTATGTGGACGACTGCGGCGGAGTTCACGCCGCCTTCATTTACGGCGATTCCGACCCGCGCGCCGGTGTTTCTGCCGTATGCCTTCCCCGTAAGTTGCAGATAAACCTCATATATCTGCGCTAGGCCTGTGGCGCCTATGGGGTGTCCCCTGGCCTTCAGCCCCCCGCTGGGGTTCACAGGTATTGAGCCCTCCAGCGACGTGGCGCCCTCTCTAACCAGCTTGTAGCCCTCGCCTCTCTTGGCGAATCCCAGAGCCTCGTACATTAACACCTCGTTTATCGTGAAGGCGTCGTGCACCTCGGCGACCTCAACGGCCTTGGGCGTCAGCCCAGCCCTATTGTAGGCCTTGGTCGCCGCCTCCACCACAGCCTTGGGATACGTTATGTCTGGCCTCTGCGAGGCGCTGAGCGTATCGGTGGCCACGGCCGAGGCGATGACCTCGACCGCGGGGGTAGGGGCCTTCTTCGCGACCTCCTCAGAGGCCACCAGAGCTACGGCGGCCCCGTCGCTTATCGGCGCCGCGTCGTACAGCTTGATGGGAGTCGCGATGGGTCTGCTAGTTAGGCACTCCTCGGGGGTTATGGCCCGCTGGAAGTGTGCCTTTGGGTTCCTGGTGGCGTGGCGGTGGTTCTTGACCGCGACCATGCAGAGGTCTTCCTCGGTGGCGCCGTATTGATACATGTACCTCCTGGCCACCATGGCATAGTGCGCCGGTATCGTGACGCCGCTTCTCTGGTCTATGTGGTGGCTGGCGGCCATCAAGGCGTCGGTGACAACCTCTGTGGTTCTGGCAGTCATCTTCTCGACGCCCACGGCGAGAGCCGCCTTCACCTCGCCTGACTTAACCGCCATGTAGGCGGAACGGAGGGCGAGGGCCCCAGCTGCTGCGCAAGCCTCAACTCTGTACGCCTCCCTTGGCAGAAGCCCCAGCGTCTCCGCGGCTAACGCGCCGTACATAATCTGGTGTTCGTAAACCTCGGACTGAACCCCCACGTATATGGCCTCAGCCACCGTAGGGTCCACCCCCATCTCGACGAGCTCCCTATATGCCTCTAGAAGAAGCTGTCTGCTGTCCTCCTCCCGTCTTCCAATACGAGACATGCCGACCCCAATTATGAAGACACCCATGCAGTAGCTATTAGCAACGGTTTTTAAATGTTGTATTATTAAAAGTATTTAAAGGGTTTCAGTAAGGACTATAATGTTGTCTGAAGAACACAATCTCGTCAAAAAACAGTATCAGAACTTGTAGAAAAATTCGTAAGGCCTAAGGCGAGGGAGATAGACAAGGGGGCCTACCCCCGCGACGTGTTAAGGCTGTTGGGAGAGCAGGGCTTGTTAGCCCCCATGTTGCCCCCGGAGTACGGCGGCGCCTCCGCTGATACGTTGACCCAGGTGCTGATCATCGAGGAGCTTGTCAGAGCCAGCCCGGCGGTGGTGACTATCGCCGAAATTCAAGGCTCCATGATTGCGCATAATATATACGAATTTGGCAACCGTATGCAAAAGGAGGATATCCTGCCTAAGATAGCCTCGGGCTACTACATAGCGGCCTTCGCCCTATCTGAGCCTTGTTGCGGCTCTGACGCCGCCGCCATAGAGACCACGGCCGCACGCCAGGGGGAGTCTGGGTGATAAACGGCACGAAGCTGTGGATAACCTCGGGCATGTACGCCGACTACTATCTTCTCTTTGCCCGCACAGGCCCAAAGGAGGGTGGGCACAGAACAATCACCGCGTTTTTACTGAAGCGGAGCAGTTGCGTAGAGACCTCGCCTATTGAAGTAATGGGAATAGGAGGCTCCGGCACTGCCGAGGTGAAGCTCAACGGCTGTGAGGTCTCGGACGACGACGTGGTCGGCGAGGTGAACGGCGGCTGGAAAGTCGCAATAAACGGGATAAACATGGGCCGGCTAAACGTAGGAGCTCTCTCCCTGGGCATAGCTGAGGAGGCGCTCGCCCAGTCCATGGAGTACGCCATGAGACGCGAGGCCTTCGGGCAGAAAATAGGGGAGTTTCAAGTGATACAGCACTATATAGCGGAGATGTATATAAAGACTGAAGCTCTCCGCTCCCTTGTCTACATGGCCGCTAAGATGCGCGACGCAGGTGACCCCCAGTTCCCCCTCTATGCCTAAGCCGCCAAGGTGCTTGGGTCCCGCACAGCCGTCGAGGTTTCTAGAACCGCGGTTCAGATAATGGGCGGCTACGGCTATTCAAAAGACGCCCACGTAGAGATGCTGTACAGAGACGCAAAAGTAACCGAGATCTACGAAGGCACCAACGAAATAGTGCTAAACACGCTCTATAAACTCCTAACCAAGGGCTGAAGCTCTGCCGACATACACCCTCGCCTTTGGGGGACTGGGCAGGACGTCAACAAGCTGAGGAACAAGCAAGATTCTAGAATTAATACGTCATGGAGCATCTAGAGGCTGGCTTACGCAAGATTTTGCGACGTGTTTCATGACAGTTGGCTGAGATGTCTCCTAAATGGGGCGGAATTTCTTCGGCGCTTAGGTGGTTATGCCTATCTGCCGTATTATTACGTAGGGGGCGTTTGCGGGCGTTGGCATGTCCCACCAGTAGACCTGTTTCTGCGCCTTGGACAGCTCCGCCACGTTTCTCACCACGTTTTCCATGGTATCTGCGATGCGGATGTACTTCACCACGGCTACAGGCTTGCCGTCTTTGACCTCAAGCGCCACGTCGCGGCCTACCGTGGAGAACTGCCCGGTCTTCACGTTTTGGTACCGGGTGTACCAGTTGCCGTGTATGTAGAAGCCGTTGCGGAGATCAGCCAGCAACGCCTCGAGATCCGCCGGCCCGTCCCCCGGCGCGATCTCTACATGGCCCGGCACAGGCCTGGCCCAGCCGTAGAGGGCGTGGCCCGTGGGCTCCATCCCCAGGGCGTGGGCTGTCCGCCTCGTGTGTATAAAGCCGCTGAGGACGCCCCTTCTGTACACCTCGACGGGTCTCGGCGGAGTTCCCTCGAAGTCGAAGGGGACGTAGCCGTGTGCCGACTCATCGTAGGTCTTCTCCACTACGGTCAGTAGCTCGGAGGCCGCCTGCCTCCCCACGTCCTCCTTCGTGTAGCGGGAGCTGTTGGCCACGACCTCGGAGCCGTTCGTCCAGAAGTACAGCAACTCCCCCACGAGGTGTCCAAACACGAGCGGGGACAGGAGAAGATCCGCCCTGGTGAGCTCTATACGTCTCTGCGGCAGTCCCTTGGCCAGGGAGAGGAGTTGCGAGTTTTCTTCGCCTAGTTTCTCCGCCTTGATGTCGGCGACGCGTCTACCGGCGGCTGCGGCCGTGGCGGAGAGCTCGCCTAGAAAAGACCGCATGGCCATATAGACCC
>Ga0080004_1141712_pt1 | contig 19896 bp, 17 predicted proteins | sample WasSprMetagenome_FD_69207 | JGI IMG/M metagenome (GOLD analysis project Ga0080004, IMG submission 69207) | Sulfidic aquatic microbial communities from Washburn Spring, Yellowstone National Park, USA - WS (SPADES assembly) (version 2) | ecosystem: Environmental > Aquatic > Thermal springs > Hot...
AGGTTATTTGTTCACCGTAGGTCTTCTTCAACTTCTCAGGCTCCATACCCTTAGCAGAAATCTGAACAGGATTAATGATATCTAAACCAATATCTATAAACTCCTTAATCAACGGAAATATCGACCCGCAACTATGTAGGAATGTAAATGCTTTAGAATACTTCTTAACATAACCAATAATCTCAGCATACCTATCCTTATAAAACTCCCTAAAAACCTCAACACTTATTTGAGGTCCTACTTCAGTTCCGAGGTCGTCAGAACCTACTTGTATTACCTGGATATACTCACCGATAGCATCTACGACCTTCCTAATATTATACATCCTAATTTCATGGATGTGATCGAGGATTGCCTCAGCTAGTGATTTCCTAACTCTTAAATCAGATAGCCATCTATCCCAACCTCTAAGGAACTGTCCTCCAGTTTCGTGGTATCCCATTACTCCGTGAGGGCCTATGAAGGTATTTATTAATGCGTAGTCGGTATTCATGTATAGGTATTCAGCCCTCTTCCTAAGTACGTCAATGAGGGTATCTGGGATTTTAAGTAGATCCCAATTAAATTTCTTTACATCGTCAACACTTTTAACATCTGCTAATGGTGGTTTTACAGTCCACCAACAGTAGTAATTACCTTTAGGCATTAAGCAGAAGAACCTACCGTAGTTATACATAGCGTAGTTGTCATCCTCTACAGTAATTTCAACATACTTAGGTATCTCTACATAAATACCGTATGGTGTTCTCCAATTATAGAATTCACGATCGGAAACTTCTTTTAAAGAACCATCAATAACACTAGTGAATCTGTATATGTATGGATATGGTGTTGTAGGTTCTAATGTCCTGTTAATATTAATGACATCTATATGGAGCAATTCTAAGACGTCCTTATCAACTTCAGCAAGTTGTTGACCGATATGCATAAGTCTAGGAGGTCTTTCAGGAAGACCTAAATACCTCCTAAGGTCGTAGTAAGCTTTAGCATGAATACTTGTTACTGATGTCGACCCTAACTCTATTGGGACTCTATCAGGTTCTTCATGCCTTAAAGCTGAGATTACACGTTCCCTAGGCTTTAAACTCAGTGTAGAATCCCTTAATATATACGTTACGAAGGTTATTAAGATTTACTTAATTATGTAGTGATTAATGAATTCTAAGTTCTTAACCCATAATTTAGTGAATTCAGGTTCTCTCTCAAGATGTATATGTCGTATCTCTCCTCTCAACTTAATGATCTTCCTATATACATCTTTATTAAATATTAGTAGACGTAATCCCGGTAATACCATATTCCCTCCAATAACTACTCTATCCTTATCTACTGGAGGTATTAACCCTAAGAGTAGGCTATCTTCAACATCTATTGATGACCCGAAATTCCCAGCCATATATACCCTCTTAAGTTCTTCAGGTCTTATACCAGCTTTCTCTAGTAGGATAGTCCACCCAGTCCTAACCGCAGATACTGCCTTCTGAAACTCTCTGACATCATGTTGCGTAAAGATTATCTCACGCCCACTTAAACCCCTACACACTACAACACCCTTCACATCTTGAATATTCTTAAACCCCTTGACAATCCTACCCTTCCGATCTATGACTCCACCCCTTAATAACTCAGCTACTAAACTCACAACTCCAGAACCTAGCAGTCCTGTAGGTTCTCCAACAACTTCAAACTTAGGACTCCCATCATCATTAAAACCTAATAACTTAACCTTAGATATACCACCTACAGCAACAACAGCACCACCCAATATATGACGTTCGAAAGCAGGTCCTGCAGGAGCGCTAGTTACGTAGATAGTTAGTGGATCCCTACTAACTACTAAGACTACCTCAGTATTAGTACCTAAATCAATTATTAGGTAGGGTGTAGGACTGTTAAGTTCTTCAGCAATAGTTAAATCAGCTAATGCATCACCACCTACGTAACCCCCGATAAGAGGGGTTATGAAGCACGGTACACACCCTCCTAATATATCTATGAATGGTCCTAGTAGTGGTGGTTCATAAGGTTTAAGAGCTAAACTCCTTAACGGCATACCTAAGAATAAACCCGTCATAACACTATTACCGGCAATACCGCAGAGTACTACACACCCCACCTCATCAACTATCTTAGTTATAACCTCCCTAACAGAACTCCTTAACCCCTTAAACACATCCTCACTTTCTAAAGCTTTTGTTAAACGTGTAATTATGTCAGTTCCGTAAGATATTTGAGGATTAACTACAACACCTTCTCTTAAGATATCACCTCTACTATTAACAAGCCACCACTCAATCTTAGTAGTTCCTAAATCCACTAGAAGTACCTTCTCATTACCCTCACATGATTTAGGTATAGAACCTACAACACCGAAACCATCAACAACTACATAATTTGTAGGACCCCTACAGTTAAAAACTGAAGGTAGTACTGGTATGTCTAGACGAATGCTCCGTTCTAAATCAACGACCTTAAATATAGGGTCAACAACAGTAACTGGAGTCCTAATTAATGCTGATGTAGTTAAACGTCTTAACTTAAGTAGTGGGGATACCCTCACATCACCAAGTATCTTAACTTGACATGCTAGTCTAAGACCGTATTTAAGAACATCGTGAAATACTTCACTATCCGTAGGAGGGCTTACAGGACCTTCAACCCTCACAAGACATTGTCCACATACCCCCCTACCACCACAAGGTAATAATATAACACCATTCTTCGCAAGAATTAAACCTAAGTTATCACCGTAGTTAGCCTCTATAGAGCCTAAACCCTCAACAAATACTCTAACGCCCTCGTTCTCAGTACTCAATTAAATCCACCTCACTACCTAGATAAGTTGAGGTATAAATAAATTATATCCTAACACCTGTTTTAGCTCTAGATGTCATTCTCATCAGTTTATTCTTACTCATCACATCTAAGGACTTACTCCTCACACATCTCATTGGTAGTACTACTACCTCTAGAGTGAATTCATAGGGTATTGAGAGTGAACGACATCCCTCAGAAGTTACTACACTAATTTATTGGGCTTATAAATCTAACTCCTAAACATCAACTATGAAACAGCCCTACTAGATAAGTTCATACTTAAGTGACCCCTAAGATAATCAATAGTTTTAAACATCATATACTAACTAATTAGAGGTATGTCTATGTTTGAGAAAATTTTCGAGCCATTCTATATAGGGAGGGTTGAAGTCCCTAATAGGTTAGTGATGTCTTCTATGGTTGTAGGTTATGCAGGTATTCGTGGTGAGGTTACTGATCAGTTAATTGCTTATTACGAAGCTAGAGCACGTGGTGGTGTTGGGTTAATAATAACTGAGGCTGCTTACGTATCTACTGATGGTAGGTTAGCGAGTCATGAGTTAGGTATTTACGATGATGACTTAATACCTGGTTTATCTAGGTTAGTAGATGTTGTGAGGTCTTACGGTGTTAGGATTTCTGCTCAGTTAGTTCATGGAGGTATTCAAGCTAGGGTTCAACAACCTGTAGGTCCTTCAGCTATAGGTAGGAAGTACTTCCCACCACCTAAAACACCTAGGGAGTTAAGTACTGAGGAGGTTGAGGGTTTAGTTGAGGTTTTCGCTAGGGCTGCTTTAAGAGCTAAGCAAGCAGGTTTTGATTTCGTTGAGGTTCACGGAACTCATGGATACTTAATAATGCAGTTCCTATCACCACTAACTAATAGACGTACTGATAAGTACGGTCTTGATAGAGTCTTATTCGCTACTGAAGTTGTTCAGAGGATTAAGGAGCGTTGCGGTAGGGATTACCCAGTAGGTATCAGGTTAGGTTGTGACGAGTTTATTGAGGGAGGTATAACTATAGACTACGCTAAGTACGTAGCTAAGAGGTTAGTAGATGCCGGTGTAAACTATATCAACGTTACTGGTGGGAACTTCGATAGTAGGGATATGATATCACCACCATACTACCACAGCTTAAGTGAGGGTTGGTTCTTTAAATTAGCTAAGGAAATTAAATCAGTAGTTGATGTACCAGTAATTAGTGGTGGTTTAATATCCGACCCCAACATAGCTGAGAAAGCAGTTAAGGAAGGTATAGTAGATGCTGTATTCTTAGGTAGGCAGTTAATAGCTGATCCTGAATGGCCTAAGAAGGTTAGGGAGGGTAGGTTAGAGGATATCAGACCTTGCTTAGCATGTAATGACGGCTGTATAGGCCGTATAATCACTTCAAAACCTGTATGGTGTGCTGTTAACCCATTAACAGGTTTTGAGTATAGGTGGTCTTCTGAGGAGGACTTACCTAAAGCCCGTAGGAGGAAGAACGTAGTAGTTATAGGTGGTGGTCCTGCAGGTCTTGAAGTAGCTAGGGTACTCGCTATTAGAGGTCATAACGTAACTCTAGTAGATAGTAATGACTCTTTAGGCGGTACTTTAAGGATAGCCTCAATACCTGAGTTTAAGTATAGGGTTAGGAAGTTGATTAAGTGGTATGAGGGACAGTTAAAGAAGTTAAACATTAATGTGGTTTTAAGGACTAAAGCAACTCCAGAATTGATTAGGAGGTTAAGTCCTGACGTAGTAGTGATAGCTACTGGGTCTAAACCGTTAATCCCTAACATACCAGGTACTGAGTACTGCGTGATTGCTGATGACGTACTACTAGGTAGGGTTGGGGTAGGTCAGAAAGTCGTAGTAGTTGGTGGTGGTTTAGTAGGTGTTGAGGTAGCCCTACACCTAGCAATTAATGGTAAGGACGTAACCGTAGTGGAGGTATTACCTGAAGTAGCTAGGGATTTAGAACCTATATCTAGGTTAGCACTACTCAAACCTAACGGGTTATTAAGTAAGTATAACGTGAAGGTACTAACATCTACATACGTTGTTAAGGTAGAGAAAGAAGGTGTAGAAATACTTAAACCACCTCTTGAGAGGTCATTCATAAAAGCAGATACTGTAGTCTTAGCTGTTGGTAGGACCTCAGAACTAGACCGTGAAATACTAAGTACAGCTAAGGAAGTAGCTAAGGAAGTATACGTCGTAGGAGATGCTAAAAGCCCTAGGAAGGTCATTGATGCAGTACATGAAGCATTCTTCACAGCACTAAACATCTAGTAGGTGTGGTAATTGCGTATCGCCCTAGTATACTACAGTAGGACTGGTACAACTAAGGAAGTTTCTAAGTACGTTGAGGCTAGACTTAAAGAACATAAATTAAACGTAGATACTTATGAGTTAAGGTTAGTTAGAGAGTATAGCAGACCGCTTCATCTAAACCTAAGACTAATTACTGATGTATTACTCAGTAGGTCAGTTAGTTACGTTGGTGATGAGGGATTCAACCCTGAAGCTTACGACTTAGTAGTTATAGGTACTCCTATTTGGGTAGGGTCTATAACACCTCCGATAAGGTCCTTCATACGTAGGTATAGAGGGGTGATTAAAGCACCTATAATATGCTTCACAACATCATTAATGGGTAGAGACTACTCAAGGAAGTTTAAGAACGAACTTGAAGGTCTAGGCTATAAAGTAATCATGAACTACTCACTGGTAAATGGTATTAGTAGGTCGAAAGAAACCATAGAATTGATCGTAAAAGGGATTCTAAAAACTTTAAACATACAACAATAGATGATAAGGAGAACTTTAGACAATCACACCAACTATACTTACTAAGATTAAATTGGTAATTTCTACACTCCTCATACCTGAAAATAATTAACACCTCCGATAACAAGCGTCATGAGAATATTTATGAGTACCTATGGATATTTATCGTTAATGTTATTTAGGAATGATGCATAATATTAGGTGGAGGACATCTTTGAAGGAGGGAGCTGAGATACCCGGCATGAATATTAAGGAAACTGTTGAAGGAATCCCTGAAGATTACGTTAAGAGTGTTAAGATGAAGATGTTAAGGGATATTATTGATAATGCTTTGAGGGGTGTGGATGTGAATGTGGGGGAGTGGGTAAATACCGTTAGAGAGTCTCGGTTTGAGAGGTAGTATAATAGGAGAACTCATAAAATATTTAATCAACACGTAAGCGTTTTACCTCACTTATCTTGAAGTTGAGGGTGGAAGTACTCCTTACATTGTACTCAATATGCTAGACCTCAAAATTAAAACACTATATGAGGAATTACTGGGTTAATTATGTAATTACTTAAGAGTTAAAATTACAGGTTTAGTATAGGTAATGCCTGCTGTGTATGGAGGTACTCTATGGGTAGTGGGAATGTGAGGAAGGTATTACTGGTTATTTCTGTGACTACTTTAGCTTCATTTATTACTGGTTTAAATGCTAGGTTAGGACTTGTTGGTTTCCCAATTATTGCACATGATCTGAATGCTGGGGTGGATGGTATGTTATGGATTATTCAGGGGTATATGCTTGGTTCTACGATAGTACAGTTAATTGTTGGTGGGTTAGCTGATATTTACGGTAGGGTTAGGCTATTTAACTTAGGGTTTATAGTCTTTACTGTTGGGGCATTAGCAGCTGGGTTATCTACTGATTGGTTCGTATTAGCTCTTGCTAGGGTCTTACAAGGTGTTGGTGGTGCTTTCCTAATGTCCTTAAGCATCACTATCTTAACTGATAATGTACCTCAAGGACTGCTAGGTACTTGGCTTGGGATTAATCAGATTGCTTGGAGGGTTGGTGCGATGTTAGGTTTAACGATTAGTGGGGTAATTATTGATGTATTAGGTTGGAGATGGCTCTACCTCATTCAAGCACCTGTTACGGTCTTAGCACTCTTTTGGAGTCTCACAACTCTTAAGGAAACCTACAAGCCGTTAAGACCTAAGTGTTTAGATATTACCGGGTTTACGTTATTTACAACCTCCCTCACACTACTACTGACCTACCTAACACTAATTTTTAGAGGTGTCCCACCTAAGGTAAGTGTACTGATGCTGACATCATGTGTAATACTACTTACGTCCTTCATAGTGTGGGAGTGTAGGTCTGAGTGCTCAGCGTTAGACCTCACGATCTTTAAGAACTGGCAGTTTACAGGAGGTATAATATCACAGATATTGTACTCGCTAGGGTTTGGAGCATCTCTTACTATGTTAGTGGTATTACTTGAGGTTGGGAAGGGGATGTCAGCTACTTTAACAGGTCTTGGGGTACTACCATTCGAAGCATCATTCCTAGTCTTCGGTATATTAGGCGGTAGGTTATCGGATAAGTACGGCTACGCACCAATAACAACTGCAGGTTTGATAATGTCGACTACCGCCCTCTACATACTCTCTAAAATATCAGCTAATATAGAGACGCTACCCTTACTCATAACTACTGTACTACTCGGTATCGGTACTGGGTTATTCACAGCACCTAATACAAGCTCTATAATGAGTGCTGTAAGCCCTGATAAGAGGGGGGTAGCATCTGCTTTAAGGACATTATCATTCAATATAGGTTTTCTAATAAGCTTAAACATAGCATTCTTAATACTGATAAACTACATACCTTTTCAGGAAGCATCTCAGGTCATACTACTTGGAGAGGCTGTTGAGGCTGTAGGTATGGATGTGAAGCTTATTACAGCTATCAGTAACGCATTCATCATACAAGCAGTATTCATGGCCCTCGCAATACCTTTTTCAATAAGTAGACTTAAATATAGGGGTAAATGATGCTGGAACTCATATGATGATGCAGGCCTCCAACACTAAGTGCTTGTAAGGTTTAATAATGTGTTTAGGATCAATTTTAAGGTGTTCTTATGAGGGTTTTAGTTGAGGTGTTCGCTACTTTACGGGAAAGGTTGGGGTGGTCTTTAAAATCTGTTGAGTTTAGCTGTGATGAAGTGACTTTAGAGGATTTACTGAAGTCTGTTAAGGACCTACACGACCTACTGATTAATGACTTAGGTGGTGATTTAAGTAGTCTGTTAGAGAATTACTTAGTGTTTATTAACGGTATACATGCTCAGTTTAGAGGTGGGTTAAGAGCTGTATTGAGGGATAATGATAAAGTATCTATATTCCCTCCAGTAGCTGGTGGTGTTTTAGATACATTCCTCACTGAAAAACAGATAACAGTACTTAGGCTTAAGGCTCAAGGACTAACAGTTGAGGATATCGCACGTATTTTAGGTGTATCTAAATCTAATGTATACTCACTACTAAGGTCTGCTAGGAAGGTATTTGAGAAGTCTTTAAGGACTGTTAAAGTATATAATGAGTTAATGAATAATGTGAGGTTAGTAGTACGTAAAGGTACCTCAATAAACGACCTCATAAAGATACTGATCTTTGAAGCAGACAACCATAACATTAAGATCCCATTACCAACATATGAGTTAGTAGTTAGGCTTATTAAAGATACTTACGGATGTGTAGATTTAATAAGTAATGTAATTAACTGTGACTTAACACTAAACTTAGACAGTATTAACGGAGTAAACATCATCAAGTCCTAATTTTTAATCTATAACTATACAATTGTTGTATTAGACTTAAATTATCCACAGTATAATTAGTTAATTAATCATCAACTCTTATTACCTTCTTAAGGAATTCATTAATGAAGGTGTTCTTATGCCTGGAGGTTATATGGGTAAGTTAGTTAGGGTTAACTTATGGAGTTGTAAAGTCACTTATGAATCAATATGTGAGTCAGTACTTAGGAAATGGATTGGTGGTAGGGGTTTAGGTGTTTACTTAGCTCTTAAGGAGATACCGCCTAAGGCAGATCCGTTAGGTCCTTCAAATAAAGCTTACGTGATGACGGGTCCTCTAACAGGTGTTGCTGGTGTCCCAGCAGCTGGTAGGTGGTGTTCAGTAACTAAATCACCACTAACTAACACTATCCATGACGCCCACTCAGGTGGTAAGTTCGGTCCATACCTAAAGTTTGCTGGTTTTGACGGTATAGTACTTGAGGATACTTCTGAGAGACCTGTTTACCTATGGGTACATGATGGTAAGGTAGAGATTAGAGATGCACACCACTTATGGGGTATGGACACACACGCAACTACTGACGCTATAGTTGAGGAGTTAAGTGCTGAGGTGGGTAAGTCTGAGGCTAAGGAGATTAAAGTAGCTTGTATAGGTCCTGCAGGTGAGAACTTAGCTAGGATTGCATGTATAATTAATGATAAGTCTAGAGCTGCTGGTAGGGGTGGTCATGGAGCTGTATGGGGTTCTAAGAAGGTTAAGGCAATAGCTGTTTACGGTAAGGAAAGACCTAAGATAGCTAATCAGGAGAAATTCACTGAGGTTGCTAAGTCAGTTATGAAGAAGATGAAGGAGAGTCCAGTAACTAGTGAAGCACTACCTAAGTATGGGACAGCAGTACTTGTTAATATAATTAATAACGCCGGTATATACCCAACTAGGAATTTCAAGACAGGTGTCTTCCCAGAAGCTAGTGCAACTAGTGGTGAGACTATAGCTACTACTATAATGGATTGGGAGAAGCAGAAGGAGGAGATATGTTGGGGCTGCCCGATAGGATGTGCTAGGTATACTAGAATAACTAAACCGCCATTTACTGGTGAGGGTGGGGGTCCTGAGTACGAAACTGTATGGGCTTTCGGTGCTCAAACAGGTACTAGTGACTTAGCAGCTATTTCTAAAGCTAATTACCTCTGTAATGAGTTAGGCTTAGATACTATATCTATGGGTCATGTCATCGGTACGTTCTTAGAGCTTGTTGAGAAGGGTAAGATACCTCCTGAGAAGTTACGTGGATTGAAGGCTGAGTGGGGTGGTGGTGAGGTATTAGTAGAACTTACTTGGAGGACTGCTTATAGGTCTGGAATTGGTTGTGACTTAGCTGAGGGTGCTAAGAGACTTGCTGAGAAGTATGGAGCTCCTGAATTAGCTATGGTTGTTAGGGGTCAGGAACTACCTGCTTACGACCCTAGAGGTGCTCAAGGTCATGGACTAGCATACGCTACTAGTAATAGAGGTGGTTGTCACTTAAGAGCATATCTGATATCACCAGAAGTCTTAGGAGTTCCTAAACTAGTTGATAGGCTTGAGACTAAAGGTAAGGGTGCGTTAGTTAAGCACTTCCAGGACGTATTCGCAGTAGTTGATAGTTTAGTAGTCTGTAAGTTCGATACTTTCGCCTTATGGACTGAGGACTTCGCAGGACTACTAAGTGCTGTAGTTGGTTGGGATGTAACTCCTAAGGAGTTAGAATTAATTGGTGAGAGGATATACAATGCTGAGAGGGTATTCAACGTATTAAGCTTCGGTGATGGTGAGGAATACGATACACTACCTAAGAGATTATTAGAGGAGCCTATGCCTGAAGGACCTGTTAAAGGACATGTAGTTAGGTTAGGTGAGATGTTTAAGGAGTACTACGAGGCTAGAGGTTGGATTAAGGGTAGACCTACAAGAGCTAAACTTGAGGAACTAGACCTTAAATGGCTTGCTGATAGACTTGAGGAGGAAGGCTTACTACCTAGTTAATAGTAAAATATTAATCATAAGTTTAAATCACTTATTTTTAATTTTCTCCCACATAATTACTTGGTGATTAACTAGTGCTTAAGCTACGTTATAGTGAGTGGGAGTTAACACTTAATGAGGATTCTAAGCCTAAGGAGGTTATGATTGAAGTAACTACCTTATGTAATTACTCATGCATCCACTGCTTCCGTAATAACATGTTTAATGAGTCTTTAGGTATTATGAGTAAGGAAGTATTTAATAAAGTAGTTAATGAGTTAGGTAGTGTAGGTGTTGAGAAGGTAGTTTTTAGTGGTTGGGGTGAACCCTTAACACATCCAGAGATTATCAACTTCTTAAGAGAGGTTAAGGACTTAGGCGTTTACACAGTCTTAAACACTAACGGGTCTTTACTGAGTAGATATGCTGATGATATATACAAGTTAGAGGTTGATGAGGTTGTAGTAAGTGTAGATTCTGTTGAGACTGACGTCTATGAGAGTATACGTGTTGGTGGTGTGTTAAGTGATGTTGTTAAAGGGTTGTTAAGGATTAATGATTTGAGGGGTTACGGTGTTAAACCTACTCTGACGTTATGGTTTACTATAAACACTATTAACTTCAACGATATCCCTAAGATAGCATCATATGCTAGGAATTTAGGTTTTAATAAGGTAGTCCTCTCACACACTATACCTCTATCTAGAGAGTATGAGAGGTCCATGACAGTCTACAGTAATACAGACTTAATACCTAAACTTACTGAGGTATTCGATAAACTCTCTAAGGAGGTATTAGCTGTTGGGGGTCAAATATCACTACCTAAGAATAAGGTAGGTGTTGAGAGGTTATGTCCCTTCATAAGTAATAACGCCCTCTTCATTAGATGGGATGGTTATGTAACCCCATGTATTCACTACGCACATAATTGGAGGTATACGTTCTTAAGTGTTGATAGGTACGTATATGCTGTAAAATTCGGTGATTTAAGGAGGGAGGGATTAATTGATATTTGGAGGAATTCTGAATACATACGTTTTAGGTTTAGGAGTACGTTCTTTACACAACCCTCATGTCTTGACTGTACATTAGTAAACTACTGTACATACACTATTAATAATATGCATGATTGTTGGGGTAACTCACCAACATGTGCACACTGCCCATACTCACACAACATTACTAGATGTCCACTCTAACTAGATGAAAACCTCTATAAACGTCAGTACAGCATCTAGTAAGTCCCTTACAGAGACCATACCTAAGGGCTTACCATCCTTATCAACTACTGGTAAGTGCCTAACGTTGTATTCCCTCATCTTCTTTAAGGCTTCATGAGCTAATGCTTCAGGACTTATAGTTACTGGGTTCCTAGTCATTATAGTGTAGACCTCCCTATCATCAGTTACTTTACCAGTAGCTACCGCCTTAACTAAATCCCTCTCAGTAACTATACCTACTAACACACCCTTATCATCTATTATCATAACACTACCCACACCGTTCTCATACATTAGGTTAGCTACATCACGTATCTTTGCCGTGTAGTGGGCTGTGATTGGGTTCCTACTCATTATATCTGAAACCTTAAACTGGAACTTCCTACGAGGTTTTAATAAGGGAATACTCCCACCATAGTAATAGATACTTAAGGCCTAAAATATATTTAGTGGAAACCTCTAAAGTACTCCCAACCAAAATCAACTTTCTCACCCTTCAGCAATATACCACTACCACTTACTACAGTCCCTAAACGTAAGTAATTACTACTTAACCCACCCTCACCTACTGTGAAGACAATCCTAAACTCCTCACCTAAGAACTTAATAAAGTCTTTAACACCTACCTTAACCTCCTCAGCAAATTCTAAACACTCATCACATAACGGTATCTCATCAATTAGTAAACCAACGTTATTCAACTCTAATAACCTACTAATTGATGTTAAACCATCACTTACGTCCGTAGCTACTCTAACCTTATCAGATATACTTAAGAACTCAACTGGTGGTTTAACCCTCCATACCTTCATTAATATATCAGTCCATGGTGTAGGGTCTAACTTATTAACATATATTATGTACGGTATAGCTGATAAGCCTAAACACCCATCAACTAATAACTCATCACCTGGTTTAAGACCTAACGCAGGTATTAACCTACTAGTAACACCTACTACAGCTACATCAACCCATACATCACCTACAGATTCGTTAATATCCCCACCTAATACGTAAGCGTTAATACTTGATGTGAGGTCTGTAACACCACCTACAACCTCATACACTACACCCTCATCCATATCCTTAGGAATACCTATAGATGATACTATACCTAACGGACGTCCCCCCTTAGCTATAACATCAGTTACAGCTGCTGCCGTGACCCTCCAACCGAAGTCATACCAACTCATGAACTCATACTTAGACATATTAGCTGATGAACCATCAATCTTTAAGATGACCCAGACATCACCTAATTTAAAGGCGGCTGCATCATCACCTAAGGGTAACTGACCTTCAGGGAATGCCTTACTTATTATCTTAAGTATATTACTTACTACTACCCTCTCACCTAATGAGGATAACTTCATACTAATCCTAGGTAAGATCTCAGTAATAGCTATAAAAACTAGGTCTTAATTTAAACTTATTACAATACTTAATTACATGTTATTGGGGTTTTACTTGAGTGTTAAGAAGGTTACTGCATCAGCTCCAGGTAAGGTCACATTATTCGGTGAGCATGCTGTGGTCTACGGAGAGCCTGCGTTAGTTGCTTCTATAGGTAGGAGGGTTTACGTAACTGTTGAGTTGAGGAGTGATGATAATGTAAGGATAGTTGCTTCAGACCTTCAAGTACCTGGTGTTACAGTTACTTTCTCCGGTGATGAATTAATCGTTGAGACTGACTACGGTAAAGCACTCTCAGCTATTTCATACCTTAAGACAGCTGTTGAATTAGTTTCTAAGTATTTAAACACGTTTAGAGGTGTTAACATATTTGTTAGGTCTGAAATGCCTGTAGGTGCTGGTTTAGGGACTTCAGCAGCTGTTACTGTAGCTACTGTATTAGCGTATAGTAGGGTGTTAGGTTATGAGTTAGATAGGAGGGAGATTGCTAGGTTGGGTTGGGAGGTTGAGAAGGCTGTTCAAGGCCTTGCATCACCTATGGATACATCAATAACTACTTTCGGAGGTGTTTTAAGGGTTAAGTTATTAGATGGTAGGAATTACGAGGTTAGGGAGGTCTTAAAGAGTTGTGACTTACCTATAGTTATAGGTTATGTTGAGAGGGAGGCTAAGACTAAAGACTTAGTACTTAAGGTGAAGAACTTAAAGGATAGATATCCAGGTATTATTGATAACATCATAAGGACTATAGGATTAGTAGTTAATGAGGCTGAAAAAGCATTACTGAATAACGATTTAAACCTACTCGGTGAGTTAATGAATATTAATCAAGGACTTCTAGACGCTTTAGGAGTATGTAATAAGAGGTTAAGTGATTTAATATATGCTGCGAGGACTGCAGGTGCGTTAGGTTCTAAGATAACTGGAGCTGGTGGGGGTGGATGCGTAATCGCTCTAGCTCCGGGAAGTCAAGAACGTGTTGAAGTCGCTATGAAGTTATCTGGAGGGTTAACACTGAAGACATCCTTAGGCGGTCCGGGAGCTACCGTAAACACTGTAGAGTCTACGTCCCCTTAACCTCTCAACCCTATCCTCATAACCAATAATTAAGACATCTGTAAGACCTATGAAGAGTCCTACCTCAATAACACCTGGTAATGACTTAATACTCCTCTCAAAACTTACTAAGTCTTCATTAGGTGGTAGTTTAACATCAACTATAACACCACCTACGTCTGAGAGTACTGGCCCGTACCTACCCTTACCACTATACCTAATACTGAACTCATAGCCTAACCTCCCTAAATACCTAGTTAGTAGTGTAAGTGCTTGTGGTAATACATCAACTGGTATGAACTCGTTATGTAAGTCACTAACTAATTTACTATAGTCAACTACGAATACGTTAAATTTAGAGTAGTATGTAAGTATTTTCTCTAGGGTTAATGCTGCACCACCACCCTTAACTAAGTTTAAATTAGTATCTACCTTATCAGCACTATCTACATAAACATCTACTGAGTCTATAGATCTAAAGTCAATCACTTTAAGGCCTAACCCTCTCAACTTTAATGAAGTATCTAGAGATGATGCTATAAAGTACTTACTACTTAGTGACCCTCTTAAATCACTTAATAACTTTATGAGTTTATCTATTGTTGACCCAGTACCTATACCTACGACCTCAGCATCTAGTATGTAGTTAATTGCTTCACGAACAGCTAATGAACGTGCTTGTTCAATACTCATGATGAGTACCTCATATTACTTTAGGCATGTACTTACTGATTATCAAGTCTGGATCCTCCCTCAACACCTTCATAGCCTTAGGTAGGTAGTTCATGATGTCATCAGGTGTTACGCCATCCTCACCTAAGTCTTCAGAAGCTAAATCACCTGCTAACCCATGAATTAACACACCCATCCTCACAGCATCGCCTACATCCCTATAACCTATACCGTACATAGCAGCTATAGTACCTGTAAGCACATCACCTGAACCTGCCTTAGCCATCCCAGGATTACCAGTCATATTTATATATACGTAGCTGTTAGGAAACCCTATGAGTGTGTGAGCACCTTTAAGTACTATGTAGGAGTTTAAGTCCTTACAGAACCTCCTTAAAATACCTATAGGGTCTTCTGAGATCTCCTTAACACTTAAGTTAGTCAACCTACTAAACTCAACTAGATGAGGTGTTATCACAGTAGGTGCCCTCCTACTCTTAACAACGTTTAAGTCCTTAGAAATAGCTGTGATTCCATCACCATCAATGATTACCGGCTTACTTATAGACATTACTAAATCCCTCATAAGTTCTTGAGTTTCCTCATTAAGTGATACTCCAGAACCTAAAGCAACTATATCTATATCGTAGTTATCTATAGTCTTTAATATATATTCGTAATTACTCTTAGCTATACTACCTTCTGAAGTCTCTTCTAACGGTATGTAAACTACCTCACTACATCTAGATGCTATGTACGGGATTATAGTCTTAGGTGCTGCTAGTCTAGAGTAACCACCACCAGCTTTCAGGAACGAGTATGCTACGTAGTAAGGTGCTCCGTAGTAGTAACGAGCACCTGATATAGTTAAGAACTTACCGAACGTTCCCTTATGACCCCACCTAACCCTCTCAGGCGGTGGTTTAGGTATGTTTAACTCCACCATAATTTCCTCAGACTCGTAGAGTTTAGGTGGGTATGAAAGTCTTGACACGTACAACTTACCGCAGTATTGATAGCCTGGGTAGAGTATATTACCGTATTTAGGCATTCCGAAGGTTACAGTGTATGTAGACTTAACAGCAGCACCACATACCCTACCGTTACCACCGTTAATACCTGAAGGAATATCAATACTTACTACTACCTTCTTAGAGTTATTGATGACCTCTATAACACCCCTATGAATACCTACTACATCACCTCTTAAGCCAATACCTATTAAACCGACTATAACGACCTCACACTTCCTTATCGATTCCTCTAAATACCTTAAATCATCTTCAGTTTTAACGACTTTAGTAGGGATACCTAAACTAACTACTAACTCGTAATTCTTCTTAGCAGGTTCTGGATATTTAGACGGGTCACCAACTATGAAGACCTCAACATAACTACCACAACTAAATAACCTCCTAGCAACTACTAAAGCATCACCACCGTTATTACCTGTACCAGCAATAACTACGAACCTCTTATCAACACCTAACTCATTAACTATTAATGAGTAGACAGCTACTCCGGCATCCTCCATAAGTAGTAGTGAGTCAATACCGAATTCCTTACTAGCTACTTCATCAATCCTCTTCATCTCAGCAACACTACATACCTTCATCCTATACCTGAACACAGAAATACCCTACGTAAAAATCTAATTAGGGTTATTTAACTCTGCTAGTGAAGTTGACTACCTAATCCATCAGCTTTATCTCAACTGCAGTACCTCTATAATAAGCAAGTGGTAGTGATTCCGAACCTCTATAAACATCTACGACCCTCCCTAAAACCACAACATGATCACCTACTACAAACTCATTAACATACTCACACTCTAGTATGAGTGGTGATGACGGAATTATAGGTGCTAAGACCTTCCTAGCCTTACCAGGTCTTACCTTAGCTACCTCAAACTTATCAACGTCCTTACCACTTAACACACCGAAAACATTCATAGCTAAATCTCTAAACCCCTTAGATACTGAATTAATCGTGAACGCCTTAAACTCCTTAATCAACTCATAAGTATACCTCTCAGGAGCTATCGATACAGCAATTATTGGTGGGTCCCATGAAACCCTAGAAACCCAAGCGGCAGTCATACCACCTCTCCTCCTAGGTTTTTCAGGGTCTCCAGCTAAGACTAAGACTAGTGGATGAGGTATTTCCTCAATCAACTCTAAGTATGAAGACATAATAACACCTAGCTAATTAATCCACCACAATTTAAATTTCTAAAAGTATGTTATGAGTGGGATCCTCAGGTAGTGTTGAAGCTATTCATAACATAGTATATGAGGTATTGATAATGTCTTAAAGTTGGTTTGAGGATTTCTTAAACATTCAGACCTAGTAAAGGTTGGTAGTATCGTAAATCCCTTATATACATGCCTAGTCGTTTTATGAGGGAATACCTCCTTACTTAGGAATACCTTCTTAATTACTGAGACCTTACTTACTGGTAAGTCCTTCCTAAATGGATACACATCAACATAATCCTTAGCATAATCTACGAAGAACACAGGTACGTAATCATATCCAAGTTCCTTCAACGCCTCTACCCTATGATGTCCGTCAAGTATTATGAAGGTTCTAACATCAACTACTACTGGGTATTTAACAACACCATTCTCTACAATATCATCAATAATTAACTCTACAATACCTCGATCAACATCTTCATGAGGAAACAACATAGAAATATCGACAACACATGTCTTAAACTCCAACTTCTTCAAGTCTAAGTTAGGGTATAGACGATCTCTACCGAAGATATCTACTAAGGTCTTTATCACATACATTCCAAGGAACTTCACCGTATTAATAGTTAAATAACAGGGTTATAAGTTTAACCAGTACTTACTAAGTATGAATACTTCATCAACTGTTCAACATATTTAAAACCTATATCAGGCATTATGAGTATGTAGTCACCGTCATCGATAAGGTTTTTCTCAACTGCTTCCTTGTATGCGTAGTATACAGCACCACTACTTAAACCTATGAAGATACCATCCTTCCTAACAACCTCTAGAACCCCTCTAATAGCATCTTCAAGAGATACCTCTACAATACCGTCTAACCCTACATGATGAACCCACTTCATACCTGTCTCAACCCTCCTAATACCTTGAATTGTATTCCCTACCTTAGGCACCACACCGTAAGCCTTAACACCCTCAAACCTATTCTTAAGGTAGAACGTTATCGCTGACATATGTCCTGAAGTACCTAAACCACCGAAAACTCCCTTAGGTACTATACCTGCTTCCTTAAACTGTAGTTCTAATTCCTTAGCTGTATACCTTAAATGTACTTTGAAGTTATCATCATTGTAGAACTGATTAAGGTGTAAAGCTCCTTCCTTATGAGCAATACCCTCAATATCATCAATTAACTCAACAGTTAATGACTTAGTAGACCTGATGACCTCTACACCGAAGACCTTAAGCAGGAATTCACCAGTTAATGATATAGTTGATGGTATGTAAGCTCTTAATTTAGAACCGTATAAGTTACACATCACAGCTATAGCAATACCTGTATTAGTTGATGTAGATTCAACTAATAACTTAGGTACACTGCCTAACCTCTCTAAAGCCCTCTTAAACATGTACCACCCTACACGATCCTTAACACTCATACTCCAAGGATTAAAACCCTCAAGTTTAGCCCATACAGTCTTACCACCTATAGAGGAATTCTTAAGTCTAACTAACGGTGTAGGCCAATTCCTATAGAGTAGTTCCTCAGAGCTCCTGAAGACCCTATAAGTACTCGGTCTTAACTCATCAAAGAATCCTAACTCCTCTAAAGATACTGAGATATCCTCAACGAATTCGTAAGATACTGGCATGTACTTAACACCTAATTCCTTAAGAGTAGCACATAACTCAACATTCCCTACAGCAGTATTGGTTTTAGGATCAACAACTACTGTCTTACTTATAAATCCCTTCCTCAACACATCACTACATACCTCTAAGAACTTATCCAACTCAATACCACCACAACATACCTCATCAGCATTAACTAAACGCATGAAGACCCTAACTACTTAACTAACTAGAGTTTTTAAGTAATGTATTTATTAAGTCTTAAGTAAATGTATTTATAGTGATGAACACGGCTGTGTCTGAGGATTGATGATAACTCGTGTTTCTGACTTATAAAGTGTTTATACCCTAAATCAATATTATAATATATTGAGTTAATGATGTGAGGCCGGTTTACTGAGTATGATGAGTTGGTGGAGTTCTGACCTACTTAACAATCAATTATTTTAACCCTTAAGTAACTTGATATTGGATGATATGATGAAGATACTCGCATTTGTTAGGGTAGTACCTATAGGAACCTCCACAGCTAGTTTAAGTAGTTATGTTGCTGAGGTGATTAAGGTAATTAAGTCTTTAGGTGTTAACTACCAAGTAACACCTTTCGGTACTGGAGTAGAGTTAAACTCGTTTGAAGACCTTACTAAACTCATAAGCTTAATCAATGAGAAGTTAAGGAGTTTAAACATATCTAGAGTGTTGATAGACGTATCATTAGATTTAAGGTATGATAAGGAGATCTCATTAGAGTATAAGGTTAAGTCAGTTCAGGAGAAGGTAAGTAGGTAATTCGTCATTAATCGAGGACTTCCTCATAGCGTTAAGCTCAGTGCAGGCTACACTAATCATCCATAAATATATTTTTAAAGTAGTAATTAAATGTTTACTAAATTAGAACATCCGTAGGTAGTGATTTTCGTGGGTAGTTGATGATGTAAAGTTAGGGTTAAATTTATAAATATGTTGTTAAGGATTCTATGGTGGTCTGTCTTTGTCAGTATTCAGGTCCTAGATGAGTTAAATCGTAAGTTAGGTTATTACCTAGTTAGTACTGAACACATAATACCTCATTATTTAGGGTTAGGGTGATCTGATGAAGTTATTAACACCGGGACCTGTTCAAATACCTAAGGAGGTTATCGAGGCCTTCGGTAAACAGCCGTTATTCCATAAACTTCAGGAGTTTAAGGAGGTCTTCAGAGAAGTCCTTGAGAAGTTATCTAAGATTGTTACGGGTACCCCTATAATACTTCCAGGTACTGGTACGTTAGCTGTTGATACTATGGTTT
>Ga0080004_1115362_pt1 | contig 19892 bp, 22 predicted proteins | sample WasSprMetagenome_FD_69207 | JGI IMG/M metagenome (GOLD analysis project Ga0080004, IMG submission 69207) | Sulfidic aquatic microbial communities from Washburn Spring, Yellowstone National Park, USA - WS (SPADES assembly) (version 2) | ecosystem: Environmental > Aquatic > Thermal springs > Hot...
AAATTGGAATATGTGGAGAACATGGAGGTGACCCTGAAAGTGTGAAATTTTGTCATAGAGTTGGAATGAATTATGTTTCATGTTCTCCCTATAGAATCCCGGTAGCAAAACTTGCAGCAGCACAGGCAGCAATTGAAGAAAAATTAAAGATTCAGTATACAACAAAGTAAATATAAGCAAGGAAAAAATTAGAAGTTATGAACTTAATAAGTGTATAACTTCTTAACTTATAAACGTAAGAATTTAATAACTTCATAACTAAGGAAGTATAGTGAACGCAAGAGAATTTTTGGATATGATAAAGAATGAATTTGGAGAACTGGGTCCTGAAGAGGGATTAAGATTTAAATATTTTGATGATGAAATAAAGGGTATAAAAATATGCTGGATGGTTTCAAAAAAAGTTTTAAGTTACTACCCTGAAAAATTTAATCTTTTAATCTCACATGAAGAACTATTTTTTCCTCCTGAATATGCGGGTGGAAAAGGAGAAGGTATTGTAAGTGAATTCAGAAAAAATATACTTGAAAAGTATAGAATAAATTTTCTCAGATTACATTATACATTAGATAAACATTTCATACTTAATTTATTTGACAAACTTACCGGCGGAGAATTGATAATAAAAGAAAATTTTTATAGGATTTATAAATTTGAAAATATAAAATTAAAAAATCTGGCAGAAGAAATAAAAAAAAGGTATAAAATTCAATTTTTGAAAATTACCTTTCCAAATAAAAAAATTAAAAGAGCAGGGTGTCTCTGGGGTGGTTTGGGCTTAAGCATAAATTCTAAGTTTATTGATAAAATTCTCTCTTATAATGTTGATGCTGTTATTGCCGGAGAAGTGGATGAGTATACTATAAGGGCTCTTTCAGATTTAAAAATAGGGATTATAGAACTTGGACATGAAATAAGCGAAACACCTGGCCTTTTAAAATTTACAGATTATCTTAAGAAAAAAATACCTGAAATTCCTGTAAAATATTTAAAAAATACATATCCAGTAAAGATTTTAAAGTAAAAGGAGTAAAAAACGGCCAGATCAGATGATGAGGCATCAAAAGAAAACACTTAATCTAACCTATTTTTGAAAATAATTCTAAATTTCCAAAATTTTCCTATCTCTAAAAAGTCATTATAAAAAATTTCATTTTTAAATCAAAAAAATTTTTTTTGCTCTATAAAATATGGTAAAATTAAAATAAAAAATTGAGTTAATAAAATACTTTAAATAATAATATTTAAGTTTTTGATAGTCAAATACTTAAAAAGGAGGTGGATATGAAAAGAAGAGAGTTTTTAAAAAGTAGTTTTTTATTTATTGCTGGTCTGAGTTTTTCCAATTTATTAAAAGGTAAAAGAAATATCAGTTTTGCAGAAAATAAGGAAAGTGAAATTTTTGTTGGTAAGGGTGAAAATTTTGAAGAAGTGACGATAAATGTGATTGAAAAAATGGGAGGGATTGTAAAATTTGTTAAAAAAGGAGAAAAAGTAGTTATAAAACCCAATATTGCATGGAATAGAACCCCTGAACAGGCAGCAAATACCCATCCAGATGTTGTAAGTGCACTTGTTAAATTATGTAAAAAGGCAGGAGCAAAAGAAATTGCTGTAATTGACAATACATGCCATGCCTGGAATATTACATATAATGCAAGTGGAATAAAAGATGCAGTTGAAAGAGCAGGGGGAACTATAAAACCACCTATAAACTGGAAAAGAGTGGAAATAAGTGGAACTGAAATTTTAAAAGAAGCAGAAATTTTACAGGAAGTTTTAGATTGTGATGTTTTAATAGATGTTCCTGTTGTAAAGGTCCATGGTGGAGCAAAAGTAACTTTAGCAATGAAAAATTTCATGGGAATTGTTAAAGATAGAGGATATTTCCATAGAACCAATCTTCATAAATGTATCGCAGAAATTACATATTTTATAAAACCAAAAACAAAATTAATTATTCTTGATGCTACAAGAATATTACTTACAAATGGCCCACAGGGTCCAGGAGAAGTAAAGGAACTTAAAACAGTGGTAGGAGGAACAGATATAGTTGCTCTTGATGCTTATGGAACAACACTTCTCGGGAAAAAACCAGAAGAAACACCGCACATAAAAATTGCTTCTGAAATGGGTCTTGGGGAAATGGATTTAAGCAAAGTAAAAATAAAATATGTTTAAAAAAGTAATAAAATTGCCTTTGAGATACTTAACACAAATTGTTTTCGTCTTTCTTTTTGTGTTTTTTTATTATAAAACAAAATCCCCAGTCTCCGAGAAACTCCCTTTAAACTTCTTTTTTAGAATTGACCCATTAATTGGAATTTCAACAACCCTATCAACACTTCATTTCAATTATCTTTTATGGCCTTCTTTGATTACTTTTTTATTTTTACTTATCCTTGGAAACTTTTTCTGCTGGTGGGTCTGTCCTTTTGGTGGCATAATTGATTTGATTAATTTAACCTTGTTCAGAAAAAAATGGAAAATTTCAATAAAAATCCCAAATTATTTAAGAAAATTAAGGATTTTCATATTCTGGGGTTTGATTTTGAATTCATTTATATTTATCTTTATTCTGGTGCCAAATTTTCTTTGGTTTTCTGACCCTTATGTAATACTTACAAGAGCATTTTTATTAAAAAACTGGTTTATTATTTTTATCATAATAATTGTCATAAATATTATTTTTCAGCGTTTCTGGTGTTATAATATTTGTCCACTTGGATATTTTAATTATTTAATTGGAATAAAATTGAGGAATAAAATAAAAAAGAAAATTTTAAAATGAAGAGAAGAGAGTTTTTGAAAATCTTAGGAGTTGGAAGTTTATTTATTTTTACAGGCAGCAAAATAAAACTTAAGAATAAAAGTTCATTTATAAGACCTCCTGGCTCAATAACAGAAGATGATTTTATATTTAAATGTGTCAGATGTGGAGAATGTATTAAAGTATGTCCTGCAAACTGTCTTAAACCAGTTTCATTAAAAGATGGATTATTTGAATGGGCAACACCTCATATTATTCCAAGAGAATCTGCCTGTCTTTTATGCCTTTCATGCAGTAAAGTCTGTCCAACAGGAGCAATTCAGAAAGTAAAGTTTGAGGATATTAAAATAGGAACAGCAAAAATAAATAGAGAAAGATGTCTTGTGTGGAAATATAAAAAAGATTGTTATGTATGTATGGAATACTGTCCTGTTTCTGCCATTTATAAACATAAAAGTGGTGGTCCTGAAGTAATCCCTGAAATATGTAAAGGTTGTGGACAATGTGAAAAAAACTGTCCTGTTATTGGAGAACCAGCAATAAAAGTTTATAATGAAGGTGAAAGAAGAATTTTATTGAAAAGAGGAGGTGAGTAAAATGTTTAATATAGGAGCACCTGAACTTATTCTTATATTTTTTATAATTCTTTTGCTCTTTGGCGCTAAAAGATTACCTGAAATTGGTCGTTCTCTTGGAAAAGCACTTGGTGAATTTAAAAAGGGATTAAAAGAAGCTGCAACAGAAGAAGAGAAGAAAGAAGAAAAAAAAGAAGAAGAATGAAAAACGAAGAAAAGGATTTAAGTATAATAGAACATCTGGAAGAATTGAGAAAAAGAATTATTTATTCATCAATATTTTTTATTTTTGCCTCATTTGTTTCCTATTTTTTTTCCAGTAAGATACTTTCTTTTATTTTAGAACCATTAAAAAAATATCAGGAAACAATTATATTTTTAAAACCGGTTGAACCATTTTTTTCTGTGATAAAAACTACTTTTTTTATGGCAGGGATAATTTCTATTCCTTATATTTTATTTCAGATCTACTTATTTGTTGCTCCTGGGCTGACAGAAAAAGAAAAAAAATTAATTAAAACAATATTTATATTTTTTCCATTTTTATTTATCCTTGGTATGACTTTTGCATTTTATATAATTATCCCATTTGGCTTGAAAGTCCTTTTTTCCTTTGGCAGTGATATTATGAAACCGATGATTTCAATAACAAATTATTTAAATTTTCTTTTTATTTTTTTTATTGCGATTGGTCTTATATTTAATCTACCTGTTTTTATTTCTTCTCTGGCATATATTGGCATTATTAATTCTAAATTTTTAAGAGAAAAAAGAAAATTCGCAATAGTAGGTTCATTTATAATTTCAGCCATAATAACTCCAACAACAGATATTTTTACTCAAATTTTTATAGCAATTCCACTCATTTTTCTCTACGAAATTTCAATTTTTATTTCTAAAATTTTTGAAAAGTAAATTATTGATAATCAAAAACTTAATAAAAATAATTTAATAAAATTTTTTAAAATTAAAATTTAATAAGATTTTCAATTTGTTCATAATGTTGATTTTGATATACCATAACAATCGCCAGAAATTATTTCAATTTTCCAAGTAATTCTCTACCTAAAATAGCAGAATACTTCAACATACCATTTCCAGATTCACATAGAGCCGAAGCAAGCACATTAATGACATATAAGATTTATTTAAGGTAAAAAAATTATGGAATTAACAAAAGTTAACATAATATTTCTTATCCGACATTTATTTTGTAAGTTATTGAAAGATAATGAATTAAAATCAATTATGTTTTTTGATTACTTTTTTATAGTTTTGTTTACTTAAGAAAAATTTAAAAAGGTAATCTAACTTCTACTGATTTTCTTGGATAAAACTTTATGAGAAGATTGGATATAACAAGAAGGTCATAAAATAAAAGAAAACCGCTGAATAATAGACCAGTAACCCAGTTTAAAAGTAAAGTAAGAATAACAATTGATGTCATTAAAATTCCAACAACAAGAACATATATAATTGTATACTCTTTTGGTATAAGAAATATCTTTTCAATTATTTCTTTTAAATCAAAACCCCTTTTAAGTGAATTTTCCTCAAGATATATACAAATTCCAAATAATAAAAAATAAATTGCAATTAAAAAAATTAGAGTAGAAAAAACAATTAAAATTAGCCCTCTAAATAAAAATAAAGACAGGATTTCTCCTCCGGAAGGGATAGATATTAAGAAAACACCTAAAAAAAAGAATAAAGATGGAATAAGAAGGTACCCCATAATTAAAATAAATAAACTTAAGCCTGATTTAAACAGATTTTTAAAATTTTCATCCCATTTTATATTTTTTTTCTCAAGGGTTATACCTGATTTTAGTTTTTCAGCAATATAACCAAGAGATATAAAATTTACTATAGGGAAAAACATAAAAATACTTCCAATAAAAAAATCCATTAAATTTTTCTTATAAAAGGGTTGTTTGAAGGACTCAATTATCTTTTTCCTCATTTCTTTCTATAATTTCTTTCATTTCCTTTACTGCCTGATAAATCCCAACATAAATTGACCTGCATATTATACTATATCCAATATTTAATTCCTCAATCCCCCTAATCTTACATATTTTGCTAACATTTTTATAATCAAGCCCATGTCCTGCATTTACTCTTAAACCAATTGAAATAGCATATTCTGTTGCCTTTATAATTTTATTCAATTCCTCATAAATTTTTTCTTCTGTTTCTGCATCTGCATATCTTCCTGTATGAATTTCAATAAAATCAGCCCCTACCCTTTTACTTTCTTCAATCTGACCAAAATCAGGTTCAATAAATAAACTCACTTTAATTCCATTTTCTTTAAAAATTTTTACATTTTCCTTTATTTTTTCAGAATTTTTTATTACATCAAGCCCACCCTCTGTTGTTAATTCTTCTCTTCTTTCAGGAACAATTGTAACTTGATCAGGTCTTACATCAATTGCAATTTTTATTATATCTGGATGAAGAGCCATTTCAAGATTAAATTTTGTTTTTACCATTTTCCTCAATAAATAGACATCCCTTTCCTGAATATGCCTTCTATCCTCTCTTAAATGACAAACAATTGAATCGGCCCCTGCAAGTTCAGATAAAATTGCTGCCTCAACAGGGTCTGGGTATTTTCCTTTTCTTGCCTGCCTTAAAGTAGCAACATGGTCAACATTCACTCCCAGTTTTATCATTTTTCCCTCCTGGTTTTAAAAATTTTAATTCAATTTTATTAATATGTAAAGAAATTTAAAGAAGGATAATTTTTAAAAAAGGGAGGAATAAATTTTATCAATAAGTTCCATTGTTTTAACAGCATCCATAAAATTTGTCTGGGGTAATTTTTTTGTTTTTATACTTTCAATAAAATGCCTATTTTCAAAATAAAATCCTGCAAATCTAAAAAAATCTTTACTTTCCGCAATTTCTTCTGTTTTTAAAATTTCTCCTTCTTCTTTTCCATCTTCATAAATTTCTGCTTCTTTTTCCGGATCAACAAATGCAAGAATATTTTTCCCATGAATTTCAACTGAAAAAATCCTTTTCCCGGAAAACCAATTTGTTGATAAAATACCAATTGCTCCATTTTCAAACTCCATTATTGCACAGAAAAGATTATTATAAGTTCGGTCAATTGATTTAATTATACTTTTTATTTTCTTGGCTTCTCCTAAGAGATATCTTAATATATCAACAGCATGAATCCCGTCGGATGTTAAAAGGTCAGTTGCTCCGTTAAAATAAGGTAATTCATCCGTAAAATTTTTAAAAAATCTTGCCTGTGAAAGAGTAATCTCTCCTCTCTTTTCAACTCTTCTTTTTACTTCAACCATAATAGGTGCAAATCTTCTTTGAAATCCAACCATTGTTAAAACTCCCTTTTTTTCAGCAAGTTTTGCCATACTCTTTATCTGTGTCGTTGTAATTCCAGGTGGTTTTTCTATGAATACATTTAACCCTGCATTTAAACAATAAACTACAATATCAAACATCTGATGTGGTGGCATTATTATATAAACTGCATCTGGAGATGTTTCTTCAATCATTTTTTTATAATCAACATACTTTTTCTCAATTTTAAATTTTTCTGATGTTTCTACAAGGCGTTTTTCATTTAGATCACATATCCCAACAATTCTGACATCCTCCATTTCAGCAAGAGATGGATAATGAACTCTATTTGCATGGGCCCCTGCTCCAACAAATGCGACTTTTACCTTTTCCATTTTAAACCTCCAATTTTTTCAAAAATTCAACACACTTTTTATATCCTATTTCTTTATTTTCTCCTTCATATTCAATACACCAAACTCCTTTATAATTATTTTCATTTAATATTTTTATTGCTTCTACAATAGGAATTTCTCCTTCGCCCAAAACCTTTCTCTGATAATTCTCCTTTGTTCCTATTCCATCTTTAATATGGGTATGAATAGTATAGGGAGCAATCAATCTGTAAATTTCAGTCAATTTTTCTACTGGATAACCATACCATCTATAATTCATTGTATCAAGATTTGCTCCAAGATGTTTTGATTTAATTTTTTCAAATATTTCAAGTTGCAGAGTATAATCATTTGTAATAACTCCATGATTATCAAAAGCAAGATATATTTTTTCCCTTTCACAATATTCAATTACTCTTTTCAATCCCTCGATTATCAGTTTTTTATATTCCTTTTCCTCAACTCCTTCTTTTGGAACTCCCCCATCTATTCTCAATTGATTACAACCAATCTTTTTTGCAATTTCAGCGGTTTTTTTGACAATTTCTACCTGATTTAAAAACTCTTCTCTTGTTTTCTGAATAAAATCATTTTCTGCTCCTACCTGAGATATTTTTATTCCATATTTAATAATCCCTTCTTCAATTTCCTTTATTTTGTCCTCTGCCTGTGTCCTTCTTATTTCAATATATTCAACCCCATTTTCCTTACACCACTTAAAAAGGTCTTCAATTTTTTCAAAAGGAAAGTTATGGTAAACTCCTATCTTTTTCATTTTCCCTCCCATTTTTTAAGAATTACAGAATTTGTAAAGTTTTTAATTAAATCATATTTGAACTCACCCGGTAAAGGAGTAACAAAAATCCAGCAAATTCCTGCTTCCTCAAAGGATATCCTTAATGCTTCTTTGAGATATTCTTCTGTAGGTCTTCCTTTTGGCCAGGATGAATGCGGTTGAAAATATATGCATGGTATAATAATTTTATCAGGACACATTTTGTAATATTTATTTATCTGAATGGATAACGATTTTGCTGATAATCCACATTCTGGTTCAATTCTTGAATTATGCTGATATCCCCATAATACAGCATCAAAATATGGAATATATCCTCTTTTAACAAAATTTTCAATTTCTTCATAATAGACACAAACTCCAAAAAGTAATTTTGGATTTATAGTTTTAATTTTTTCATAAATTTTCTTTGTATAATCAATTGTAAAGAATTTTAAATCGTGAGCAAAATCATCAATCATTAAAAGTGTTAAATTGGGATTTTCAAGAGAAATCTGTGCAATTTTCTCAACCCATTTAAGATAATCCATATCATATGGAGGATATTTTCTTTCTTCAATCGGTTTAAATCTATTAATTGGTGCTTCTGAAGGAGGAACAAGATACACCCATACTTCAATATTCTCATCTCTTGCTTTTTTACAGAATTCCGGAAGTTTTTCAAGTTCCTTTTCTGACCTGTAGGCGATTAAATAAGCATAACAATTTACACCCAGAACCTTCAATCTCTCAATCATCTTATCAATGTCAGGAATACCATCCTTTGTATAAATCATCCCCCAGTAAGGAGAAATAATACCTCTATAAAATGGATTTCCCTGTTTTTTTCTTTCTTCTTTAATCTTTAAATTTTCTTCCCTTATTTCTTTTATATCCATTAAACTAACCTTTTTTTCTTCTCCATCTATAATTATTTTCAATTTCGTATTCCCTTTTAAAAAAACGGGAATTTCTTTTTTAAGTTCTTTCTTATCAAAAACCAGTTTTGTCTTTACTATATCTTTCTTTCCATCCTCATCAAATACTTTAATTTCTTTTTCCACTTTCTCCTTTTGAGGATTTTTTAATTCTAAACATATAAATAATGGCTTATCGCTCTTGTAACAGAAAATATTTTTGAAATAAAACCCTTCTTCCTGCTTTAGAGAAATATTCACCCATTCAAAATTTAAATTATCAGGCAAATCTATCTCTTTTACCGTAATATCTTTTACATTTTCTGTGGAAAGTTCTATTCTATCCAATAAATATATTCCAGGGTTTGTTGTTGTGCATATAAGCAATTCCCCAATTTTCTTTTTAAACATAATATTTTTCAAAGGAATACTCACCATAACAGGTTTGCCAGAAGGGATATTAAACCAGAAATTGGAAACCTGATTTGGGTCAAGCCAACTTACATTATCAAAATCAATAGAATGTAATTGAATAAGAATCCCTGTTTCTGGAACAATATCAGAGGGAATTGATAAAATGAAAAATTTAAGGGAATTATATTTAGTCCAGTCGTTCAATGATAATGGGATTACAAAATAAGGAGGTTGACTTATATCAATATTTTCATTTGTCACTATAAATCTGGCATTTTTCTTACCAGATAAAACAAAATCAGATGTCAATTCAAAAGAGCAACCCCTTGATAAAGTGGGTTTAAATTCCTCCTTCCCCCTTTCTTCAAAATCTTCAATAATTACTTTTTCAATTTTTATAGGTTCCTCTTTTTTACCACTTAATGAAAAATATTTTTTCTTTATTTCTTCTTCACTTAATGCCCGATTATAAATTTTAACTTCATCTATAATGCCCTTAAAACGCCACCCCCTTGTTTTTCCATAACATCCTATTGTTAAAGGAGCATCATTTCTCCCTGAAATACCCTCAGAGGATTTTCCTTCTCCAACATTTTCTCCATCAATATAAAGAGAAATATTCCCCCCTTCCTTTACTCCAACAATATAATGCCATTTATCATCTGCGATCTGATATCCTTTAATTCTTCTCCCAATTCCAAGTGTATAATAATCTGCAAACTGAACAACTCCCTCATAATATCCTATCCACCAGAAAGATTCATAACTTGAGCCTGTCCATTTACTTACATATATCTGGGAATCAGTAGAACTATGTTTTACCCATAATTCTATTGAATAATCCCCTGTAAAAACAAAATCTGCTCCTGTTCCGCAGTCAATATAACTATTACCATCAAAAAATAATGCTTTTCCTGATATACCTTCTACTTCTTTTGCTCCAACAATTTTCCCATCATTATTTCTGAAAGAAAGGTCTTTTACCATTCCTTCTTTTATTTCATCAAAATTCCAGTATCCAACAAGCCCTTTTTCTTGCAGGGCCATTAATAAACTACTGAAAATAAAAAATCCACAAATAATCAATTTTTTCATTATGCCCTCCTATTTTTTAAGTGAACCAATTAAATCTTTAAATCCTTCAATTAAAAAATCTCCAACATTTTCTTTAAATGGGAAAAAATTTGTAAACATTGGAGCAACTTTTGAAGCATAAAATCTACCTTCAAAAAAATCATTTTTTGTTGGTATATATCCTACATAATCATTTGAATAGCCAATGAAAAAATTATACTTAAATGGAGAAAATTTCTTGATTTCAAAAGAAAATTCATTAAATATTTCTCCTCCTGCAATAAAAAAACATGCCTCTTTTCCAAAACTAATCACCTTTATCTCTGTTGGCAAAAAATCCCTGCAATTTTTACCTATTTTTGCCAGATTAATTTTTCTCCATTTATCTATGAATTTATACCAGTTTAACCACTGAGTACCTTTTTCTTTCCATTCTTTATAAAATTCTTCAATATCTTCTTTATCAGGAATTTTTAATGGAAGATTTATTATTTTTGATTTAACTTTTATTTCCATATCCTTCAATTCAATTTCTTTAATTTTTTTAATAATTTCTTCTCCAAGTATACCTCCATAATATTCTGCCTTATAAAAATCCTTCTGCCATCCTTCTTTTATGTTTATATCTCCACAGAATCCCTGAAGAAAAACACCCTCAGAACCTGTTTCTTCCAGTTTTTTATTTGAATAATATGGCCAATCAGCAGAAATTAAATAATTTTCTGTGCCAAGAGAAATACAATGACAACTGTAATTATAGACAACAATAAAAACTTTTTCGTTTTTTAAACCCATTATTTTCAGTTCTTTATCAGTTGGACCATTTTCAACCTCTCTATTATATGAGATATCAACCTCTGTTGTAGTAAAACCAATTTTACCTTCTGAACACTCCTCTTTTGCTTTCACTCCAGAAATAATTATTTTTTCTTCCAAAATTTTCATATATTTCCTGCTTATTTTACCAAGACCTTCAAGATATAAAGTTGCAGGTCCTGAATGTGTATGAGTTGAAGAAATTGTTATATTATCAAAAGGTATATCTGTTTGCCTGTTTATACTTTCTCTTATTTTTAAAATTACCTCCCTATTTATTCCAATAAGGTCACAGGAAATTATAAGTATCTCATTTGAAAAATTATCACTTAAATAAATACTTTTTGAAAAAACCGGATCATGGATTCCTTTTGATTTTCTTTTACGATAAAAACCATAACCTGAAAGTTCAACAGGAAAATCAGGAGTAATATCAATTTTAGAATAACCAATTTTCATTTTAGTTCTCCTATATTTCTTCTTATTTTATCAAACCCTTCAACAATATCTTCAATATCCTTTTTAGTTCCAAGAAATAATCTTCCAACAAGCCATATTGTATGTCCATTACATGCTCTCTCAACATTTACACACTTTTCTTTAAATTCTTCATAATTCACAGGCTTTTCTCTTCCCTTCATAAATGGTGAGTCCTTTGAAAAATCAATTTTTTTGAATAGTGGATTATGATATAAGGGATAAATATAACCACTCCCTGCAGGAATACCCTCGGCATTAAGTGCCTTTAATAATTTATCAAGTGGTAAATTCTCCCATTGTTCAGGTTTATATTTTAATATTACAAGATGATGTGGAAATGTCTTCTGATAAGGATTTAATTTCATAGGTTCTACGCCAGGTATATCTTTAATAAGTTTTGAAAAATACTCATAATTTTTCATTCTTTTTTCTGTCTGTTTTTTTAACCTTTTCAATTGAGCAAGTAAGATTGCTGCCTGAAATTCGCTCATTCTGTAGTTCCAGCCCAATCTGTGATGCTCATACCACAATCCCTTTTTTTCTCTTCCATAATGCCTTAATGACCAGGCAAGTTCAGCAAGTTCATCATCATTTGTTGTGACTGCTCCACCCTCTCCACATGTTAAATTTTTTGATTGCTGAAAACTGAAAATACCCATATCTCCTATTCCACCTGCACTTCTTCCATCTTTATAAAAAGCATAATGTGCCTGAGCAGCATCTTCAATTACTTTTAAATTATATTTCTTTGCTATCTGATTGATTTTATCCATATCAGGTATATTACCACCGAAATGGACAGGAATTATTGCTTTAGTTCTCTCTGTAATTGCTTCTTCAATCTTATTCACATCTATCTGGTATGTATCAGGGTCTATATCAACAAATACAGGTAATGCATAATGATTTAAAACACAACTTACTGTTGCAATAAATGTATAAGGGGTCGTTATTACCTCATCACCAGGACCTATACCACATGCATGCACACATATTTCAAGAGCAGATGAGCCACTGTTTACAGCAATACAATGTTTAACTTTCTGTATTTTTGAAAATTCTAATTCAAATTTCTCAACTCTTGATATATCTTTATCTCCTTTTGAATCAAATTCTTCTGAGGAATAAGCATACATCCACCATTTCCCACTTCTAACAACTTTTAAAATTTCTCTTTCTTCTTCCTTACCAAATATAGGCCAATCTGGAAATGGTTTTTTTCTTATAGGCTTACCACCATTTATTGCAAGTTTTCCCATACCAACCTCCTTTATTTTAAGGATACAGGTTTACCAGTTTTTGCTGATAGGTCTGCTCCAAATATAATTCTATGTGTTATTGCGGCATCTTCAAGGTCTGGAAATGGTTTCTTATCATTCAGAATACAATCAACAAAATGGTTAACTTCTCCTTCAAATGGATGATGCCGAACATCTCCACTATCTGGTAAAATTGTAGGAATTGTTATATAACCAGTTTGCCCTGGAAACTTATGTGGTGCAAAAACATTATTATTTCTTATTGTTCCTTTTTCTCCAAATAGTTCAATATTAAAAATATATGGAGTTTTACAATCGAGTGAAGAGGCAACCTTTCCAATTGAACCATCCTCAAATCTTATTAAAGTTACACTTGTTGGGTCATATTCATATTCTCTAAAATCTTGATTTTTACTCCTTGTTGAATATGAAAAAACTTCAACTGCTTTTTTATTCATAAACCATAATAATGCATCAACTGCATGACATCCTGCTGAAAGAAGAGAACTTCCACCAATATCTTTTTTTATATTCCACCAGTATTGTTTATACCATGGACCTATTCCATGAAAATAATCAACTTCTCCATAATAAATATGACCTATTGTATCATCTTTTAAAAGTTTATCTATTGTCATTAAAAGTGGATTCCAGTGTAGAACAAAACTTACAAGTGTCTTAACTTTATTCTTTCTAACTGCTTCAAGCATTCTATTCAGACCATCTTCATTTAAAGCAACTGGTTTTTCAATTAAAATATGTTTTTTATATTCTGCTGCCATAATTGTTTGTTCTGGATGTAAATTATTTGGAGTGCATATTGAGACAATATCTATTTCTTCATTTTCAAGCATTTCTTTATAATCAGTATATATTTTTGCAGTAAAACCATATTCTTTTAATTTCCTTTCTGCAGATTCTTTTGTTCTTCCACAAACGGCAACAAGTTCACAATTTGGATTCTGAATATAGGCAGACATATGCTCTCCTGAAACCCATCCAGTTCCAACAACTGCAACTTTTAACTTCTTCATTTACCCTCCTTTTTAAAATTCAATAAATCAATATCTATCAAAATAATTTTCTGGATCACCAATTACATTACCTTTTCTGAATGGATAATAACAATATGGATTTTCTGTAGAATTATATCCAAATTTATCTTCTGCTTTAATTGGAATTACAACATTTGATGCATGACCATCACACCATAATACATTTACACCTTTTGAATGCCTTGCCTCAAGAAGTCCTGTATAATAGGCAGTTGAATAAATATGATAAAGTGTATAATATCCGCATTTCATTCCAATATTCTGTGATATATAAGTATCTGCAAGTAAAATTGTTGCTCCTTTATTTTTCAGTTGACTATCCTTTGCTGGTTTATAATTACCTGCCTGATATGCCAGTGAACTTCCAAGATGATAATAATTATATCCATAACTTACAACGCTATTGTAAACTGTAATACTCTGCGTTCCTTTTATAGACGGACATACAAATACACTCCAAATTTTAGGTTTTCCTGTAGGAGCATAAACTCCTGGAAAGGAAACAATATATTTTAAAATAAGGTCTGTCCAGAGCACGGATGGAGAACCGGAATAATAATAAGGAGGATAATATTCTTCATAATCATTTTTATACATTTCAAAAGCAAGCCCAATCTGTTTTAGATTATTAAGACATACTGAAGTTCTTGCCCTTTCCCTTGCTTTGCTTAATGCAGGAAGAAGCATTGCTGCAAGGATGGCAATGATTGCCACCACTACCAAAAGTTCTATCAATGTAAAGCCATATCTTTTCATATTTTCACCCCCTTTCTTTTTTATTTTACCTAATCTTAATATATTTTTCATTTTCCACCTCCTTAAATTACACTTTTATCCTCTTTAATAATATCAATAATTGAAAAAGATGTCCCTTTAATAATTCCTTCTATTTCATCCATATTTGAAAACTCAATTTTTAAATCTTTAAATAGAAAAGGTAATGTTTCTTTTTTAATCCTATATTTGATTATTGAAAGAAGAGGTTCTCCAATGATTGTCAGTGGACCACCAAAAATCATTATTTCGGGATTAAATATATTTAAAAGAATGGCACTAACTTTTCCTATATATCTTCCTGCTTTTTCTATAACTTCAAAACACAACTTATCACCTTTTTCAACCCCAATTTTTATTTTTTCTATATCTATTTTTTCTATATCTCCTTCTACAACTCTCTCAACCTCAGAATGGACACCCTCTTTTATACCATTCTTCAAATTTTCTATTATTGAATTTATACCTGCAAATTTTTCAAGACAACCATAATTCCCACAATAACATCTTTCACCATCTTCTCTTACTATCAAATGTCCTATCTCCCCAAAATTTCCATTACTTCCATAAAATAGTTTCCCATTAATAATACATCCAAGACCAATCCCTTCTCCAAGATAAATATATAAAAGATTTTTTATTTTTTCAGATTTTCTATTTTCATATTCAGACCTTGCAAGAACATCAGGAATATCAAAAATATAAAAATCCTTTTTAAAAATCTCCTTTAAATTTATAACATTCCAATTTTTCCAGTTACACAATCCAAGAATTTCTCCTTTCTTAACATCAATTGAACCAAGAATAGATAAACCAAAACTTTCTATTTTTTTCTTTTCAGTTTTTAAATCCTTTTCTATTTTTTCAATAATTGAATTAATTTCAGAAATAAAATTTTTTTGATTCTCTATTTTTAAGTTTTTTCCAAATTTATAAATAATTTTCCCCTCAAAGTTTGTAACCCCTCCGATAAATTTTGAACCATCAAAAGAGATTGTTTCTATGTAATAAAGGTCTGGGTTAATCTTATATAAACTTTTACTTCTCCCTCTTCCTGAAATAACCTTACCATCTTTTACTATCTTTCCTTCTTTAATTAAATTTTTTATAATTTTACCAACTGTAATATTTCCTATGCCAGATTTATTAACAATTTCTTCCCTAAATAAAGGTCCTTCTTTAAAAATTATTTTCAAAATTATATTTTTTTTCTTCATTTTTATTCCTTTTATTTTTAATTTTAAAACGAATTTTTATTTCTGTCAAGTAAAAATGGATTTTTAGGTAGATGGGATTTTATTTTGAAATTTTTAATTAGAAAGCACTATTGATTTTTTGAATAATATTCTACAATTGATTTTGCAAATTCTTCAAAAACATATATTAAAGAAAAGTTATTATAAACTTTTTCAAGGTCAATATATAAATACTCATGGACAATGATATTTCTAAATTTTATAAGTTTTTTTAAAAGTGTTTCAGTATTTTCATCTATAATCCCTATTTTTCTAATTTCTTCTATAACCTTTGAATAAATATCAGGAACTGGTAAATCTTTTTCACTTAATATAAAGGAGCCTATATCAACACAAATTTCAACTGCAACTTGAAAATTTCTACATGCACTATCTTGAGATTTCCAGTCATTTAAAAAACTACCAAAAGAAAGATTTTTCAACTCATTAAGTTTATTTATGGCAATTTCAAGTTTTTCAAGACGATTTTTCACTGGAAGTGGAATGACCATATTTCCCATTTTTTATTCTTTTAATCAAACTTTTTTCAGATAATTCTCTCAATTTTTCAGTTTCAAAATATTCTCTTAATTTTTTTATTTCAAATTCAAATCTTTTATTTTTGTCTTTATCTATAAAAACAATTTTTTTATTAAAAATTTCTTTAAAAAATGAAGGTGTAATGTCGTTTAAAACAACTATATCAACTTCATCTGTTTTTAAAGTTTCTTCAATAACCTCTAAAATTTCCAATTTTTTTTCAAAAAAATCAATACTTTCTTTAAAATAAAAAGCAAAGTCAATGTCTGAAAGCGGTTTTATTTTCCCTGTAGCATATGAACCAAATATGTAACAAAAAATAATATCACAATCCTTTTCAAATTTTATCTTTAATTCTTCAAGTAATGGGAAAAGGTTATGTTCAATTTTTCTTTCTTTAATCATTGATTTTATTTTACCATATTTTAAAATAATTGACAATTCTGCTTTATGACATGAAGATTAAAATCATTCCCACTCTATAGTTGCCGGAGGCTTTGAGGTTATATCATATACAACTCTATTTACTCCTTTTACTTCATTCACTATTCTATTTAATATTTTTTCAAGAACTTTATAAGGAATTTTTACCCAGTCAGCAGTCATTCCATCAACACTTTTAACGATTCTTAAAGCAATCACATTCTCATATGTTCTTTTATCTCCCATTATCCCAACACTTTTAACAGGAAGTAAAACTGCGAATGCCTGCCATAATTTATCATATAATTTTGCTTTTTTAATTTCTTCCTCAACAATAACATCTGCTTCTTTTAAAATTTCAAGTCGCTCTTTATTTATACTCCCAATAATTCTTACAGCAAGTCCAGGGCCTGGAAAAGGATGCCTTTTAATTATAGAGTCAGGAAGATTAATTTTTTTTGCAATTTTTCTTATTTCATCCTTAAATAGAAATTTAAATGGCTTAACAAGTTTAAATTTCATTTTTTCAGGTAATCCACCGACATTATGATGTGTCTTAATCCTAACTGATGGACCTTTAAATGGAGATGTACTTTCAATAACATCGGGATATAAAGTTCCTTGTGCCAAATATTTTGCACCAAATTTTTCTCCTTCTTTTTCAAAAATCTTAATAAATGTATTACCTATAATTTTTCTTTTTTCTTCAGGGTCTTCTATATTTTTTAACCTTTCAAGAAACAATTCTGATGCATCAACATATCTGAAGTTAACCTTTTTTCAAAAAATTTTATTATATTTTCCGGTTCATTTTTTCTTAAAAGTCCATTATTTACAAATATACTCAAAGAATTTTTACCACATACATTATTCAGAATTATTGATAAAAGAGATGAATCAACTCCACCACTTAAAGTACATATTACCCTTTCATTTCCCACTTTTTCTTTTATTTCATTTTCAATTTTCTCTATCATTATTTCAGGGTTCCAGTCAGGTTTAAGACAACATATTTTATATAGAAAATTTTTAAATATTTTTTTTGCCTTCCTTTGTATGCACAACTTCTGGATGGAATTGAAGACCATAAATTTAGCCTTCTTTATCAACCATAGCAGAAATTTCAATATTTTCACTTCTACCTATAATTTTAAATCCTTCAGGTTTTTTACTCACATAATCCCAGTGGCTCATCCATACAATTGTTTCTTTATTCAATCCATCAAAAATTTTTTCTTTTGTATCTGGATAAAATAATGTCTTTCCATATTCTCTTATTCTTCCATGTGAAACTTCTCCACCTTTTAATTTTGCTATAAGTTGCATTCCGTAACATATACCAAGAACATAAAAATCTCCGTTTAAGATTCTTTTATCAAATATTAAATTTTCTTCATACACATGACCAGGACCCCAGATAAAATAACAACATTAACATTTTTTTCTTTTAACTCTTCATATTTTATTGAATAACTCAAAATTTCACAGTAAATTTTCAATTCTCTTATTCTTCTTGCTATAAGTTGGGTATACTGGGAACCAAAATCAATTATTCCTACCATTTATTTCTCTCTCATTCTGTAATATTCTTTTATCTCTCTTACTTCAATTTCCTTTTCTTTTAATTTTTTTATTGCATATAATGTTGCCTTTGCTCCCGGAATTGTTGTTATTAGTGGGATATTTCTCCAGACAGCAAGAGTCCTTATTGAAATTATATCCTTCTTTGGCTTTTTTCCAGAGGGTGTATTAATTATTAAATGAATCTGATTGTTTTTTATATAATCAACTATATTTGGTCTATCTCCTTCATATACTTTTGGAATTATTTTTACATCAAGTCCCCTTTCTATCAGATAAGTTCCTGTTCCTTTTGTTGCATATATTTTAAATCCAATTTGTGAAAATTCCTTTGCAATTGGATAAATTGATGGTTTATCCTTATCTTTAACACTTATAAATATATTCCCACTTAATGGTAAAATTTGACCTGCGGCAAGTTGACTTTTTGCATAAGCAATCTCAAATGTTTCATCAATCCCTATAACTTCTCCAGTAGATTTCATTTCAGGTCCTAAAACAGCATCAACATTTCCAAATCTATTAAAAGGGAAAACAGATTCTTTTACCGCAAAATAACTTAACTTAACTTCTTCTGTAAAACCAAAATCTTTAAGTTTTTTACCAATCATCAATTTTGTTGCAATTTTTGCAAGTGGAACTCCTATAGTTTTACTAACAAAAGGGATTGTTCTTGATGCCCTAGGATTTACTTCAAGAACATAAACAGTATCATTTTTAACAGCATATTGAATATTAATCAAACCTATAATATTAAGTGAGAGCGCAAGTTTTCTTGTTGATTCTTTTATTTCCTCAATTATTTCTTCTTTTAAACTATAAGGAGGTAAAACCATAGCACTATCACCTGAATGAATTCCTGCCTCCTCTATATGCTCCATAACTCCACCAATAACACATATTTCCCCATCACATATTGCATCAACATCAACTTCTATTGCATCCTCAAGAAATTTGTCTATCAAAATTGGATGTTCTGGAGAAACTTCAACTGCCTTTTCTATATATTCCTTTAATGTCTCATCGTCATAAACTATTTCCATTGCCCTTCCACCAAGAACATAAGACGGCCTTACAAGAACTGGATAACCAATTATATTTGCTATTTCTTTTGCCTCCTTGTAATTAAAGGCAGTTCCATTTGGTGGTTGATTCAGATTCAATTTTTTCAATAATTCCTTAAATTTCTCTCTGTCTTCTGCAATATCTATAGCAATAGGGTCTGTCCCAAGAATTTTTACATTAGCATTTTTCAAAGGAATTGCAAGTTTTAATGGTGTTTGTCCCCCAAATTGAAGAATAACACCTATTGGTTTTTCTTTTTTAATAACATTCATAACATCTTCAAAAGTTAAAGGTTCAAAATATAATCTTGTTGAAGTATCATAGTCAGTGCTTACTGTTTCAGGGTTGCAGTTTATCATTATACTTTCATATCCCTCCTCTTTTAATGCAAATGATGCATGAACACAGCAATAATCAAATTCTATTCCC
>Ga0080004_1133742_pt1 | contig 19890 bp, 12 predicted proteins | sample WasSprMetagenome_FD_69207 | JGI IMG/M metagenome (GOLD analysis project Ga0080004, IMG submission 69207) | Sulfidic aquatic microbial communities from Washburn Spring, Yellowstone National Park, USA - WS (SPADES assembly) (version 2) | ecosystem: Environmental > Aquatic > Thermal springs > Hot...
TGCTTCGTTGTAGCGTACGCCATTTATTACTACATCAGCATACCAAAGCAAAGAGTCGTGATTTGGGTCTAAATCAACGTTTGGCTTTATTACTTCAACCACAACCCTTATTGTTTGAGAAGGAGATTGAACATTTACTTGAACGTAGACATCATAATTTTCATAAACCGTTGCAAAAACTTTTGAACTTATTAAAATAGCAACGAATAAAAGCAATAAAGCTAAAGTCCTAGCGTTCATTTTTATACTTTCTAGTACAAAATAAATTTATAAGCCTTTTTAAGCACCAATAAAGAACAGTTTAGTAATTAAAGTATAAGAGTTGCTCAAGGTAGAAACCCTTAGAAATTTTGTTTCTTCTACATGAAGCTAGATTTAACTAAGCTCAAACAAGTAGAAAACATACTTTAGATTAAGTTAAAACTTGCTTACCTTATTGCGCTTGTCTTAACAAAATGAGTTTTCAAATTTAAAAACAAGTAAAGTTTATAAATTATTACACTACTCATAAATAAAAGAGTTTGAAAAGCTTATGGAGAAAGTTGTCTTTGGAAAGAAAACAGAAGGAAATTAAAGAGAAAGTTAAAGTAAAGCCTGCCGAAGAAGAGAAAGAGAAGTTAACAACATTGGAAGAGATTATTGCAACTATTGACTTCATTGAAGAAAGCTATTCTTTGGGCTATTGGAATTGGGAATTACAACTCTGCAGAAATTTATGAGGGAGGGAATAAAAATTGAAAAAGATAGGTGATTTTATTAAAATGAGTAAATCAAATATAAAAATATGGGGGTGAGCAAAATGCCAAATGAATTGATGATGGCAAATAAAACTTCATTTACTGAAACTTTGGAAGTTGTTCCTCTTAAAGAAATCCCACAATTCAGAATTATTGGGAGTAAGTACAATCTACTACCAGAGATATACAAAACTCTAAAAAAGGAGCAGATTAAGGGCTATTCTTTCTTTGATGTTTTTAGTGGAAGTGCTGTAGTTGGAAGATTTTTTAAAAGAATGTTTTCAATAATCTCGAATGATAATCTTTACTTTTCATATGTTCTCCAACGAGCACTAATAGTTATAAACGAATATCCATCCTTCTCCAATTTAAACCTTAATAATCTTTCGAGAGATCCAAAAAGAAGAATTTATCAAGTTTTAGAGTACCTTAATAACCTTAAAGGATTTGAAGGCTTTATATATAAGCACTATACTCCTGCCAGTAAAGATATTGATGGTGTAACACGAAAATATTTTTCAATCGAAAATGGTAAGAAAATAGATGCTATAAGGATAAAAATAGAAGAATGGTTTAAAAACAGCTATATATCAGATGATGAGTATTTTTATCTTATAGCAAGTTTGCTTTTTGCTGTTCAAAAAGTTGCAAACATATCTGGAACTTATGGAGCATTTAATAAATTTTGGGATCCAAGATCATATAAAACAATTACATTAAAATACATAGAAATAATACCTAGCAAATTTAATCATAAGGCTTATAACGAGGACATCTTTAATTTATTAAAAAAGATATCTTGTGATGTTGCGTATATAGATCCTCCATATAATTCGAGACAATATATCGATAATTATCATATACTAGAGACAATAGCAAAATACGACAATCCAAAGATTAAAGGTAAAACTGGGATAAGAGAACATAGAGATAATGAGAAATCTGTTTTTTGTAATAAAGAGGATGTGCAAGATGCTTTCCTTAAATTGCTAACGGAATTAAAAGCGAAGTATGTTTTAATAAGCTATAATAGTGAGGGGCTTCTCTCGAAAAATCAAATAATTCAAACACTTAAAGAAAGCGAATTCGAAAAAGTAAAATGTTATGAAATTCCTTATAGGAGATTTAAGAGTAATAAAAATTCTAAAAAAAGCAAACTTAGCGAGTATTTGTTCGTCGGAGTTAAGATGAAAAATGATAAAGTTTAATGAATTATTAAAGGGATTTAAGCCATTCCCATTTAAAGACTTCAGAGATGAAATAAAAAAGGGAATCTATAAAAAGAAAAATCAATATTCTTATATTGGTCCAGACGGGGAGCTCTATGACATTAGAAACGAATTGAATAATTTAAGCGGGAGAGAATGGTTATTTTTTCTTAATTCAATAGAAATAACAAACTATCCAACCTCTGGAAAAGAATCTTATGGACATGAGCTAAGGAAAATCCATCCAGCTCCAAAACCTCCACAATTAATGAAACGCATAATTGAATTTTTTACGAAAGAGGGGGGTTGGGTACTTGACCCTTTTATGGGTGTTGGAGGAACACTTTTAGGAGCTTCCTTATGTAAAAGAAATGCTGTAGGCATAGATATCTCAAAAAGGTACATAGATGTCTATAAAGAAGTTTCTAAAAAACTAAAGCTTAAGGAACAGATAACAATTGTTGAAGACGCAAGAAATATTCCTCTTATTTTTGAGGATCTAGGAGAATTCTTTGACTTGATTTTAACAGACCCTCCTTACTGCAATATGCAAGCAAGACCAAAAACTGGTGATAAGGCAAAAAAGATTGGAAAAAAGTTTACTACACCATTTACTACAGATAGTAGAGACATAGGAAATATTGGATATGACTCCTACTTACAAGCACTTAGAGAAATTATTGAAAAAGCCATTCGTTACCTTAAGAAAGGTAAATACGTTGTAATTTTTACAAAGGACTTACAGCCAGAAAAGAATTATCATAACCTATTGCATGCCGATATAGTTTCGACTTTACTAAAAATAAAGGGTCTTAGATTTAAAGGTTATAAGATATGGTTCGATAAAGCGCAGAATTTGTATCCTTTTGGTTACCCTTTTAGCTATGTCAGTAATCAATTTCATCAATTTATTTTAATATTTCGTAAAGAGGTTTAAATATGATAAAGAAAAATTTATGGATATTGACCGAAGAAAGACCAAAAAGAGAGATAATCGCTCAAATCTTGTATAAATTCGCTAAAGATAATGGGATTGCTTGTTTTATAGACACTATAAGAATTTTACCTATTTTAAATGAAGATAGGAGATTTACTTTTCTGTATGAAGTAGTCGGGTTTCATTCTAACAAAATAAACAAAGTATTTCTAAAAATTGTGAGCGGTTATAGTAGTTTTGTAGATTTTTTAATTTTTTATCAAGATAACGAACCTACAAACAATGATATTCCTCTGTATGCGATAGAAGAAACAAAAACAGATGATAGCGAAAGTAGAAATACTGGAGTATATCAAAGAGCTTCAAAATTTGTTTATATTGATTATTATTTCCATAATATAAGAAAAATTATGCTGTATAATTTAAAAATCCCCCAAAAAGAAACACCTACCGATACATATATATTCGGAACAAGATGTCTATTGACTTTAGGAGTAGAAATATTAGGCAAAAAATTAGATACTAACATTTTTCTACCTTTTTCAAATATAGATGAGTTGATCACACTTAAAAATAGTATGAAAAAACCACCACAAGGTAACGTACCGATCTTAATAAATAAAGAAGGAAATACAATTAAAATCAGTGGTAGATTGATTAAATCAAATTCTCTATCTCATGACCCTAACATTGGAGCATTAAGTTTAATCTCTGCAACTTTGAGAAAATTGGGCTGGAAAGGTAGAATTGTAATAACGAACCATGGTTTAAAACAGCATCACCTGACACCAGATAATAAATTCGTAAAAATTGCAAATATGCTAAATGTGGAAATAGAAGGCCTAAAAGTTCCAGAAGCGATAAAGGATAAAGAATATTGGAAATATGAAACTGAAAATGAAAAATTAGGAACCATTTTTATTCATATTGTAGTTGAAAACTTTACCAATGGAGATACAATATTTGAAAATCATGCTCATTGTGAAAGAGGGTACTTTATAACAAAAGAAGGCAATCCTATTTCTTTAGAAAAATATTCTGATAGAGATGCCTATAAAAGAGGAGATAAAAGTAAAATTATAAGTCTTCCCGATTTGATTTTAATTGATTTTGGGAGATGCGAAATTATAAACATTGAAGGTAAAAAATATGAATTCAGGCAAAAAGCAATAGAGGAATTAAAAAATTTCGAAGAAATTGAAAAAAGGTATATCAAAAAATATTATCCTGAACATAAAATAATTCGAACTATAGTATTGTATGGCGGTCATGAAAGAAAAATTGTTGAAATTGAAATTGGTTTTTTACTAAATAAAGATGGATACCTAGTATTAGGAATAAAACCACCAGAGCTCTTCAAAGACGCAATTAAAAACTTAATTGATTTTTGGTTTAGTTAAAAATAAATTAGTAAATAATTCACCCCTAACTGGAAATTTCTACTTGTTAAGAATATAAATTAAAATCGTTAGGGTTTTGCTAAGTTTTTTCTCTAAAGCAAGGTAGACAGGTATGGCTAAGATCTCATCTCTTTCTAGCCTTTCAACATCCATTGAGCGGAAGGCATAGAGCTTTTTTCCGATTTCAAAGAAGAGCAGATCCCAATAGTTTCCCTTTCTGATCCATATTACCGGTCTTGAACTCAGCACTCCTCTGCCTGCTATTTTACTGTATTTTTCTCCGAGCTTGTCGTCCTCGATTTTTATAATCGCACCACACTCAGGAAACGACCTTTTTCTTTGTATCATTATTTAGGTTTAACAATGACAAAGCTGAGCCTTTAATTATCTGGTGCTCTTCGAGTAAGGCTCTGTAATGTTTAATCTTCTCGTCGCAACCCCGATTATTGAATTTAGCTCCTCTTCAAATGTCTTAATGCTGTTTTCCATAGTTTATTACTTATAAGAAAGAACTAGGCAACAAATAGAATGCCTAGGTGAACTTTATATCGACCAGATAGCAAAGATTAACTTAATAACTAGGTGAGGCTAGAAATCAAACAGCTACTACCATGACTATTGAACTTTTGCTATGGTAGAAATAAACTAAAAAGCTAGTTGATATATAATGGAAGATATATTATTGAGTTGATGAAGCTACATTTTGATTTGGGCTATTAATTTGTGGAAAAATTACACATGTAACTCACCCTATGCAAGTATCTCGTTGCTAGATAGCTAGTCCTTTCTAGGACAGAAGAGAGTATAGTCCATCAAGCTCTTTTCAGGAGGATACCTGAAATCTCTTGGTAAGTTGGCTGACATTGAACGATCTCGAATTTAGACAAGCTAGGGGCTTCTCCATACGCGCCATCTGTGACTATTAAGATGCGTCTAATGCCTTTAAACTCGATTAATTGTTTGAGGCATGGCTCAAGGGTCGTACTTCCCTCTGTATTCTTTAATGATTCAGCGATGGCTGAAGGATCCTTGTCTCCAAGCGCAATGAGCCTTGTGTTAAAGAGAAAAATCCTTGCTTGACGATTCTCCATCAAAAGTGCTTTAATTGCTTCCTGAACTTCAGCTGAGTCGTATTTTCCTGTCATGCTGAAAGATATGTCGAATAATATCGCATCGAATTTCCTCATAGGTCTGTAGCCTATGTTGGCGATTTGAGCTGCTACGTCTTCCTTGTACCAATTGACGAGCTCAGGTCGGGAAGGGTTAAAGCTCCCAATAAGCTGGCTTCTTGCAGTATCAAGTGTATTGAGATTGGGAGGCAACGCATCATAATTAAGGAAATAATTCTTCATGCTTCTTGGACAACCTCTTTCATAAGCTCTGATGATTTCAGACAGGTATTTTTGTGACATGCTTTTTCTTTGTTTTAGCTCTACTACGAGCAGAGTGTTGTTTGGGTCACTCACATGGTCGGTACATATACGAAGATCTGGTTTTATGGCCTTTCTTCCTTGGATGCCTACCACAGGTGTTTCAAGTTGAGCAACGATCTTCAGATCACCCCTATCAGTATGTACAACAGCTATTTCTACCGTTTTACCCAGATCAATGATCATGGTTCCTGTGGAATCTACACCGAATGAGATGTCGAAGTTTGCTAGCGCATCGATGGTATGCATCGTCGCCCAGACCTCGTATAGATACCAACGATACTTCCAGAATGGCAGGTTCAAAACATCTAGGAGCTCTTTAACGACTTCCTCATTTATTCTGAACTGCAACTTGCTCCAAATCTCCTTCTCAAAGTAATTGACTGCTTCTCTGACCTTATGAGGCTCAATGCTTGCCAAGCTTGTGGCACCTTGCAATAGGATCGATTGAAGAGAAGGCACTAAGTCCGTTAAAGTAACATAACATCTACATAGCGGAGACTCCAAGTCTATGTCAGACTCAGAGTCCACAAGTTCAATAGCTATCTGCACAGCTTCCCTAACCTTGATCAGAACATCATATAGCTCTCCCTGAAAATATGGGACGTCAGGCAGTTTGAAGTTGGCTTTCCTTTTATAGGGGACGTACTGTGTGGGCCGTACATCCTTGAGACCTGCTTTAATTATGCAGATTAATTTGAAAATCTTGATGAGGTCGTCATGAGTCCAAATAACTTGTAGCTTTCTTACTCTTCGAAGAATTTCGTAACTATCTTTGAATTTGCTTATGTCGAACTCTAATTTTCCATCCGGGAAAGAAAAATCAAACTTAACTAGTATGTTTTCCTTAGCTCTTCTAGCTCCTAATTGCTGCATGATGCCATAAATCTCTGTATACATCTTAGCGAAGGGTTCAATAATTTCGAAGAAAGCATAGATGAATTCTTCAATTTTGACCTGTTTTAACTGTTTTCTAATATCACCCTTTCCCAGTTTCAATCTTCTTTTTAACTCGCTTAAAAGCGCCTCATCCCGCCCTTCTTTACTCGGTTCAAGACCTCTCTTACATATTTCAGCCCAAAGAGAAACAGCATCTAAAATTAATTTGTCATCCGACATGTATTTTACCACACTTTTATACAATGTTACTAATATATTAGGTTTAGCTCTTCCCTTAAAAGATTTAGCGTGTTTCAGTAGTTTGGAATGAACTTTGCTACATACTTAGGCATACTTTTGGTTTTAAATCTCATTGCATATGCAACACGCCTTCAAGCTCGGTGGTATTAAGACTCTTAAAGAAACTTTAAGAAACCAATATGAAACTTCTCTCTGTCTTAAGCATTCTCAGCAAGCATAGACCGGGAATCTAAAACCTTCTTTTTCAGAAAGCTTACTTAGGAGCAACCTTAGAAAAAGTCAAAAGAGGGTATAAGACGCTAAAAAGAAGAAAATTAAAAAATTCTCAATTATCAGTCGTTGGATGACTTTTATCCGAAAAACGTAGTGCTCCGGGCGGGATTTTCAAACCAGAACAAGTTTTTGAACCCGCGATCCTCGGCTCGAAAGGCCGATATGTTTAACCGGGCTGTGCCTTTTGTAAGCCTACACCACCGGAGCACCGCATCAAAGTCAAAAAGTACGCTTAATTAGTTTTTCTCTTTTGCACCCTTTAAAAAGAACGCGCTCTTCCCTTAGTAAGACACGATAAAGCCAAAAAAGACCCCCTGTCAATTCTTTCTTCCGAATTTATTTTTAGATTTCAAAGCTTACTTTACCTATAAAATTCAATTTAGAAGGAAAGGAGGCGCCGGCAGGAGGATTTTCGATAATGTTTTCTCGAACCTCCGACCAACGGGTTAACAGCCCGCTGCTCTACCAGACCTGAGCTATGCCGGCTCCTACCATGTTATTTAACGTGAAGCGTTTTTAACTTTTACTTAGGAAAGATCGCTCTATTATTCATACGAGCTTTATTTAAGCTTGACTGACCATCTTTCTGAGTGGAAAGGATCCCAAAGACAAAGAATTAAGAAAACTTACTAAGCTCATCTGATTCAGCAGTAAGCCTAACTTCAATTACTATCTTCCTTTTCATCCACAACAGCATTATAGAAATTTTTAGACGTTTTCTTCTAACTTTGGTTGAAGTACCTCTTAAATTTTAGATTGAACTGCTAAACTCAAGAAAAGATTTTTTTATATATCGAACTAAAAAGACAAAACTTATATACTTTATTCTTGTTGAACTAAAGCATGAAGTTTGATGCTAAGATTAGAAGTATATTTGTTCTTGAAGATAAAACAATCGTATTCTTCAGAGGGAGAAAGCAACCGAACTTAATAAAGAAAGGAAAAAAGATAAAGCTTCCAGACTGGCGTTATTGGAGTACTGTTTCTACAATCTTTGTACCGAAAGAAAACGAGATAAGAAGGATAAGAGAGCTAAGACTTTCAAAGAAAACCGCAATTCAAGTTGTAACAAAAGAAAGGTATCTTGAAAGCGAGGAGAAGCCATTCGTATTTAGGCTGGAGAAAAAGTACTAAAGTTATTTTTTAACTAATGTTAGAAGGTCAAAAAGCTCCTTAATGTTTTAGCTTATGATTATCTCCACAATTTTGTTTGTCTTGAGTAAGTTTAGGACATGTTTGTTACAAAGTTTTTTTATTACTTTGTCTAGGTTCCTTAACTATCACTACTTCTCTACTTCTCAGCCACTTTTTAAAATTCCTTGATAATATTCCATGAATAACAAAACTAAACATGGACAATAGTAAACTTTTCTTCTGATACTATTGCTTTAAGCATAAGAATAACTACTCGTTAAACTAACCATATCTTTTCGATACTACTCACTGACGATAGAATTGATATTATGATTTATCGATTAAAGTTACAAGTACTAAAACACTCTATGAAGCTAAAGAGTTCATGAGACTTCCTTCGCGCATAATTTTTACAATACCTCCTATTGTTTCATCTCTTCTTATGTTGTTGTATATTTCACTTTCTAGTTTTTTATGACAAAACCTTCTTTTTAGTAAGCCTGAGGTGTAAAATTATCTGTCTTTATCCTTCAAGTAATAAAGCTTAAATATTTAACTTCATGTTATTAATGCGAAACTAAATGAGTATGAATGTTAGCACTATACTGAATCTTGTTGGGAAATTAGATGACTCTCCAGGACCTAATGCCCCAAGAGAAAGATTTAGAAATTTCCTTAAAAATAACGTTAAGCAGTTAAGCATTCTTAGAGACTACATCGAAGAGTGCTTAAGAAATACAGATGATCAATACAATCGTGCGTTCCAGGACCTAGTAAACCACCTTGGAAGCTTTATGGGTTTTGAAGTTGAATTTGGGAGATACCAAGGTACTCAGGAAGAAATTGGATTTGATGGACTTTGGAAATCACCTACGGGATTTTATATAGTTATAGAAACTAAGAAAACGGAAACATATACCATAAAAACATCGCAACTGCTTGGATATATTAACGAACTTATTTCGGAAAAGAAAATTAGTGACCCAGATCAAGTCTTAGGTTTATATGTCATAGGGATGCCTAGTAAAGAAGCAACTCAGCTAGAAAAAGCAATAATTGCTGATAAGCAGACTAATAAACTGCGTGTCGTAAGCATAGACTCGCTTCTCTCTCTTGCCGAATTAATGAATCAGTATGACATTAACCATGATGATATCTTAACGATCATCAAGCCATCTGGACCACGAATTGATCCGATCGTGGAAATGATAACGCATCTTGTGGCTGAGAAAAGTGAGATTAAAGAAGAAACAGAAAATAAAACTCAAGAAAGTGTTGAAGAAAGACAATACTGGATGGCCCCTGTAAAAGAGGAAGAAGAACAAACTGCAGAAGAAGTAATTAAAAGCTTAGTTGTAGAGAATAAAATTTATGCACTTGGTGAGCGAACACCAGGAAGGACAAAAATAAAGCCTGGTGATTTTATATGCTTTTATGCTTGTAGAAAAGGAATAGTAGTGCATGCCGAGGTTGCTTCATTTCCTGAGAAAAAACCACATCCAAAAGTAAGTCATCCTGATTTGTACCCTTGGACTATAAAGCTTAAAAATGTAAAGGAATACTTCGATAAGCCAATAGTTATTGATGCAGAACTTAGGTCGAAGCTTGAAGCGTTTTCTAAATCAGACCCAAAAAGGCCATGGGCATGGTTTGTAAAGGCCACAAGAAAAGTTTCTAAAAAGGACTTTATGACTCTAACCAACTCTTCATTAGAAATACGTTAGGTTATAAGTTATAGAATCTTTGATCAACTGTTAAAAATTACTAATACCACCTTTATTAAAGATATGCTCTATATGATACAGGTATTGTCATTACGCTGTTTTCATCTTCTTCCATTCTCTCTACTAACGAACACATTCAATGCACTAAAGTTAAATGTAATTTTTAGTCCAGTTTACTTAACAATTTTTCTTCGTAGACGAGTGATGCGTACACTGAAGAAAGGGTTGGTAAAGGTAAGTGATTTTTAACGATAAAAACTTTGTAGATTTTTACAGGTAGGTGTTGTTATTTCATAGTATAAAATTGTGGATATAAACTCACCATAAAATTTCTTAACTCATCAGCAATTATTTCTGATCTTTTGTCCAAAAAATCCTCGTAATTTTCCAACTTCCAGAGTTGTTCATCTTGTGGTATTAATTGCTTTAAAAGTTCTTTTTTATCTATATTGTATTTTTTGATATAGGTATAGGGCTGCTCCCTAAATTTTTTATTGGTTCCAGGATTAATGAAAGCTATGTTAGCCAACGCTTCTCGTTTGTCTTTATCATAACCAACATTTCTCAGGAGGCTTCTTGGGAAAAAGTGATGTTCTTCAATCGTAAAATCTTTATTTATTTCATTAAGTTTGAAAAATCCTAACCTTGTTTTTGTAAACCAATCTACTGCTTGGTTCTTATAGACTACGAGGTATAAAACTAATTTTAGAAATCTCCCTTCACCCTGGTAGTGAACTGAATTCTTTACAACATCTTTAGTTATTTTCATTGTATTGATTTTTTCATGCAGCTTTTTGACGGCTTCCTCAAAACTGCTCGTACTTTGGATAATGTTAATGTCCTCTTGCAAAGTACTTTCAGCAGATCCGCTATACCTGCCTTGCGCCAGCGCTAAAAGAAAGAAGTGAAATGCTTTATTGAAGTCAAATTGATTTGGAAACTTATGATATAAGTAGATTAATGGTATTATGGTGTTCTTAGCGTAAATGAGCTCTGAACTTAAAATACCAACATTTCTTAAATCCAAAATCATTTTCTCCATACTCTGCCTGAAGCTAGAAAAAGCAACGTCCAGTATTCCATTTTTGTTTTTTAAGAAATCCTCGCTAACTTCTCTTAATATCGCTTTATTATCTCCAATAGTAGTTATCGCACGAATTATTAGTGTAGGATCAAAATAAAATCCCTCATCTTCAAGGTCATCTAGATACTTCATGAACTTTTCTCTAATCCAACCTTCATTATATGCAGCTATGTACGACAAGGCAACATCTGCTTGCTTTACTCGTGTGCCTGCACTGTTGATTCTTTCAAATATCGTCGCAATATTTTCTAATGAAGTGTTCACTTTAATTTGAGGAAGACTAATGTCTTGTAAGTCCCAAATTCGCTTTACATTATCATAAATTTTTGTAAATAGTTTGCTATTTATCTTGTTTGATAATTCAGTAGCGACTTTTTCTAGATCTTCTTCTTTATTCACACAGAAAATTTCATGCGGATAAATCCATGCTGGGTCCTTTTTCATATTAGGATACTCAAGTGCCACGTCAAGCGTCAAAATGTTTACTTTTATCTTGTATCTGCCAAGCAACTTGTTCCACTCATCTAGCTCCATCCAGTAAGGCTTTTTTGACATGAGCAGACATAGTGAAACAATTCTTTGCTGGCCATCAATTATCCATTCCCTATTTTTTCTCTCAAATACATGCTTACCAGTTAGATAATCACTTAAATCCCATACTAACAAAGAACCTATAGGATATCCTTTAATTAACGAGTCTAAAAGATCCTTAACCTGGTCTTTAGTCCAAACGAATTCTCTCTGAAATTCTGGAATATCTAAATCTCCTTTCAGCGCGTTTTCAACTAATCTGCGGATGCTTATCGAGAACGTTTCCGGTTTATAGGTTGGCATTAAGCTCACCTTCAACAAAAATAATAATTTTGAGTTTAAAAAGCTTTGTGGTTTTAATTACTCTAGTTGCGAGATAGATATTTCATTAGTTCTTCTTTATAGTAGGATGTCTTATAGGCATCTAATATGAGGACTTAGTTCCAATCTATTTCATAGGGGAAGTAAGACTACTTAAGGCAAGAGGAGTAGCTATTTTGGACAAAATAAGAGTTAAAAAAAGAAGCAGAAAGCTTTATTAGGAAAAGGCTTGAGTTTATAAGGTAGAAAAAGATGTTAATTGAAGCAGCTTTTCATAAGTTAACAGATTATTTTCAGTCAATAGAATCTCCAGGAGAGCTTTATGAATCGCAACTCTCTTTTATATTTGCTGTTGCGATTTTTCAGGAATTCCAAACTAGAGGGTTTGCCTATTTGCTTCCCTACATCCAAGTAAATCGACCTTATCCAGAGAAAACTTTAAGGGCTGATATTTTCGTGAAAATTCCAAAATCTAAGTTGCCACCGGAAATTCTTTATAGGTGGGCAAACAGTGGAGTATGTGAGGAAAATTGGATTGAGGTAAAATTCTTTGGTGGAGCTGAAAGAAAAGAAATTACTTCCACTGAACCAAAAACACAAAATCTTGGGAAGATGTTGGAAGCACTATTACGGTTGAAATTTTATGTAAGAGAAGGTGGTAAATATCTATTGGCAGTGTTCAATCGGAAATCAGAGTATTACCTTCCCCAACGAGAGTACTTAAAGCCTCTTCTAGAAAGTGGAAGAGACGTAATAAAAGTCAATTTCTCGGAAGAACCTAAAACCATAATTAACTCAATCGGAGATGAAGACTTAAGAAGTTTAGTAGAAAAGAAAAAAGAAGTAGAATTTGACCTTCAGAAGTATTCTATTGAACCTATTAAAGTAAAGGGTTTATTAATTCCATCAGAGTCTGAGCAATTAAAAACAAGTAAGAAAGGTTTTTCTGTTGGCGAGCCTTCGTATTATTTTTATCTCATTAGAATCCTAGAGCCTATTGAGTTGTAAACTACTTAACTTATTAAGAACCTAGGTAAACCTCTTTCTATCCTTAAAGAAACTGGAATAAAAAGTACAACGCTAAGAAAAAATATTCCTAGTAGTAAGACAGCTATTCCAAATACAAAAGATAGTTCAAGTATTCTTCCTAGAAGCATAACTTTATCTTAGTAAAAGAATTTAAAAGTTTACTTCTAATGTCTTATTCTTCTTTCAAGCTTTCTTCTTAACGCTATATAAAAGGAACCAAGTATTGAAATTGAAAGCAATCTTTCTATAATAGTTAGCCAGTCGTTGTCGTAGTAAAGTTGAAAGAAAGCCGCAGTACTAATCTTAAGGGAATCCATAAAAGAATTAACGTTTAGAACCAAAGAAGATGCTTCAAAGAGCAGCGGCCTAACAAGTGCAAATAAAGGAATTGTTACAAGTATCCAAACAATGGTTCTTGTATAACTTTCTCCATAGAGGCAAAGTAGCTCATAAACTGACATAACAACTTTTTCCGCAAAATTAGAAAACCTTTTTCTTTAACTCATTTACACTTTCCCTTTCGATATGATACTTTGGAGGAGAAGGGAGAGAACCAAAACAAGACCTCTCCTGCACGAATAATCTACCTTTTAGTTTTCCCTTTTTGGCCCACCTTCTAACTGTGCTCTCTGAACTCCTAATTCTTTACTCGCCTCCACAACAGACATGTAAGGAAAATCTTTGCCCTCATGAAAGTGGCAACACCCCCAGCATCCTTTATATTCATACGTTCCCTCGTCAACAGGTTCTTCATGAAAATCGCAATATCCAAATCCATCGATTTCATTGGTTTCCAAGATCTCACTTTTTTGTTCAAGAACTCCTTGCAAAATTATTTAACTTTTTCCTTTAGTCTTTCCTGAAGTTTTGCGAAATTAGCAACGGCGAGTAGAAGCTTGTTAGACCCCTGCTTCCTCCTAGGGCAATGATAGGCCAATAACCAACAATAGGAACGCTATGAATAGCATACTTTATGTTCTTGCAATCGTAGGTAGATAGGTATTACTCAACTGCCTTCAGAAGGATAAGGTATGAAAAACGGGCCAAGCAACCCCAAAAACTAACGATCAACACCTTACAAAACAGGATATCATAACTCCAGAAATACTAATCCATCAGCACTAAAGCATACACACAAGATTTTATTACGATTGATAAATCCAATTAAGCGCAAAGGTAGTATAATTTTAGAAGCGCCAGCTTAAACCCTTCACTATTCACATCACAACATGCCCCATAAACATCACCAAAAAGCCTACCATACAATCCATATTCTTCTGATCCCCACCATGCATGTTTCTTAGCTAACTCAGCATTACCATTAACTAGGGTATAGAGCATTAAAGCGACTCGACACTCTGAATAAATAGGTGCCAGCAACTGAACTAACGCCTTACCATCTAGTCCCTGCACAAGCTTAAGTAGCTCCGCATTAAGTGAATTCCTTAACTTCGTTAGAGCATCACTATTCCCTTTAACGGCTAAAAGCGCATATCTGCATGTATCATGGTCTTCGGGGGTTTCGCATTCTTTAACACTAGCTTCAATGCCCAGTGCAAGCTTCAATGCTGGTAAGAAATAAGAGTAAATAGAATCCTCATACACATTAATAAGTTCTTCAGGTTTAACCTCATCAACCTTAGTGAAGCCTAGCAACCTGAGCATGAGCCTAGTTGAGACCAACACTTTCTTATCAATATAATTAAGGAGAACACCATACTTACTTAATGTCTTCTCTATATCACTATACCTACCTATTGATGCTAAGTAAACAAGATATTTACGTAAAAACGTAGATGTAACATTTAAATAATCTGGCCTGTTTATGAACACCGGGCTTCTTTCGAAACCCTCTAGTATTTCATTCCATTGTTTCTCAAAATTACTAGCTAAATTAACATACTCATTGATGCTTCTAGCCTTAAGAACCTCAGCAAGTAAAAACCAATCACGAGCAGTTACGTAATTATACCAACTATCAATGCTTTTAAATACTTCAGCTGTTTCATTAAAGAGTTTTGAAGCTTCATCAAGCTCACTATTATAAAGCTTATACTCAGCCAATGAGTTCGTGAGAACTGTTTCTGTATTAATAATCATTTCTTTGATATATTGTTGAGATACCCAATTCATGAAATACTTATTCTTCAGCAATTCATCTGACTTATTAGCCAGTTCCCTAAGACTCTTACGAACCTCATCAGCCCTAGTAACCGGATCATTTACGGAGCAATACTTACTTATAGGATTAGGATTCCCAGTTGCAAGAAACATCAATGCTGGGATTAATACATGTGCTTCAGCTATGGTTGCTAACTCACTACTTTCCTTTTTTAATGCATTAAGTAAATTGCACATACTCTTAATAATATTCTCAACCTCTTCATCTGTGAAGTACATAATATGCGTACGAAGTATGAATGAGTATGCTTCCACAGCGGTCACGAGTGGCCAACCCAGCTTCATAAGCCTATTTTTGTTAGTATCTTTGCTAAAGAAATTAGAAAGAATGTAGTTCAATTCATCATAAATAAACCTAACTGTATTTTTATCCAGTTCAATTTGTGATGCTTCGGCTAGTATTTCAAGATATCGTTGTGGAGCTTTATCTCTTAGATGCATTAACGCATCTAAAATAAGCCTTACATAAATAGATCTTGCAACAGGTAGTGTTGCTTTGAGGGCTACGTCAGCATCATCTTCGTTAATAGCCTCGCCTCGTCTAGCGGTATCAGCAACAATGGATGCGAGTCCAAGCGCATACTTAGTTTCAAAATCGTAGTATATGCCCCTTTTTCTCCAAATTTCCAGCAACTTCTTGATTTCATCAATAGCATTTTCATATTCGTTAGCAAAGATACTAGCAAATTTGTAGGGCACAACAAGTAGTAACGGAAGGTTTTTTTGGCGGATCATCAAGTAGCGAGTAATTGCCATCGTTATCGCCGCTGCGAAATCTGGTATTTTATTATCAACAAGTAAGTACTCATCAATTTTACAGGGATTCAAAACATCAACAACCTCACTATCACTATACTTCTCCTTATCAGGTAACACTAATTGCCAAGTTAATGCATAGCCAATTATTAATGCTGCTCTCTTCCAGCAGTTACTAAATTGACTCAACTTCTCAAAAAACTCCTCACCATATTTATTAGTGAAATGTTCTAATGCTTCATCCTCGCTCGTTATTTTTGGTACACTAATAAACTCCCATGGTCTTGATGCTTCCCCTAAATCTTCACCATCAAGCAACCTTTTAATGGTGTCTTCTATCAAGTCGTGCTGCCTATAAACTAGCAAGTTAATCATCTCTGGGATCATTTGCTTTGGATCGTTGGCTCTCCTAATAATTTCGATAATACCTGGTGTCAGTATCGGGGACCCAGGAGCTTTCCAAGAAACGAATGGTCTCCTCAATGCGAATATCTCGACCAAAGCCCTAACCCTATTATCATTATTGACCTCGAAGAAGCTGTTTATGTAGCCCAAAATGAACTCCTCGGCTTTACCCCTCGATTTATCAATTAACTCATTGATCTTATCAACGTTGCAGTTCCTGGCCAACTCTTCGCCGACAAGCCTCGCTACCAATGTGTACCCTGAGTCAAAGTCAGCCACCTTACCCGCTAACCCACTAAGTTTCTCATCGCCTATCTGGCACACCCCCGAGTACTCCCTAATCACCCCAGCCAGGAACTCCTTATCGTTCAGCTTAATTTCTTTAATGACTTTGTCTAGGTCCTTAACACTCCCGCCCAGTTCCTTTCTAACCAACTGATCCACCGGCTTGTACATTTCCGTGGGGAGGATTATGAGGAGCATTTTCTGCTTCCCAGGCTTAACTGAAACGAATAGGTTATTCAACGTGTTCTCTATCTTCTTGGGCACATCCCTCTCCCCTGACTTCTCACTGTATGCGTAGGTTGTCGATGGGTCAAAGACGACGAGCAAGGGTCCTAACTTTTTGATTTTTGAAAGGAGAGCATCGAAGGTGCTAGAAACAGAAACTCTGTCCAACTCCTTAACGCCGACGACGTGGTTCGTGTGGCCATTACGCAACAACTCCCAGACAACCGTTGCGCCAAGTACTGATTTGCCGATGCCCTTCGGCCCTATGACGACTACTACGCCTAAATTCCTCAAAGTGTTGGCAACATCATTAACGAGCTCCTTAAAACCACCGACTATGACCACATCCCTATACTCCTCCTCGGATCTAACACTAATCCTCAACTTGCCGTCCTCAACCTTAACATTTTTGTAGAACGATGCTTCCTCGAACTCGGATCTATCAGCAGTGAAAACTTTGTCCGGAATATAATCCTTGAGTTGTTTAACTTCATCCCTAAGATCCTCAATAAATTTTCTTAATTCATCCAACGCCAATTTGAACTCATTCTTGAATTTTTTGATGTCTTCATCTGATTTAGCCAGCTCCTCTAATCTGTATCTATTTTCCTTCTCCAATTTCTCCAGCTTTTTCTGGAATTCCTCCAAATTCCGCACATATGTCTCCGCTTTTTCTACTTTTTCCTCCAAACTCCTCAATTCATCCCCAAGCACACTCCTCAGATACTCCTCGCTTTTTCCAGGCCTTAGGTGTTGTCTACTATCCAGCTTATAGCACAACATTTTCTTTTCAGACTCATTCAAGGAATCCCAGTACTTCTTCAACACGATGATTTTATCAAACGGATTCTTTTTTGCCTTTTCTTCAATAATGTCCTTTATAGACCTGACCAATTCACCGGTAAGTATGCCGACTGCGAGCAAAACTGGGGATAACTGTGCCAGCGCTTCCCCAAATACAGAGGCCACACCAGGCACGGTGCTCCAGAGCAGGACGCTTACGCCCAGGTTTTTCTCAGCATCTCTCCTCATGTTTATTTTTTCATCAAGTGCCCTCTTTATGTCCTCCTTGTTCTCGTGCCGCATTCTATCATTCACGTCCTGAAAGACATCCCTTAGAAGCTTTAATGGATAATTTTCATCATGATTAACTAAATCCAATATTTTACCCTTTAATTCGTCGTCAAACTTATCTTTACGGTCCTCATCCACTCTTTTTACCAACTCCTCCAAATACTTTCTTGCCTCATCCCTTGAAACCCTATGCTTAATCGTGATTTCCTTGGCCAATTTATCGATATTTTTTAAACGGGCCTCATCCTTGATTCTACTTTTATACTCCTCGAAGTAATTCTCATACAGGTACTCTGGAGCAACCAACGCTATCTTTTCTTTTTCCAAGTCATTCATCAAGTCGATGAACAATTTTTTTCTTTCTTCGTTGTACTCGTATTCTAGGGGCAATTTTCGATTGGGAAATTCTTTGGAATATTTCTGGTAGAGCGTGGTTAAGCCCGATAATCGTGGCCCAACAACTATTACGCTCCCCTTCTCTTTCAACTTTTCCATCATCTTTTTCTCGGTATCCAATTCCACCTTGACCTCTTCCACCACGAGCCCAATTGACTTTGCCAATTCTTTAAGGAATTCGAAAGAGTCCATGATCACCACATTGGCTATTCTATCCAAGCCATTTTCAGCCAACATGCCCTCTATTCTTTTCCTAGACCCCTCATCGTTCACGATTATGTAATCCTTCTCCTTAATGGTAGCCCCCTTCCTTGACTTTATGTATATATCTAGGATATCCTCATCCGCCATGCTGTATCCAATGAATATAACCCTATGCTTGTCGACGTCAGCCGTGAACGAATGCCACAGGGGAGTGTCTCCACTAACTCTGCTTTTCTCCTCCTTGGTTAGGATCATGGAGTCGCAGTCCTCTATGCTTCCATGTAGGTGGTACACTAATATTCTTCTGCCGGCCATATCTCGACTCTTACTTACTTGGTTTCCGGAATAGATGGATAGTACTCTTTCCCCAAAGAAGTTTGTTAACGTCTTATCCCAGTTGGTGGTTGCTATAATTACTTGACGCAGACTATTTTCTCTTTCTAGTCTCTGGACCACTTGATCGATTATTCTGAAGAATATGCCTAGGAAGTTGTATTCATTTCCCGGTAATTCTCTCTTATTGAATACCTCCTCTATCGCTTCGCAGATGTCCTTCCTCTTCACCCCCTTCCCGAGTAACGATGCTATGACGTCGTCCAGTTCTCCCTGCGCCTTTTCCTCCCCGTACTTTTTCGCTAAGAATTCCGCGAGTTCTTGCCCACCCGGCAGCCCTATCTCCTTCGAGAATCCGGCGCCTAGAAAAAACATGAATTCTTCGGGCCTCAATTCAAAGTCCTTTAATAGGCCCTCAACGTCTTTTTCCTTCACGGACATAACTTATTCAAAGAAAGAATATAAATTTTTATAACATGTTATGTGCTCTGTTAACTTAAGGTTTTTCTAGGCCAAGGATTACCTTTTCTTATGTTTGACCAAATTTGGATGACGAGAACTAACGTTTCAATAGATTATTTCTCATGAAGGTAAACGAAGAAAATTCTATAAGCTCATGCGTTTAAGGCAGTTATGACGATTACGGTTAACTTTTATAATAAAATATTTGTAAAAACTACACACGGCTGAGTACATCTTACTTCTTAAAATATCTAATGAGTTTTCTATCTTTCTAAGATTTAGATAAGAATGCCATTATCTGACTGAGGTCACCTTCTGCAACAACTTTATAGCTGCCGTCGATCACAGAAACATCGTAAAGTGTTAGGCTTTTCATTGAACCGTGCGATGACGACCAATAATTTGAATAAGTTTGAAGTTCTTGTTGCGCTGGTTTTGTCGCTATCTCACCGTACTCTTTTGTAAGATAAGAACCCGCAGGGTCTATGATACAAACGTTCCCTCCTCGAACTGGTAAGAAAACTGCAACATGTTCTGAGCCATCGGAGAATTCTATACTTGCTATGTAAAGTGAATACTCTGTGCCGACAACATGTTTCATGTAGTACTTTATCATCGCGT
>Ga0080004_1097758_pt1 | contig 19870 bp, 26 predicted proteins | sample WasSprMetagenome_FD_69207 | JGI IMG/M metagenome (GOLD analysis project Ga0080004, IMG submission 69207) | Sulfidic aquatic microbial communities from Washburn Spring, Yellowstone National Park, USA - WS (SPADES assembly) (version 2) | ecosystem: Environmental > Aquatic > Thermal springs > Hot...
CAGGGTGTTGTTCACCGGCTTCATACCAAGGGAGGAGAGGTTCAGGGTGGCGGCGTCCTCGAGGCTCATGCTCTACCCAAGCCACGTGGACGCCTTCTCCCTCGCTGTCCTCGAGTCCCTCCACCTAGGCACACCAGTGGTAGCCTACGGTATACCAGCTGTCGAGATACACTTCAAGGGAGCCCCAGGCGTCTCAGTGGTGGATGAGTGGGATCTAGAGGCCATGGCGGCCGAGGCCGCTAACATACTAGATGGGAGATGCGAAACCCCGCAGCCCCCCAGGCTCAAGACATGGGAGGAGATAATGGGGGAGGAGGTAGGCCTGATCTCAAGACTGCTCGCTCACGCTTTTATACCGTGACCCATAAGTGGCTGGGCTCTCCCCCCGCATTAAAAAGCTTTTTCCCCTACCTCTTCTTCAAGTGGATTATCGTGAAGGCCGCTACGGCTATTACCAGCATGATTATTACCGGCACTACTACCGGGGTCAGCGTCTGCTCCGCGTTGCTCGAGTAGAATGTCGACGGCGTGGTGTTGAGCCCCTGTGCCACAGCTGTGTTGGCCTGGTCGAGCGTGTTCAGCGCTATGTCCACCGCGTATATGATGCCGATCATGACTAGGACTATTATGAGGACTATGAGGAAGCCTGCGAACGGGCCCTGCACCTCCACGGCTCTACTCCTCCCCTCCCTCCCACCTGCCTCTGAAGGCTCTCGCCAGCACGTAGGCGGCTGTGATGACGAAGCCCGCCGCCAGGACTGAGAGCACTGCGAGCCACGCGTTGTGGGCCATCCCCTGGTAGCCGTAGTCGGGCATGTAGTTCCCCAGCGTGTCGTTGTTAGTTGAGTTCACCGTGACGTTCCTGACGGCGGCGTCCACGCCTGTGAGGGCTGTCTCGTAGATGTTGAGGAGCCTGCTCAGCAACAGCACAGCTGTGAAGGCTATGAGGAAGGCTATCGGAGTCCACCCGGGGATCCTGGGCGCCTCCTCGCTCACGTTGAACCACCCGAGACAAGCAGGTAGAAGAGGCCTGCGAGCCCCGAGAACACTGAGACAAGCGAGGCTATAAGCCCGTCGTCCGTGAGAGCGTAGGCGAACATGTAGATGAGGTAGGAGCCGGCTAGGAGCGCCAGCCCCGCTGTACCCCACTCCTTCTGGAGCATCCAGCCGAGGGGCACGCCGACCACGAGGAGGCCGGCCGCTATCATGGTGAACGGGCTCGACGACGCGAGGGATTTAAGCAGGCCCCCGGCGCCGACGCCCACCCCCACTGGCGCGGTGAAGGCGCCCAGGTAGTCGCCGTTGACGTAGACCAGCGCTACACCGGTGCCCGCGACGCTGAAGCTCCACGACTTGGTCTCCCCTGGGGCCAGGCTGGACTGGACTGAGCCCAGGGGCACGGCCGCCCCGTCCACGTAGTCGAACCCGGTCACATTAACGTTGCAGCCAGCCTCGTAGAGGCATGTCAAGTTGAGCGTGAAGGTGCCGTTCACCTGGCCCGCCGACAGCGACACGAAGCTCGGGGTGTAGGAGGGCACGCTGACGGCACAGATGTACGTGCCGTTGATGTCTATCCTAAGCATCCCGGTTGGACACGCATCAGCCGGGGCGGTGTCCGAGGAAACGATAAGAGTGAACACGGCTGTCAACAGGGCTAAAACGGCGAGGAGCACAGCTGTGAAAACACGGCTCCGCTTCAAACACACCCCCTCAAGCTTAAAAATATGCTTGGGAGAGTAAAAAACATGACCGCTCTAAGCCTGCCTGGCCTCGCTCAAGGCGTCCGTGTACTCGTCCTGGTTCACGACGATGACCCTGTATACCGTGTTCAGCCTGGGCGGGGGCGGGTTCAAGGCGTTCTCAAGCTCCGCCACAGCGTTCTCCAAGTGAACCCTCACGCCGTCGTCCTCGACCTTGCTCAAAGCCTCCCTCAACAGCTCGAGGGCCCTCGATATGAGCTGGCTGGCGGACACGCTTCCACCGAGAAGATAATGACCTCACCACAATATAAAAAGCTGATTCACTGCGGGGACAGGCCACGCCTTGAACACGGTGGAGAGCCTGGGCACGCGTGACACAGGTCACTCAGGGGTCGGGCATCGGCGTCTCAACTAAAAGTTAAACCCTGTGGAAACACCCCGTGGAAAAACGGAGGACACGTCATGATCACACGCGGGAGCACCATGATCTTCCGCGGGGGTTTAAAACAGGGAAAAGAAGATTGGAGGACTATATGATGAGCTCCTCCAGTTGCCTCCGGCCTTTAGGCGGGGGTTGCCCCCCGGTGGCTGGGCCCCCGGTGAAGGGGGTGAAAGGCGGTATCGGCCCTGGTGCCGGCGCCGGCGTGACTGACGGGGTGGGGGGTGTTAGAGGCGGGTTTGCCGAGGACTCCTCTATAACGTCGACGCTCACCACCTGGGCGACCGGTATAAAGACGTCAACCGGCACGTAGACGGCTCTGCCAGCCATTGGGAGATCAGTGTAGTCGACGACGCTCTTGTACTCGTCCCGCGAGACCTCGACCTCCACTGGCTGGGCCGCCACCAGGGGCCTCTGGATCACGACGGCTCTACCCCTGTACTCCAGTGGCTCAGCGTACTCTAGGGTGACCTTGTACTCGTCTACAGGCACCTCGACCTCCCTTATCTCCTCGTGGATCTCGGGTTGCCGGATCGTGATCACCCTACCCTTCAGCACCAGCGGAGGAGCGGTCTCGACCACGCTCTTGTACTCTGCCGCGGGCACCTCCACTTCTCTCTCAACGTAGACTGGCTGGGCTGGGAGGAAGACTACCCTGATGTCGTATGGCTCAAGCAGCCCCCGGGTCACCTGCTGCGCCAGCTCGAGTGCTTCGCTCTGCGGGAGGCCTGACTGGGCTAGGGCTGACTCGACCTGGCTTAGAGCGGTGTCCACAGCTGTGCTCAAGTATGACTGGTCTCCAAGCGTCTTGTAGAGCTGGAGGGCGTTCAACAGCGAGCCCGAGGCCGACTGGACTGCGGAGACCAGGCCGGCCGGCATCGCCAGGGCTACCGTGGCACCCTGCGGCTGGATCAGGAAGCCGACTACGCCCCCCTGCCCCGCCTTCTGCAGTGTCGCCGCGGCCTTCAAGAGCATGAGGTACTGGAGGGCGGAGTAGTCTCCGGAGGCTGACGCGAGCCTTGCAGCGCTGTCTATGATGGACGCGACCTCCTCCGGGGAGCTGGAGACAAGCTCCATCGGGACGCTGGAGAGGGGTCTCCCCCCCAGCGCCTTCAGGATGTAGCCCGCCACGTTGTTGAAGTCCCCTGGGGACAGCTTTATCAAGTTTACCACCGACCTGTTCACGACCCCGCCTGCTTTGTCGACGCCCACGTGTGTTGCCTCGCCGTAGAAGACCTGCATCGGGTTGCCGCTCGGCGTCTTAGCGAGTTGCAGGTTCAGGAAGTAGTAGCCGCCGGGGCCGACGCCCACCTCCGAGGCGCCGAAGATGACTCTGCCGGCTCCAAGTAGCTCCCTCACCTTCTCCGGGGGCAGGCTGTACAATACGTCTACCTGGAGGCCGGGCTCTCTCACAGGGTACGCTAGCTGGGTGGACGAGATGTAGGGTGCCCGCTGGGAGTACAGCTGTATCACCGAGTCGAAGGTCACCGTTGCGGCGTCCTCGCCTATCCCCTGCGCGAGGGTCTTGTACACCTGTGCGACCTTCAGGAGGTCGTCGGGGCTGGACGCCACCTTCATGAGCAGTGTTTTAACACCGCTGGGGTTCTCGACCCACACGCCCACGAGACCGCTCTCGTCCGGCAGGAACAAGAGCTTCACGGCCTTCCCGTCCACTGTAGCGGTCAGCTCGGCCGCCTGGCTCGCGCGCGCCGTGGCGAGGGCTCTCGCCGCCTCCTGCTCACCGATGCCCAGCAAGCGTACGACCTTGTAGAGCCCCACAGCGTCCAAGTTGCCCCCCAGCGTCTTCAACACGTCGAGGGGAACCCTGTAGGCGTTGCCGCCCGTGAGTATTATCACGCCCCCCCTCCCTTCGAGGGCGAGGGCCCTGCCAGCGTAGAGGCTTACAGCGCGAACCCCCCCGCCCTCCCCGATGGCCCGGTCTATCCAGGTGAAGGTCTCCCTCAGCACGTCCGGCCCCCTCTCCGCGATGCCCTCGAGAGCGTTGAAGAGCGGGGCGAGCTCGTCCGGCTTGACCCCGCTCCTAGCGAGCTTCCCCACGAGCGTCTCGGCCATCCCCTTGAGCGAGGGGTCTTTAGCCAGCACGGCCTCGAGGTTCTTCAATGAGTATGTCTTAATGCTGTACACCTCCCCGGTAACCTCGTTCCTTACCCCGATGCTCCTGGTCTCTGGGTCTATGACCAGCTCGTACTTGACTTCTGTCGGAGTGTAGAAGCCCTCTGCGTACTGGGGTGCCTCGGCTACACCCAGCTTCCCCTTTATCCAGCCGGCTATCTTCATCCGCGTGACCTCCTGGTACGGCCCTAGTGTTCTCGATAGCGTTGCGCCGACGAGAGCACTGGAGAGAGCTGAGACGGCGATGCCCGCTAGGACGTAGGGGTCTGAGAACGCCTTCTGTAACAGCTCCCTGCCCTCAGGGGTCTGCGCCAGCGCCCCGGCCTCCGCGATGGCGTGGCTGACGTTCAGGGCTATCAAGCCAGCGTCAATGAACTGGCCGCCCGGCACGAAGTTGAGTAGCGTGAGCAGGGCCACCGTCGCTATGCCCGCGGCTGTCATCGCACCCGGCATAGCCTCCTCAGGCCTCAACCCTAACCTGGTCGCGAGCCACATGTACCCGTTGTACACCGACTGCTGTATCCTGCCGAGGACGTCGGCGAACCCCAGTGCCTCGGAGACGGGGAGGAGGCCTAGCTCCCTCCTCGGGGGCAGCTCGCCCCTCGCTATGTACGACTCTATCTCGGGTAGCGCGGACGCGGCGTCCGCGAACGTTTTTCTACCGATTAACCCTTGGAGCGGGCTGAGGGCGCCCTGCCACGGGGGCGGCGGCGTCAGGAGCCGGCTTGTGTCCAGCTTTCCCTGCTTGTCCATCGCGTCGAGCATCAAGTAGCCTGCGACAGCCTGCTCTATCTCGCCCTGGGTCATGGGCTGGCCTGAGGCAAATTTGGCGAGCGCCTGGAGCTGGCTCCTGGAGGAGCCCATGATCTGGTCGTAGATATTGCCTGGGGTGAAGTCCATTATCAGGAAGAACCTGACGAGGAGATCCCTGGCCCTCTCCCTGGTCATCCCCGCGAGCTGCCTCGACATGTCGTTGAGGGCGTCCCTCAGCTTCCCGTCGCTCTGCTTCTCCGATGCTTGGGCGTAGAGCTTTGAGAGGAGGCTGACGTAGTCCTCCCCGTTGAGGGGGGTGCTCTTGTAGGTCAAGTAGAGGTTGATGACCTTGTCTACTGTGAGGAGCAGTGCCTGCGGGGAGGCGCTGGAGGCGTTTGAGACGACGCTTGCTAGGAAAGCGATATCGCTTTCAAGCGACTGCAGTTTCCGGGCGTACACCATGGAGGCATGGATGTCCAGTTGAGAGGCCTTCGCCAAGTCCCTGTATCTAAGAGTGGCCAGGGCCAGGGCGTTGGATGCGAGCTGCGCCACCCAGGCCCTGACGGCGTTCAAGGCCCTCTGGAAGCTGGACGGGTCTTTGACCAGGCTACCCCAGAACCAGGCCCCGCTGGAGTCCGGCGGCGGTACAACACTCCTCATCCTCGCGAGGGAGGCGTCGTCGAAGACCCCCGACGCGTAGAGCCTGGACACAACTTTTCCCAGCGCGTCGACGTCGGACGCGCTCACGACACTGCCCGGGAGCACCCTCCACTGGGCTATCCTGGACTCAACGTCCTGGATGTAGGAGTCGGGTACAGGCGCCCCTCTCTGGAGGGCGGATAAGAGCGCCTGCCTGACCTCCTCGAGGTACTGCTTCTGGTCGCCTGCCAGCGAGCCGTATGAGAGCAGGTAGTCCACTGAGAGGAGGAGGGATGACACCCTGTCGAAGTCTGCCCGAGACCCGCCTGCTACCCGCGTTGCCGAGCCGGATAAAGGCGTGCTCCTCGCATCGACCTGGCTCGCAGTATAATTGTCCGAGTAAACCTGCACAACCCTGTAAACATTAGCGGAGCTGTTGCTCGAGGACGGGCCGCTCAACCACTACACCCATATAGTCTTTAGGCAGACGATTATAAAAACGTGAACCAGGGCGTTGCGGGCACGGAGCCACAGCTGTGGCATCACGGTCTGCCGGTTTTCCCCGCGGAAGCCACAGCTGTGGTGTCTAAAAAAGCTAGTCGTTCTGGGAGAGCGATATGATGCCGAGGGCGATCATCACTGCTACCACAGCTGTGCTTCCCAGGGCGAGGAGGACTATTGCGAGGACTTTCTGGAGCGCGTTGAAGGCTGTGTTCAGCGCCTGGTTGCTTGGAGCCGGCATGTTCACAGTGGTGTTCCCGACCTGGATCGGCGTGGTCGGCACGGTTATGTTCAACGCGTTCATGCCCGCCTGGTGGAGGGTGGACTCAGCGTTGAGGATGGTGGAGGCCAGCGTCTGGATGATGTAGGTTATGAAGCCGACTGCGAGGCCGATCACCAGCCCTATTATGAGGTAGGTGACAACCGACCTCCCGAGCTTACTGTACGTGCTCATGCTACCACTGCCAGGGCATTCCCCCTCTTCTTGCTGGACTTAGAGGGCTTGCCGACGGCCTTCCCCGGGGCCTCCTCATGGTACTCCTTTGCGACTCTGACGCCTAGGAGCCCCTCGACCTCGCGCGCCACCTCGTCGAGCCTGCCCGGGTAGCCGGCGAGCCTCACCTCCCTGATGCCCGGGGGGAGCTTGAACTCCTTGTACAGCTTCTCCAGTGCCTCCTCAGTGAACTCTTTAGCGGCCTCGCCCCCATGCTTCTTCGAGAGCGCTATAAGGTAGTGGAGCCTCCCAACCATCCTCGAGGCTTCGGCCTTAACTGGCTCACAGGTCTCCTCGTCGTATGTCTCGCCCCTGGCGATGTCTCTCACAATCAACGCTATGAAGCTCGGGAGGGTCTCAGGCGTCACGCCGCTACCTGGAACCCAGACCCCCTCGTTCCTCCCGTAGCACGAGGACGGGCCCTGGTAAATGTTCTTCCTTGTCAAAGAGCCCCACCATGAATACAGGTGTCTCTCCAGTTAAAAAACCTGACCTACTTCTTGAGCCCGAGCTTCTCCTTGAGCTTCGGCTTGACCCTGCTCTCGATCCAGTTGTTCACCTCGACGAAGAGGATGACTGCCACGGCCACCGACCCAACGGCCCCGGCGACTTCGACGACCACGGTGGTGAAGGAGATCTCGCCCAGCAGGTAGCTACGGGCGATCCAGTACAGGGACGTGAGCAGGAGGGACGCGGCGAGCAGTACCACGAGCGGGTCGCTGTATCTATACCTCTTGGTCAGACCAGGGCCACCCCCGTGGAAGCCTTGTACTGGAGTGGTGGGGCGGGCTGGGCTGGCGGTATTATCACAGCTGTGTTGTCGTACTGGATGCAGACAAGGCCCTGAGGCGTGGGCTGGAGGCTCTTGCACTCGTAGGTCTTGTCCCCGGATTTAACGTAGACAGGCTCCTCGTAGTAGACGTACTGAACCTGCTCGCCCGCCGCCTTGCCCTTACGCTTCTTTGAGTGAGGCTTGAAGGCTAGGGCCAGAAACCACCACCAATCTAGTAGTCTGCCAAAAGAGTATAAAAGCGTGTTCACAAGAGGCCGAGCGACTCTAATACCACCGGGGCGTGGCCGGAGGCGACGCGGGCCCACTTCTCGAAGGGAGCCGGGTACGGCGTCTTCCTCCCAGCGTTCCCCACAGCCTTGTCCACGAGGCCGGCGATCATCTTGCCCATGTCCGAGGCCCTGTACCTCGACGCCGTGTTCTTCGCGAGCTTCCCGTAGTGCTCTGGGTCGCTTAGGGCCCGCTCGAGCTTCTCCGCCATATCCCTGTAGTCTGTTGAGAAAAGTATCATCCCATCGCTCATGAGGACGGGCCTGGAGTCGACTAGGAGCGGGTAGTCGCCCCAGACCTCCACTGTCGCGGGGAGCCTGGTGGTCACGTGCGGCAGTCCAAGGAGGGATGCTTCCACGGGGGGCATGCCGAAGCCCTCGCCCATCGAGGGGAAGGCGAAGACGTTTCCAAGCGAGTAGACAGTCAGCAGCCCCAGCTCGGTCATGCCGTTGCTCTGCCACTTCGCGTCGATTGAGAGCACGTCTTTCTCGGTTAAGCCGAGGGTGTACATGAGTACCGCTGGATCCCACATCGAGGCCCCGACAGCCTTCACGAAGCCCAGGAGGAGCCTCAGCTTCCCGTCCCCAGTCCTCCGCTTCAAGAGCGCGAAAGCAGAGAACAAGGCGGCGAAGTCCTTCCTAGGGTGGTCTTTAGCCACGTTCACGATGAGCCTGCCGGCAGACCTGGACTCCAGTGCGTCCCCGAGCCCCTGGCCAGGCGTCCTGGGGAGCACGTAGTCCAGCACCTCCTGGGGCGTGAGCTTGAAGTAGTAGTCGGGGAACCCGTGGGGCACAACCATGAAGTCCCCGTGGAGCTCCCTGAGAGAGTCGTAGACCAGGAAGGCCCTCGCGACAGCCCGGGTCGGGAAGGCCACTGCGTCCACGTGGAAGAGCCATGTAGCAAGGTGGGGCGGGACAACCGCGCTCTCGGTGACAAAGTAGCCCGCGACGGGTGCCTTGGAGGAGGAGCACTTCTGAACCCACTTCATCTCGACAGCCCCGTACGGGGAGCCGCCTATGACCACAGCGTCCACGTCCGAGTCCTCGCACACCCACGAGTCGTTGGAGACCTCGACGGGCTTCTCGAGCTCGTAGCAGACCCCCAGCTCTCTATGCGGGCAGGACGGCTTGTACGGGACAGACCTGCCGTAGAGGTCTACGGGCGGTGCCGAGGGGCAGTAGACCCTCACGTCGAAGCCAAGCCTCTGGAGCTCGCCGGAGAGCCAGAGGGCTATCTTCCCGTAGCTACTTGGAGTCCACGGGCACTCCCAGGCGATGCCGACCCTCAACGCCGGCACCTAGTACTCCACGTACGTCTCAACCCTCTTGTACTGCTCCATCGAGTACACTATGAGTATCAAGCCCAGCACGTACATGGCTGTAACGAACATCACAGCTGTGACGGGCACCTCCATCGGGTTCCTGGCTGTCAGGTAGGTGAAGTCCCCGGTCGTAGAGTTGTAGACGACCCCGTAGACCAGCACGCCCCGGGAGGAGATGTATGCTAGTTGCATCACGAAGACTATTATCCATCCGGCGATCACCACTATGAACCTCTTCAGCCCCGAGAGCAACCCGCTCCGCGGCGGGTAGAAGGAGACTATGGTGGTGAAGACCATGTAGGCGATCGAGACTATGATTATGAGCGAGCCGAAGAACACCTCTGTCTGTATCACCGAGGGGTTAGACCACGTGGCGTCCACAGTGTACACCGATATGAGAATGCGGGGTTCAAGGTTTAAAAAACATCGGTGTTGAAAACAGGCTGGGAGGCGGGCTTACGCTGCGCCGCCAGGCATCTGCTGTTTTGTCACGGACATCAACGTGTATATGATGTGGCCGACAGCGATGATTATCAGCATCAAGCCGACCATGTTCAGTATTGTCGGCACATACGATGCCGTGGTGCTTGTGTAGTTGGGGACAGTCTGGTTCGTGAGGTTCTGGAACTGTGTTGCGACCATGTTGCTGACGCCGACGTATATTGTCGCAATTAGACTGCCTAGCAGGAATAGGGCTATACCGGTTATTATTAACATTATATCCGCGGTGTTGATGTACGAGGGCATTCTCCCACCAGGCTTTTCTCTGCTTAAATGAATATAAAAGCCTGACGACGGAGACGTAGACCGGTTTAAAAACAAAAACACGGTAGTCTACTCCTAGGGGTGGAGGTTTGAACCCTGTAAAAATAGTCCGGCTCCTCCTCTACGTAATGGTCGCGGAGACGATCGCGCTCGCGTGGTTCGCAGGCGTCGAGGGCTTCCTCGTGATGCTGTCGATGACGCTCACGTACACGGGTCTCGTGGAGCTCGCGTTCAAGCTCTCCGAGGCGCCTGGGATGATGCTCTTGCTCGCCGGGCTCGCGGTGGCCCTGCTCGCGTTCACAACGACATCCAACACAGCTGTGAGGGTCATACTGGGCACAGTGGCCTTGATAGCCCTGGCAGCCATGGCCTACATTAAAAAACGGTTCGAGTGAGGAGGGCCTACCGCTGGGTGGGCTCGGCTTGCCTCTCCACAGTCTTTTTCTCCCTTGCCTTGGCGCCGGGCGCGACGCCGATCGCCGCGAGGACGCTGCCCCTGGGGGCTCCAGTGGCCTGCTCAAGCTTTTTTCCAACGATCTCGGCCGTGGAGCTGGGTGCGAGGAAGGCCCTGAACGGGTAGTCGCCTGTCCCAGCGTCGTATATCACCCAGAGGCTCTTGTTCAACCCGTGGATCGGGTGGTCGTACTCGATGTAGACGCCGAAGGCGAGGGGGAGCCTGCCCTCGGCCGGCGGGCTCTCCCCCTCCTTGTCGCCGCTCGGCCCCGCGGGTCTAGCACTGACCACCATGTGCCTGGGGAACGGGATGTCGGGGAAGAGCTGGGATATCTCGACATCGCTGATAAGCTCTATCCTCCTGACATACTTGATGTAGCCCGGCGGGATCGGGCTGACGAGGTCTGGCACGGGCACGTTGCCCCCGAGGGCTATGTTGAGGAGTGCGAGGACTGCCACCCAGCCGACCTCCCCGAGGCTCCTGCACTTCAGGAGTGCGCTGTAGATGTTGTGGACGCCGCCTCTGACCCCGGGGAGCCCGCAGAGGCTCGCGAACAAGTTGAGCTCGGGTGACTTATCGGCTTGCTGGCTCATGACACCCCCAGGAAAAACAATTACATCGCCGGGGTTAAAAACGGGAGGGTGGTGGGCGCGCTCCCCATAGAGCTGGCCGCGACAGCTGTCTACATCGCTACATGCGAGGACACGGGGAGGGCTGTCTTCAGGACTAACAAGAGCCTTAGGAAAAAGATTATCGGGTTGTGGAGGATTGACGTGAACACGCTTGTCAAGACCCTTGTCGAGCACGGGCTCATCGACAGGGATGACGCGGAGACGAGCGCGATGTTCTACGCTGTGAGGAACGGCGTCGTCGAGCTGAGGAAGAGGAGGCTCAAGTCCCTTGAAGAGCTGGTCACCTCAGTCATCATCACGCGGGACATGCTGAAGGACTTCTGCGTGAAGTTCCGCGAGGAGGCTAAGAAGTACATTATTGAGGTGAAGCGGTTTTGAGGTGCTTCGCATACATCAGGGTTTCAACCAAGGAGCAGGACGAGAACGTGCAGAGGAGGGCTATTGAGGACTTCGCGCCAGCGAGGGGGATTAGAGTCGTGAAGTGGTACGTGGATAAAGGCGTGTCGGGCGCCAAGCCTTTCACCGAGAGGCCGGAGGCCGTGAGGCTTCTCTCAGACCTCGAGCTCTACAAGCCCGAGTGCGTTGTGGCGTGGAGCATAGACCGTCTTGGCAGGTCGATGCTCGACACGCTGAACACAATCCTCATGCTCGAGGCAAGGGGCGTGAGAGTCATAACCATCAAGGAGGAGTTCCTCCAGACGCTTGACCCGAACATCCGCAAGCTGATCCTGAGCATCCTGTCATGGGTCGCGGAGTATGAGAGGAGGAGGATAAGGGAGAGGCAGGAGGAGGCGTGGAGGCAGGGGAAGCCCAAGGGCAGGCCGAGGAAGGTGCCCGACGACCTCGTCATAAAATACTACGGCGAGACGAGATCCGTGAAAGAGACGTGGGAGAAGCTAGCCTCCGAGGGCTACGAGATAACGCGCGACGCGGTTAGGAAGAGGGTCGCCAAGCTGAGAGAGCGAGGTCTAATATAACGAGCTTCCCGTTTGACCCTAGATGCCCATTCCCACTAGTTTATGCTTATTCGCTGCATCCAGGGGCTTCCAGCTGAGAAACGGTGAAACCAGAGGTAAGCGGTAGCATCCTTGACAGCCAGCCTCCTTTTTAGCGTGTTGCTTATAATGTCCTCGGGCTGTCAATGAGATTCCGGGGACGCTTATTGAGGGCGGTCGCCTACATCCTCGAGGGCGACGAGGAGGGCAGGAGGCGTGTCGTGGACTATGTTCTCTCCCGCGATATCAGCGTGGACGAGTTCATAGTGGACGGCGAGGAGCGGGTGGGCTTCAGGAGGCTGTGGGACTCTGTGAGGAAGGGCGGGGTGTCGAGGGTGGTTGTGCCGGGGCTGAGGGCTCTCCCAGCCAGCGTCCCCACCGCGCTGAGGTTCCTCGCGGACTGCTCGGTGCTGGGCGTCGCGGTGGAGAGCGTTGAGGAACCCTGGCTGAGCGGTGTGCTTGGGGATGAGAGGGTTAGAGGCCTCTTCAAGGCGTTGAAGGACGTGGAGAGCAGGGTTGTCAGCGAGAGGGCTAGGGCGGGCGTCGAGGAGGCTAGGAGGGGCGGGAAGCGTGTCGGGAGGCCCCCGAAGGTCACGGCAGACCAGATCCTGAGGATGATAGAGCTCAGGAGGAGGGGTGTTTCCGCGAGGAAGATAGCGGGGGAGCTAGGCGTCTCGAAGACGACTGTCCTCAGGTACCTGAAGAAGTATCCTCCCTAGTCAGGGTTTTAAGCAAACGGCTGCAAGTTTTACTTGGTGGTGGGAGCTGTCCGAGCTCGCGCTCCTCGAGAAGCTGAAGAGCCTTGTGTCGCAGCAGGCCCCGGCGACGCCGCCGCAGTCCATCCAGTTCAAGAAGGCGGTCAGCCAGCAACAGCAGGTGGACGCCCTCAGAGTGTACGCGGGGATGAGCGGTTTAACCGACGACGATATACAGTACTGCTACGAGACCTCGGACTCGTACAGCTGGTGCCTAGCGTTAACCGGCTCCGGTAGCCCGCCCGCCTCGCCTCCGAGCAACAAGCTCGACAAGCTGATAGTCAAGCTCATAGCCCTGGGGAAGCTGACCCCGGAGAGGATTACGGCCCTCGGCCTAGCGGACAGGGTGAAGCAGATAATAGCCTCGATGCTGGGCAGTGCCGTAGCAGACCTCGTGAGCGAGCCCGAGAACCCGGTGAAGCGGGTGAGCATCGAGCACGTGCTGAGAGACCTCCAGAAGCTCTACGCACAGGCCTTCGGCAGGGCGCCGCTAGAGTCTACCGAGAAGGACATCCTCGACCTGCTGTCGAAGAGGTATAAGGTGCCGGAGGGATCCGAGGCGGCAATAGTCAAGTTGCTGAGGGGTAGCGAGAGCCCGCAGAGGACTGTGGAACAGCTGGTCAGCGTCATCAAGCGCGGCGAGGCCGAGGGAGAGCTGTCCAGGGAGCAGGCCCTATCAAAGAAGGGGGCCCCCGTATCCGAGACAGCCGTGGGGTCGCTGGCGCCGGGCAAGTCCTCGGCTCCAGCAGGCGAGAGCGCCCAGGGCAGGTCGCAGGCCCCGAGGAGGGAGTACTAGTGTCGGACGTCACAGCTGTGCCAACCCTCTACTACACGGTGTTCAACACGAGGTACTACACGGTGTACATGGTCGTCTCAAACTACTGGGAGAGGCTTGGGGACGGGAGCCTCGTCCTCAAGGGGTCTTACACCCAGTTGCTGACGCCCGAGGAGTTCGCTGAGCTGAAGAAAGAGCAGTCCGCGTGGGCCAGCAGGCCGGGGAGCGCCCAGGCGCCCAGGCCCGAGGGGGTGAGCATCCCGGCATGAGCATGCTCTACAAGACCGGGGCGTTCTTCTTCTACTTCGGCCTGGCTGTAACAATAATCAGCACTATAGCGTTGCTCGCACTGTACTCCCTGTTCACCTCGGCTGGCTCAGCACTGCCCCCCATCCTAGCGGACTACGCTAAGGTGCTGGCGATAACCAGCGTCATAGGCACCCTCCTCTCGATACTAACGCAGAGGATCGTGCTCAGCTCGTTCTCCCCCCTGAGCATATGGATCACGGTGCAGTTCATATCAGCCTACGCGGGGATAACCTCGGTTGTTATTGAGACAATAAACCTGATGCCGCTGCTGCCGACACTGAAAGGGGCCCTCGCCGCCGCCGCGACAATCTACGTCTCAGCGTCAGTAGTATACTTCTTCATGGCGAAGCTCGGTGGAGCACCCATGCTCTAATCTCCTAGACTCTTTTTATCCCCATGATACACGTGAAGCATCCTGCGTCAGGCTTTTATATTCATCCGATAAAGATTTATATCTCGGTGAGCAATATGGCCAGGAAGAGGAAGACAGGCGAGAGCGCGGCTGCGTGGAGGAGGAAGTTCGCTGAGGTAGCGAGGGAGTGTAGCGTCGAGGCCAAGAAGAAGGGGATCAGGTTCCAGGACTGTATTAAACAGAAGCTACGCCACTAGGCGCGCACCTGCCAGCGTAAAATGAAAAAACTATTTTTTCTCCTCTCCGCTTGAGCCCTCCTCGCCCCAGGTGGTGGACGCTTCCCCGGTTTGGATCCGCTTTATCTCCCCGAGTATCTTCGCTATGTCCTCTTTCTTCACCTGTAGATCCTTCACGTAGAGTGTCGGCGGGAGCTTGAGGAGCGGGTAGACGTATGCTGCCGCGGGCTTCTCAACGCTCCTGACCAGCTTCTGCCTCCCCTCCTTCTCCGATGGCGCGAGTATCTCTGCCCTCTCGGTGAAGAGGGTCGCGGAGTAAGACCTGATGTCCAGGTCTACGCCCCTGATGTTGAGGGTTGAAGCCCTGCGGACGAAGCTAGCGAGCTCGTCGGGCGCGTTCGCGACGAAGATCGTGGCGCCCGACACGCCTCTTATCAAGTCTATGAGCGCGTTCGCGCTCAGGAAGAGCCTGGACGCTGCCCCGCTCATCCTGATCCACTGCTTCGGGAATATCACGCTCGCGTTGTCGACCACCATCACCAAGGCCTTCTCACCGCTCGCCGACAAGGCCTCCATCACCTCCCAGAAGTCGCCGGCGCTCAGGATTATCAGGTCGCCCGCCAGCCTGTCGGGCTCCGGGTGGCCTAGTATGTGGAGTACTGAACGCAGCGTGTAGTAGATGATGCTCGTCTTCCCCTTGCCAACTGAGGCGCCGAGGGTCGCTATGGAGCCGGCGCCAACACTGCCTGTAGCGACGTCCTTGATTATCCTTAGTATCCAGAGGACAAGGGAGTTGACTGCGTTGACCCTCGGTATACCCTGCGGTTGCCTCCCGGCTAGGTCGGCTAGGACTGCACCGATATGGGCTACAACAGCACCGTAGAACTGGTACTTGTAGCAAACGCTCTCCCTCTCGCCGAGCCTCTGGCCGCCGCCGAGGATCGTGTTGAAAGTGTCTATCAGGCAGTTCCTCAAGTTCTCGCGCTCCAGCCCGAAGAACTTTGCAAGGGTTCTCTCGCTGAGAGGGTCGTAGATAGACTCGGAGAGCACGGCGTTCACGAACTCCGGGGACTGGAACATGAGCGCGTGGAGGCCTAGGACAGCGAGCCTCTTCCAGTAGCCCGCCGACTTACCGGTCTCCCCCTCTATCTCCTTAACCGAGGAGTTGAAGTACGTGAAGCTCGCGATAATGTTATCGTAGATGTTCCCGTATGTTTTAATCAGCTTGACGAGCCAGCCGACGTCACTGCTGTGCTTGTCTATGAGAGACCATACCTCCCGGTTCGCCCTCAGGAAGCTCTCGCCCACACCCATCCGGACACCACCACAGGAATCACCGCTAGCGCATTTATAAAAACCGCTCTTTAAGGCGGGGGAGAAGCCGGTAGCACGCGGTGTAGAAGCGGTTCAAGAACCAAAAATACTTGAACCCACCCTTTTTAAACCACCATGGATGAGAATAAAGACGTGGGGAGTGTTTTGGACAGGTGCCCGGTTTGCGGTGGCCCCGTAGTCTACGATCTAGAAGCAAACATCTACGTGTGCTCGAGATGCGGGTTTGTAGTCGACGAAAAGCCAGTAACCTACTTCAAGCCGGTGGAAGAGGAGAAGCGGTGGTTCACGGGGAGCATAACGATGTTACTCCACAACAAGGGCGTCGGCTTCAACAAGCCGTACAACAGGCTGGACGCGCGGATCCTGCACCGCGAGCCTCCGAAGAGCGTTAGAGACCTCCTCACAGCTGTGAAGAAGCTGGGCGAGGACTACTACGGCGGGAATAAGTGCGTCGTCGAGACCGCTGGGGCCATAGTCCACGACGTCTTCTGGGATAAAGAGCACAAGCTGTTCATGATAGACGACGCGGCGTTCATAGCCTTAAACCTCGCCGCCAGGATCTGCAAGGTGCCTCCCGCCCGTGCGGAGAGGTTGCCGAGCGGCAGGAGGTTCCTGTCCGTGCTCTATGAGCTGGTGAAGAGGTACCCGAGGCTGGCAAAGTACTACAAGCCCCTGGAGGCTAAGAGCGAGGCCCTGAGGTACGCGGAGCTCGCGGTGAGGAGGCTGAAGCTACGCGTGGACAGGGAGGTCTTCATGAAGACGCTGGCCGAGGTAGTCGAGAGGTTGCCCGCCTCGGGCTCGAGGCCGAAGGTGATTGCCGGGGTGGCGGTCTACGCTACCGCGATAAAGCTCGGGCTCGACGTGACCAAGAAGAGCGTGGCAGACGCTGTTGGAACCAACGACGCGAACCTGAGGTACGCGTACAAGAGGCTGGTTGAAAAAAGCGGGGTCAGGCTTGTGCCCTAGCTTTTTTTCGCCTCCTCAGACATCTCCCTCCACACGTCCCTCCAAGTCCTCTCCATAATCCACGACCTCCTCTCCCTGGCCCAGAGCTCCTCCCTCGCCTTGGGGTCGCTTAGGTACTGCACCAGCTTCTCCTCGAGGTCGTCGAGGCTGTACACTGCCTCGCTCGGGAGAACCTCGGACACCCCGCTCATCGAGGAGGCCAGGACTGGGGAGCCTAGTGCCACAGCCTCAAGTGCCACGAGGCCGAAGGGCTCGGGGAAGCCTACCTGGAGGACTAGGTCTGCGGCCGAGTAGAGCCGGGCCTTCTCCTCCTCGCTGACCGTCCCCCGCTTTATCACCCACGGCGGCAGAGGGTAGTGCTCCGACCCCCTCCCGAAGACGACCAGGCTGAATGGAACCCTGCTCCTGACCTTCTCGAGCACTCCCATGACTATGCCCGGGGACTTGTTCTCCTGGAGCCGGCTTGGTATGACCACCATTGGCCTCGCGTTCTTCTTCACGGGCATCTCGCCAACCGGCTTGTAGGGGCTGGCCGGGTAGACTACCTTTATATCAGGCCTGTTCACGACCTTCAGCAACTCCCCCTTGGTGAGCCTGCTGTTCGCACACGCGGCCGTCGAGTACGCTACCCCCGCGGCGTCGAGGGCCGTGTAAGTCCACATGTGGACGTAGAAGACAGATGGGATGCCCAGCTCGTAGGACGCGACAACGGCTGGCGAGGTGTGGAAGTCGTGGGCGACCACGAGGTCGAAGAGCGGGAGGAGGTTCAAGACCTCGCCCGCGAACGCCACAGCTGTGAGGCCTGCGACACTGCTCCCCGAGGACACGAGGGGCTCCCTGACGCGGACGACCTTGACCCCGTGGTAGTCCACGGGGTGGAGCGGCGGGGTCGAGCCGTGGAGGCAGTAGTGGGCCACCTCATGCCCCTCGCCAGCCATCTCTGGGAGGAGCCTTGAGACAAAGGTGCCGAGGCCGCCGTACGGGCTGACAGGGCACTCCCAGGCCAGGCTCAGGACACGCATACGACGCCCGTAGAAAGAGTTAAGCTGGAAAAGTATAAAAACAAGCTTAGTCAGTCCAGATGCCGGCCACGCCCTTCGCGGAGTTAGGCATCTGCCTGAGGGGGAGGCTGAACTGCGCCTTCCTGTGGACGAACTCTATCGCGTAGAGCGAGAGTATTGCCGCCTGCCTCACCCTGAACTCGGCTCCGGCCACGCACTCCTTGACCTTCTCGAGTATCTCCTTGTTCGCCTCCGTGATGGTTATGTCCCTGAGGCTCGTGAACAGCTTGTAGCAATCCCTGCTCTCCGAGTCGACCTGGGACTTCGCGTTGAGGAGGTGCATGTTCACCTCTGACACGTAGGATGACCTGAATGCGGACGCAGTGGCGATCGGGAAGACCTCCATGAGCGGGCTCGTCCCCATGAGCACGCTCTTCCACGCGCTGTTTATGAGCTTCTCATCCCACCTGCCGAGGACTCCCCCCTGCTCCTGGGCCCTCGCCCTGATGACCTCCCTCGCGGAGGCGACCCTCTCGAAGTAAGACCTTAAATGCGAGGGGTCGTGCCTGACAATAGCCCTGACCTGCCCCTGGAGCGAGGGGAGGGTGATTGGCCTAGGCCACTGTTGCTCCGACGGGGGGGCTGGTGCTTCAGCCAAGCACTACACCACTAGGAGTAGTGTGTTTTAAAGCCTTAAAAAACAGTCAGCGGCGGAACGGCTTGACGAAGCCGCCGGCGAGGGCAATGGACTCCAGGCGGCTCAGGAAGTCCTCTTCTCTGAGAGACCTGAACGCCTTGTAGTCCGAGTCCTCCAGACTCACCCCGTAGGCTGAGGCGATGATCCTGGCGACGCCCTCTCTGTGCGAGTATATGCAACGCGTGATGTCCACCCTGTGGACTTCGACGCCCGGGTCGTCCTCGCCGACGAACACTATTGGGAAGTCCGCTGTAGACCACAGCCTCTTAGCGTACTCGTTGTGGATGTTGGAGAGGACTATGGCTGTAGCCCCGAGGAGCGAGACCATGTCAACGGCCTCGTCGATATACCTGACATCGTCCACTACGACAACGGGCCTGACCGCCACCAGGTTCAACGCGGCTGAGATGAGCGGGAGGGTGATAGCCGACTTGAACCTGGGCACCCAGACCCTCGTCCTAGGGTAGCTTGCGAGCCTGGTCACATTAAAGTTCTCGTCGAGGCAGTGGAGGAAGGCCTTGACATCGGGGTCTGCGAGGAGCTTCGAGGGGATGAAGTGCCTCCTGTACCCCCTGTACTTCATCGGCTCGACCCTGTACTCCCCGGTCTCAAGGTAGAGTGTAGCCATGTTCACCACGTCCGCCATCGAGAGGCCCGCGTTCACGGCTTCAATCGACATCCTCTCAGCTGTCTCAGGCGGTATCCTCATTGCCACGGTGAGGTATTGGTACACAGCGTCCTTGTCGGGGAGGGGGATGACGACCGGCTTGCCGCACCTCCCGCTCCTCTTCAGCGTCGAGTCAATGCTTGACTCGGCCACGTTGGCGCTGAACGCTACTAGAACCCTCCTCGCGTTCTTGTAGTAGTCGCTTAAAGCCCTCTTGACGATCCCGAGCATGTTCCTGGAGACGTCTGAGTAGCCACCGCTCTCGCTCGCCGCGGGCATGAGGAGCCACTCCCCCTCGTCCGCTACTATGAGCGAGGGCTCCAGGTCGACGGCCCTCGCGAAGGCGGCTGAGAGCAGTTTCTCGGTCTCCCCAACCCACTTGGAGAGAACGGCATCAGCGGTCAGCTCTACCGTGGAGAGACCCAGGTAGTCTGGGAGTATCTGGAGGAGCGAGGTCTTGCCCGTGCCAGGGGGCCCGATGAATATGACCCCGGGGTTCCTCGGGGGCCTCCCCTCCCTCAGGGGCGCGACCCTCTCCTCCACTCTCTCCCACACTTTCACCGGGTAGACGTAGAACTCCTCTCTTGTCGCGGACTTGTCGGCGCTGAAGTACTTCACCCTGACGAGGTAGTTTGAGCCGACCTCCTCGACCGCGACGTCAGCGTAGTCCACGACGTCGACCTCGGTCTGGGGAACCAACCAGCAGGGGGAGGGGACTGCGAGCTTTATAACACACTCGCTTGAAACGGGTTGCCCGGTCTTCACCACGTTGAACAACGGCAGGAGCGTCGGGTAGACCCCGCCGTAGCACGCGAGCTTAATGGACTGGCAGGCGGGTGGGAGGGACACTAGATGTCGCCCCAGAACTTAAGCATGTCGAGGACAGTGTAGA
>Ga0080004_1076572_pt1 | contig 19862 bp, 18 predicted proteins | sample WasSprMetagenome_FD_69207 | JGI IMG/M metagenome (GOLD analysis project Ga0080004, IMG submission 69207) | Sulfidic aquatic microbial communities from Washburn Spring, Yellowstone National Park, USA - WS (SPADES assembly) (version 2) | ecosystem: Environmental > Aquatic > Thermal springs > Hot...
TGGACAGGAGGGGCGACGCGCTGGAGTGCGTCTCGCAGGTTGACGGCAGCGTTGAAGCCGGGAAGAACGTGGCGATCCGGGGGAAGGACCTGGACGCGCCGCTCATCGACGAGAGGGACAGCATGGCGCTGAAGTTCGCGGCGAGCGAGGGCTTCGACTTCGTCGGCTTGAGCTACGTCAGGGACGCGGGCGACGTCGAGGAGGTGAGGGAGAGGCTGAAGCGGCTCGGCTCCGACGCGTGGGTTATAGCGAAGGTGGAGACGCTCAGCGCCCTCCGCAACCTCGACTCGATCGTGGAGGCGAGCGACGCCGTGCTGGTGGCGCGGGGCGACCTGGGCATCAGGCTGAGCCTCGAGGAGGTGCCCTACTACCAGAAGCTGATCGTCGAGAAGTGCTTGGAGGCTGGGAAGCCGGTGATCGTGGCGACCCAGTTCCTCGCCTCGATGGTGGAGAGCACGGTTCCCACGAGGGCGGAGGTCGTGGACGTCAACCTAGCCGTGGTGCAGGGCGTGGACGCCATCATGCTGACCAACGAGACGTCGGTGGGCAAGCACCCGCTGGAGGCGGTCGCGTGGCTGAAGAGGATAATCGACTTCGCGGAGGAGAGGCTGCTCGCCAACGGCTTCGAGAGGGTGGCGGAGAGGGCTAGGCGCGGCGCGCGGGGGGTGGACGCGTGCTTCGCGAGGGGGGTTGTCGAGCTGGCGGAGAGCCTGGGGGCTAAGCTCGTGCTCTACAGCGCGATGGGCAGGATGGCGGTCAAGGTCTCCGCCTTTAGGCCCCTAACGCCGGCTTTCGTCGGGACGCCCAGCAGGAGGGTCGCGAGGAAGCTGGCGCTGCTCTGGGGCCTCCACCCCTTCGCCGCAGGCTCGGGGGACTACGAGGCCGGGCTCCGGGAGGCGCTGGATCGGTGCGTCAGGGAGGGGTGGGTGCGCGAGGGGGAGACGGTCGTCGCAGGCTACGGCTTCAGGGAGCCCGAGCAGAAGATCGTTATCAAGAGGATCGGTTCTAGACAGTAACCAGAATCTTCGGTTTTCGGCGCGCGGAATCTTCATTCCAGGGATTCCGCTAGCGCTTTCCGGGGTCTTCCTTAAGGGGGGCTGCGGGAACCCCCTACCCGATGAGGGCTCGGGATGGGAGGAAAGCTGGGTTAACCGCCGTCGCTGCGCTGCTGGCGGTAGCGGCTCTGCTGGTCTTAGCCGCCCTCGTCGCAGCCGCGCCGCTCACCGTCACCGCCACCGTCCACTACACGTACGCTCCCGGCGCCACCGTCGCGGTGGTCCGCATCACGGTGAGCGGGGCGGCGAACACCACGTACGGCGTGGAGGTTAGGGGGCCCGCGAACGAGAGCGTAGCGGTGAAGGAGGTGGGGGCGAACGCGAGCGGCGTGGCGGAGCTCGTGCTGGAGCTGCCCGAAACGTACCCGGCTGGCGTCTACACGGTGTACGTCGCGGGCGGCGGCGAGTTCGCGGTTACGACGTTCACCATCTCGTGGAACGCTACGGCGCCCGCTGCGCCCAACGCGACGGTGATCCCGGGAGCCAGGATCGCGGCCGCGAACCTCGTGAGAGTTGCCGCTAAGCTGGGCGCAATGGTGCACTGCCGCAACGGGGTGCTGCAGGCGGCGAACGTCACGCAGACTGAACTGAACGCGACGTTCCAAGCCGTGCTGGAGCTGACAGCGGCCGGCGACAGGTACCTTGCCCTCGCGAACTCCTCGCTCGCCGCCGGCAACTACACCGCCGCGATGCGGTACGCTCAGCTCGCGATCCAGAGCTACGGGAGAGCTCTCGAGCTGCAGGAGGACATAAAAGAGCAGTTAGGCGTTTCCTTCGCCGCCTGTAAGGCTGTGATCGCACCGCCGAAGAAAGAGGTTCCAGCTCCAGCTCGGAACGCCACCTGCAAGTGGACGCCCGAATTCTACCCGTTGATGACCGCCTTCAACGTAACTGAACGTAGGATAGAGGAGTTGAGAGCGCTCCTAGCGAAGCTGGAGGAGCGCGGCTACAACGTGACAGGGCTTGCGATGATGCTCGACGAAGCTAAGAAGCTAGTCGAGGAAGGCCGCAAGCTGGCCCAAAACTGCAGCATAAGCGAAGCCGCCCACAAGCTAGCTGATGCGAAGAAGTACATCGGAGCTGTGGACGCAGCGATTGCCAAGCTCGGGGGTAAGAGGTTCGTCAAAGAAGTTAGGAAGGCTGAGATAGAAATCAATGAGACCGAGGTAGAAGAGGCTTTAAAGAAAGGTAAATTATCTGAAAAGCTCTCTGAGAAAATCAACGAAACTTTAAGAAAAATAATTGAAGCAGAAAAGATGAGCGATAAAAATCTGAAGAACATTGAGAAGAAGGTTGAAAAAATTGAAAAATTAGTAGGAAAGTTGGGAAAAGAAAAGAACATTTCAAAAACTATTGAAGAAATTAACAAGAAAGTTGAAGAATTAAGAAAGAATATTGAAAAAGAAGCAGCAAGGATAGCTCAAAAAGCAAAAGACCAAGAAGCTAAAGACAAAGGGAATAAAGAGAATGGCCAAAAAGGTAAACAATAATAAATTATCTTTTTTATTTATCTGATTTGTTTTGTTTAACTTCTTAAAACTTGTGCGCCTGCGTGATCGTTTGAGATATGCTGCTCTCTTCAACTGGTACGAAAAGTATAAATCATGGAGCCTGGCCGGCGCGTGCTAGGTGATTGCTTGAGCGTAGTAGCCGTCGCAGAGACTCCTCTCTTTGAAGCGTTGAGGTTGATCGGGGTTAACGTTCTGAAGCCTCCGAGTGAGACTGGGAATCTGCTCGAGCTGCTTGCCAAGTGTAAGGTGCTCGTTGTGGAGGGCTCGGTGTACCGGAAGATGCGGGGAGAGTTGGAGCAAATGCTGGAGAAGCTGGCCGAGCCGCCCTTGCTGGTGGTGGCTCCATCGAAAGTTGGTGAGGAAACTGAAAGATTCGAGGAAATCTCCAGAAGGGTTTACGCGGCATTGGGGGTGACTGGTAGATGAACGCTGAAGCCGCTGCGGAAGAGGTATCGGTTCCTGTCGAGCTCGACGTCGTCTTCGAAGAGCTGCGCAAAGCTGAGGAGAAGGTGGCGCAAGCGAAGAGGGAAGCTGAAAAGATGCTGCAGAGAGCCAAAGAGGAGGCAGAGAGGATCCTTCAAGAGAGCGTGAGAGAAGCCGAGCAGGAGCCGGACAGCTTTGATGCTGGAGCGGAGCTGGTGGATCTCGAGAGCGAGATAGCCAGTAGGCTCGAGCGCGTTAAACGGGTTCTCGAGGAGCGTGGAGACGAGCTTAGGGAGATGGTCTTGATAGCTTTGCTCGAGTGGTGGTGAAGGTGAGCGGGGAAAAAGAGTTTCTGAGTGTTGTGATTGAAGAATTGAAAGCGGCTGCCGATGAAGAAGCGAAGCGGATCATCGCTGCAGCCGAAGAGGAGGCGAGGCGGATCGTCGAGGAGGCCAAAGCTAAAGCCGAAGCTCTGAGGGAGGAGAGGAGGAAGCGTAGGGAAGAGGAGCTCAAGCAAAGGATTGTGAAGGAGATTGCGCTTAAGCGCTTCGAGCTAAAGAAGCGGTTCTGGAACGAGCTTTACACGCTCGCCGAGAAAGCGCTCGATAAAGCTCTCGAAGAGGCTTTCGCGCTTCTCAAAAGCAACCAGGAGTACCGCCTCATGCATCTGCAACGCGGGTTGGAAAAGGGGGTGACGTCCATGGCTTCTGCGAACCTTATCGTGCACCCTTGCACTGAGGACCAAAAGCTCGTGGAAATGCTGATCGCAGAATACTGGGAAAGGCTGAGGAAGATCAGGCCCGACCTACAGCTTTCGATAGGGAGCCCGCTGGGGTGCCGGTACGGCTTCATCCTGATCTCTGAGGACGGGCGGGAGTTATTCAACGCAGCGATCGAAGCCAGGAAAGGGGAGTTAGAGCAAAGGCTGCTCCCAGAAGTTTTGAAGCTGGTTTGGGGTGAAGCTAGATGGGCTTGGAGCGAAAAGGGGTTGTGATCAAGGTCTCAGGACCGATAGTCGTGGCGAAAGGCGTTGAAGACGTGGAACTGGGGGAAGTGGTGTACGTGGGGAATGACCAGCTGCTGGGTGAGGTTGTGCGCGTATCAACTGGCGGTTTCACAGTTCAAGTGTACGAGAACACAGGCGGTCTACGCCCTGGAGAGCCGGTAGTAGCAACGGGGAGGCTGCTTACTGCTGAGCTCGGACCAGGGCTGCTCACCACCGTGTTCGACGGCACCCAGCGCCCGTTAATCGAAGTGGCCGAGGTCAGCGGACCCTTCGTGAAGCGCGGAGTGCGCGTGAACGCCCTCTCGCGTAAAGCGAAATGGCACTTCAAACCGCTTGTGCGCGAGGGGACGAAGCTGTCGCCGGGGGACCTCTTCGGGGTTGTCCAAGAAACCCCTCTTGTCGAGCACAAGCTGGCGACCCCCTTCTACCTGGCCGGGCGCGTGAGGGAGGTCGCGCCAGAGGGTGATTACACTGTGGAAGACCCCGTGATTCTTCTAGAGAGCGGGGGCCGACAAGTCGAGCTCACGCTAAATCAGGAGTGGCCGGTGAGGCAGCCGCGCCCCTACGCTGAAGCCCTACCTACCGCCGAGCCGCTCATCACCGGGCAGAGGGTCATCGACTCGCTCTTTCCGATCGCCAAGGGCGGAGCCGTGGCGATCCCGGGCGGCTTCGGTACCGGCAAGACGGTAACCCTCCACAAGATCGCTATGCACAGCGATTCGAAGATTGTCGTCTACATAGGGTGCGGCGAGCGGGGGAACGAGATCGCTGAGATGATCGAAGAGTTCAGCAAGCTGACGGACCCGGCGACCGGCAGGCCCATACTCGAGCGGAGCGTGATCATCGCGAACACCTCCAACATGCCGGTTTCCGCTAGGGAAGCGTCAATCTACATGGGGGTTACGATCGCCGAGTACTACAGGGACCAGGGTTACGACGTGACGCTGATAGCGGACTCCACGAGCAGGTGGGCGGAAGCAATACGGGAGTCGGCGAGCAGGCTGGGCGAGATCCCCGTCGAGGAGGGCTACCCGGCGTACCTGGCCGACAGCATCGCCCGGTTCTACGAGAGGGCGGGGAGAGTTAAGGCTCTCGGAGCCCCCGAGCGCGTGGGTTCAGTGACGATACTGGGCGCGGTGTCGCCGCCAGGCGGCGACTTCAGCGAGCCCGTCACCGTGTACACGTTGAGGTTCGTCGGGGGCATGTGGGCTTTGGACACGGAGCTCGCCTACAGGAGGCACTTCCCCTCCATAAACTGGCTCAGGAGCTTCAGCCAGTACGCGGATACGCTGGAAGGCTGGTGGTCGAAGAACGTTTCACCCGACTTCCCACAGTACAGGAGGAGGGCGCTCCGCCTGCTCGCGCTGGCCAGCGAGGTGGAGAGCATAGCTTCGGTCGTGGGCGAGAGCGCGCTCCCCGACGAGCAGCGGCTCGTGCTGCTCGCTTCCGAGATCCTGAAGGAGGGCTTCCTCAGGCAGACGGCGATGAGGGGGGAGGACGTCTTCTGCAAGCCGGAGAAGCAGTACTGGATGCTGAAGATGATGATCGACTTCTTCGAGAAGGCTTACGAGCTGGTGAAGGGGAGGGTTCCGGTCGAAGAGATCGCGCTCATCCCCGAGATCTACGAGATGCAAAGGGTAAAAGAGGATGAGCGCGGCCTCGAGGCTGTTAAAGAGCTCTACAGCAGGGTTATGGGGAGGCTCGAGGGTCTCGCTGGCAAATACGGTCTGTCCGCCGGTGGGAAGGCATGAGCGATAAGCTCCTGGAAAAGGTCGTGGAGCTTTACTCGGGGAAAGTTTACAGAAGGGCTAATGAGCTGAAGGGAAGCCTGCTCGTCATGGAAGGTCCATTCAGCGCCGCGTACGGCGAGGTTGTAAGGATACTCGACGAGGATGGCCGCGAGCGCGTAGGGAGAGTCCTCGAGACAGGGGCAGGTTACGCTCTCATCGAGGTGCTCGGGGAGATTGAAGGGTTGAGCACCGACGTTGCGGTCAAGTTCACCGGCTCCACCTTCAAGGTGAGGGTCTCGGAAGACGTGCTGGGCAGGATGTTCAACGGAAGGTTCGAGCCGATCGACGGCATGCCGCCGGTCGTGCGGGGCGAGCTGCGCGATATCGAAGGAGCCCCCATCAACCCGGTGGCCAGGGAGTACCCGCGCGATTTCGTGCAGACGGGTGTGTCGGCGATCGACGGCATGCTCAGCTTGGTGAGAGGGCAGAAGCTCCCGATATTCAGCGTATCGGGCCTCCCTCACGACCAGCTGGCAGCCCAGGTCGCGAGGCAGGCGACGGTGAGGGGCGAGGGGGAAAGCTTCGCGGTGGTCTTCGCAGGTGTAGGGTTGAGGAGGGACAGAGCTGAGTTCTTTGTCGAGCAGTTTAGGGAGCTTGGCGTTCTGGACAAGATGGTCGTCGTCCTCAATCTAGCCGAGGACCCCGTTGTCGAGCGGTTAACTGCGCCTCGCATCGCGCTCACCGTAGCCGAGTACCTGGCTTTCGACCTCGGCATGCACGTCCTCGTCATACTGACCGATATGACCAACTACTGCGAAGCGCTCCGCGAGATCAGCGCCGCGCGCGGCGAGGTTCCCGGCAGGCTCGGTTACCCCGGCTACATGTACAGCGACCTCGCCACACTCTACGAGAGGGCGGGGATGATCAAGGGCAGGAAAGGGAGCTTAACACTGCTCCCGATACTCACGATGCCGGGCGGCGACCTCAGACACCCGATACCCGACCTCACAGGCTACATAACCGAGGGGCAGGTGATTCTCTCCCAGGAGCTTAACGCGCGCGGCATCTACCCCCCTGTCAACGTGCTGCCCAGCCTCAGCAGGCTGATGAAGTCTGGTATAGGCCCCGGTAGGACGCGCGAGGACCACCCGTACGTCGCCGACCAGCTCTACGACGCGTACTCGAGGGGCGTCAGAGCGAGGGACCTAGCTAGGATCGTCGGCGAAATGAACCTGAGCGAGAGGATGAGGCTGTACCTGAAGTTCGCCGACGCTTTCGAGAGCGAGTTCCTCAGCCAAGGCTTCTACGAGAACAGGAGCGTGGAGGAGACGCTCGACAGGGCATGGAAGGTCCTCTCCCTCCTGCCGGAGGAAGAGCTGGTGAGGATCCCGCAGCGCGTCGTCGAGAAGTACCACCCCAAGTACCGGTGAGAGCTTGGCCTCGTGGCTCGCCTTTCTACCCCCTTCCAGGGGGACTCTGCAGCTGCTGCGCAACAGGCTCGAGCTGGCGAGGCGCGGGTTAACGGTCCTGCAGATGAGGCGCGAGATGCTGGCTAGGGAGCTCGTGCGGCTGTTGGCTGAGCTGAAGAAGAGGCGGGAAGTCGAGGATGCTTTCGCGAGAGCTCTGCAGCGAGCTGCAGTGCTGAGGTTTTCACGGGGGGAGTTCGAGTTCCGCTCGATGGCTTCGCTCGCGAAGCCGCCGCGTGTGGAAATCGTAACCGTGAGCTACCAGGGTGTTCCGGTGAGACAAGCAAGGGTTGTTGAGGGCCCCGACCTAACCGGTATGCACGATCCGGAGTTCAGGGAGGTGGCGGAGGAGCTGTGGAAGGCTCTGGCGAGCATGATCGAGGTGGCGAACATGGAGGAAGCGGCGGCCGAGGTCGGGAAGCAGCTGGTGAGGATCAACCAGGTGGCGAACAGCTTGGAGAAGAGCGTTATACCCAGCTTGGAGGACGCTGTGAAGAGGGTGGAGGAGTGGGTCGCGAGCAGGGAGCTGGAGGACTTCGTCCGGGTCATGAGGTTGAGAGGTGGTTAGGGTGGAGCTCTACGCCGTCGTGCGGGCACACGGGCTCAAGTCCCGGCTGCTGAAGCGGAATGACTACGAGGCGATCGCGAGCGGAGAGAAAGGGCTGTACGAGCACCCGGATTACAGCGCGGTTTCCGATAGGGATGCGCTCGAGGAGAAGGTGGAGAAGGTCTACAGGGTGTACGTGAGGAGGGTTTCTTTGCTAGCTAGCTCAACCCCCGAGCTTTCGCCTTTTCTCAACGCGCTTTTGGACAGGCTGGAGTTCGAGAACTCGAAAATCCAGCTGAGGAGGCTAGCCGGCAGCGAAGCGTACGCGCTCTTCTACCCTTACGGGCGCCACATCGGGCCTTCAAGGCTGTCAACCATACGGAGCGGGAGGGAAGTGTGGAAGGCGCTTTCCGAGGTCGGCCTAGTGGAGGAAGTCCCCCAGCTTGAGGAGGGGACTTTGGCCGATCAGGAGTTCGCGCTCGATCTTGCTTACTATAGGCACTTGCTGCGCGGGATCGAGGCATCCAAGATCTCGAGAAGCTGCAAGGGCAGGCTGGAGCGGGCAGCGCTCCAGGAGTGCGCGCTTGCGCTATCGTACTGGTCCTCGATCCTCGGTTTCGATAAGGTGCTCGATGCTGCTAGGAGAACGGGTATGGGCGGAGCCGGCGAGCTGCTTCGGGAACTCGCTGCGAAAAAGTGGAGCACGGTGGAGGCTGAAAGGCGTCTAGCGTTTACGATCGCGAAAACGCTGGAAAAGGAGTACCCCCTGGAGGCGCCGTTCCTCTACGCCTTCGAGATATATTCGAGGCTGGAGGCGAAGAATCTGGAAAGGATACTCACAGGCCTTCACCTGGGTTCAAGCCGAGAAGAGGTACTGAAGTACTGCGTGATCGTCCATTAACTTTCAGAGCCTAGTGATTATCAGTATTGCTACCAGTAGCCCGTAGATAGCTATTCCCTCCGCCAGACCACCCAGGATGAGCATCCAGGTGGCGAGCTCCGGCTTTTCGGCGGCTGCCGCGAAGCCCGCCGAAGCGACGCTCCTCAGAGCCCACCCGGCCGCGATAGTCGAGCCCACCACCGACAAGCTCGCCGCGAACAGCGCCAGAGCCGCGTTGAAATCGATCGCTGGATCGGCGGCATGAGGCTTCGAGATGGTTTCGATCGTGGCAGCGGCTAGAACCGAAGCGGAAAGAGCCACTGTAGCTAGGTACGCGAGCGCCAGGATTCTAGCCCCCTTGCGCATGAAGGAGGGGGTTCCGCGTCCTCCCTAAAAGCTTTCCTGGAACGGACAGTGGCTGGAACTCCAGCCCCTCCCCCCTGAAGAACTTCGTGGAGAACTCGTAGTAGACGAGCCTCATGGCCTGTATCCCCACGGCCAACCCCTCGATAACCAGAGCAAGGAAGTTCGCCAAGGCTAGGCTCGCTAGAGCGCCCACGAAGGGGGCCATCGCCTCGGCCATCACCCCGAAAACCTCGTGCGCGATGGCGAAAGCCGCCAGCCTAATGTACGAAAGCGAGTTGGCGGGGAAAGCGACGAGCATCTCTATGAGCTCGCCCAGCGCGCGAGCCCCCAGCTGGAGACCACCCTTCCGGGCCTCGTAGAAGCCGTAAGCGAGCACCAGGAGAGCGGACGAGGCGAGCAGCGAGACCCACGGCGCCAGCTCCGGGCTTTCGAGAACCGCGAAGTTCATGCCTGAGCCCGCCAACCTGTAAGCGATAACCGCGCCGGAAGCATAAAATACGAGCCCCGCCACGCCGGTGCCTCCGAGCAGCGCCTCGAGACGCTCACCACGTCTCAGCATGTTGACCACGTTGAGCAGCATGGCTATACACAGCTGCGCGAACCCGAACCAGAGGGCGATGGCGATAATCGAGAATATGTCGCGGATGGGGGAGATTACGGGTTCAGTCAGCGGCTTGAGGAAGACCGTGAAGCCGTACAGTACGCCGAAAACCACGCTGGAGGCTCCCGCGAGCAGCGCGAGCGCACCCACGCTGGCAGCCCCCTCATCGCTGATCCCAAGCAGCCTGTACCTCGTCTTTAACAGCCAAGCACCGAAGAGCGCCACGAGCGCGCCCTGGCCTACGTCGCCGAACATCATGCCGAACATCGCGGCGAACAGAATCGTGAAAATCAGGGTAGGGTCGACCTCCCAGTAAGCCGGTGTTCCGCGCATCGCGGTTACAGCGTAGAGGTACTTCAGGAGGCCGCGGTGCTCGATGTAGGTCGGAGCTTCCGCCCTGCGCGGCACTTCTTCGGCCTCGAAGTACAGCAGGCGGGGCAAAGCTCTCTCCAGAGCACCCTTAAGCTCGCCCAAGTACCTCACCGGGACGTAACCTTCCACGACGACAACCCCTTTCCTCCGGAAGAAGCGCAGCTCCTCCACGAACGGTGAAGCCCGGTAGAGGATCTCGACGAGCCAGCTGTGCGCCCTCAACCGCTCCAGCTCTCCAGCCAGCTCCAGCGCGGCAGCGGACACCTTGGATATATCTGGCTCCTCCCCCTCCGCCACGAGGGCCTTCAGCTTCTCGAGCTCGTCCTTCAGCTGCTCCAGCCCCTCGCCCACACGCTTAGCGCTCTGAGCGATCTCCTTGATGTAGGGACCCCAATCGCCCTCGGGAGGCTGCGTAGGCTCGACATCCTCCAGCTTCTCCAACCGCTCGAAAGCCTGCAGGATACTCCCTCCCGCCCACGAGGCCGCGTCGGCGGGGACAGCTTTCGAGAAAGCTTCCAGAACCAAGCAGGCTGCTATGGAGCGCTTGACCAGGAACTTACGCCGTTCGACGACCCGCTCGAGCTCAGCCGCGCTCCGGTAAGGACCGAGAACCTCGGCTCCCAGCAGCGCTGCAAGCTCTCCAGCCAACGCTTCGGAGACCTCGGCTGGCGCTTCGACGGCTAGAGCGAGGGCGCCAGCGGCCTCCTCTTTAACGACAAGAGAGCCTCCATAGCCTGTTAGCGCTTTAAGCAAACCCTTCGCGGCCTGCGGGTTTAGCAGCGCCTCGCGCTTGGCGCAAGCCACGAGCAAGCTGCGCTCCTCACCCGAGCTGGTGCCGAGCTTGCTCGCGAGCCTTTCAGCTGCCGCAAGCCTCGCGTACCGATCGAGGAGGCTCGCGAGCTTTTCGAGCCCACTCTGCTGGCACAATCCGGCTAAAACCTCTCGAGCTGAAGCGGGGTCCACGGCTTCGCCCGAATCGAGCGCACGGAGAACCTTCGAGATCTCCTCCGGCAGCCAGGGAGGGCGCTCCCCTCCAGCAACCCTCGAGGCGAGAGCGACCGCTGCAGCTTCGAGCAGCAAAAGGCGCAGCTCTTCAGCGTACTCGTCGAGCCTCTGCACCCCCCTGTAGGCCTCTGCCACAGCCTCAAGCCACTCAGCCCTCCTGACGTCGAGCAAACCCCTGAGGTAGGCGGCGATCTCCGCCAGCATCTCCACCATCCTCTTCCTGAGGCTCAGCTGCTCGAGCGCCACCCTCTTCACAGCGGCCTCGTAACCCTCGTAGAACCACGGCGGGATTGTCAGCTTGACGCCGTACTTCCTTTTCAGCGCTTCAACCTCGCCAGCCCTCTCGGCGCTGTAGACCGCAACCACCGCGTACTCGCCCCTGGGCAGGCGCTGCCTGCTCACGGTGGCGCCGAGCGCCGCTAGCTCCGCTGCCGCATCCCCCACGTCCTCCTCCTTCACGACCAGGAGGTCGACCACCGTGAAGAAACGCGGTTTACCCAAGCTCTCGAAGGGGACCTTCAAGCGGTTCAGCGCGTCGGCTAGCGCTTTAAGCTTCTCAAGTCCAGCGTACTCGGCGTATAGCTCTTCGAACTTGAGCAGCAGCTCGCTACCGGGCCTTAGAGAGCTTCGAACTACTCTCAGCGCCTCCTCAACGTCTAAGCTCTCCGGCTCCAGCCTCCCTTCGGCAGCCGCCGCGAGGAGAGGCGGGAGAGGCTCGAACCCCTCGAGACTGCGTTTCAGGTGAACCTTCCCCACTTCGGCTAAAGCGGCGAGAAGCTTAGACTCGTAATCGGACGGCGCAGCCACCCTGAACCTCGCGAGCTTCTCCGGGGCAAACACTGCACACCAGAGCTTCCGCGCATGCGTATAAGCTTTTACCCCCGCCCTGGGGATTGAGCTCAGCTGGGCAATCTAGAGAACACGTCCCTGATGAGGTGAGCCGCGAGCTTCGGTTGCCGGTCCCTGGTGAAAACGCCCTTCCTGTTCAAGACCGCCCTCCTGGGGCTCTGCGGGGTTCTGAAGTCGGCGAAGTTCCACACGTGCACCCCCACGACCCACTCGAGCCCGCGGACCCCTTCGATGTAGGATTTGAGGAGCTCAGCCTGGTACTCCTCGCTCCACATGACCGGCGGGTCCCAGTGGACGCCCGCGACCGCGTCAGCCCCGAACTCCGCCAGCAGCACGGGCTTATCGGGGTGCATCTCGTGGACCCGCTTCAGCTCCTCCAGCATCCTCCGGACGCCCTCCTCGATCGAACCCCACTCGCTGTACCAGCCGAAGTACACGTTCAGAGATATTACGTCCACGAACCCTAGAGCCCTGTCCCTCGAGTGCCTATGCGAAGCGAACGTCACCGGCCTCGTCGGATCTAGGCTTCTGACATACTCCGCCAGCTGCTTCACGAACTCCGCCGCCTCCTCCCAGTCCGTCGGAGGCTCGTTCGCGACGCTGTACATGACGACGGAGGGCCTGTTCCTGTGCTGCTCGATCATCTCCCTCAAAACCGCTTTCGCCTTCTCCAGGATCCGCGGATCCTTGAACCACTCCCTAGCCTTAGCTTGGTCGCTGAAGAGGCCCGTGAAGCCGGACAGGCAGACGGTGGACTCGAGGATCACCAGGAACCCCATCTCGTCCGCCAGGTCCAGGTGCTCGTCGCTGTAAGGGTAGTGCGAGGTCCTGAAGGAGTTCGCCCCCAGCTTCTTCATCAAGTAGAAATCCCTAACCAGCGCGGCGCCCGGAATGTGCTTCCCTGTGACCGGGAAGTCCTCGTGCCTCCCGAAGCCCTTGAGGTAGATAGGCTTCCCGTTCAGGTAGATGCGCCCCTTCACCACTTTGAAGCTCCTGAAACCCACCCTCTCCTCCACCATATCGAGGAGCCCGCGCTCCCCCAGCAGCTCGACGCGGAGGGTGTAGAGGTTCGGCTCCTCGGGAGACCAGGGCTTCACGCCGCTGACCCGGCGGTCGACGCGGGCTACGCCGCCGTCGCAGCCCACCTCCTCCGACAGCAGCTCCGCACGCCGCCCGTCGAGGAGCCTGAACTTGACTCTGAGCCCGCCGCCGTTGGCGACGCGCGCCTCAGCCTTTAGCGCGCCCTTGTGGTCGGTTTCGACTACAAGGGAGTCCACGTAGCTGCGCTCGGTGAACTCGAGGTAAACGGGCCTGTGGATGCCGCCGTACTGGAGGAAGTCGAACGCCGTCCTGTTGAAGGAGAGCCCGGGCGGCAGGCGGTCCAAGGCCACCCTGTTGTCGATCCTGACGACGAGGAGGTTGAAGTCGCCGAACCTGACCGCCCGAGTCGCGTCGAGCCTGAACTGCGTGAAGGAACCCTCGTGCTCGCCGAGCAGCTCCCCGTTAAGCCAAACTTTGGCGTGGTAGCCCGCGCCTTTGAAAACGAGCCACACCAGCTTGCCTTCAAGCTCTTTGCGAACGTAAAAGCTCGTGGAGTACCACGCGACTCCGTCGTAGCCGTCCCAGAGCGGGTTCTGCTCGTTCCACGAGGAAGGCACGTACACCACGTCGCTCGACTCGAAACCCCTGTGCCACCCCTCCCGCTCGCCCTCGCCTCGGGGATCCAGCTTAAACCTCCAGAAGCCGCTTAACTCGATCTTCGGCCTGAAAGGGCTCCTCACGAGAGGCCACGGGTTCTAGCCAGATAATACGCTTTACGCCACGTCAACCATGGATGGCGCTCGCGCCAGTGGCGAGCTCCACCACTTCCACCTCCTGTTCCGCGAGCAAGGTAGCTGCGAAGCGGCGCTCGCCCGCGACCCTCCTCGTCTCTGCAAACACCGGCGCGGTCGCCGCTGCCGCTAGGCCGACCGCCACGAGCGCGTAGACCGCTTTGACGGCGAGCCAGCCCTCAAACGCCGCGACCGCTAGGTTGCCTGCACTCGACGCGAGGCTGAGCGCTCCCACCGCTGCTCCTTCGAGACCGTCTAAACGCTCTGCGACAAGAGCGTAGAGGGCTACGTCGTAAAGCGTGAAAGCGGCGACGACCGCGAACCACGCCGCCACCATCGCGTGAGCGGGCATCAGGGGTAGCAGGCTGTAAAGCAGCGCGCTCAGCCAGATGCTCGCCAGCAGCAAGCGGGCTCCGCCGAACCTCTCGACCAGCTTCGAACCTCGGAGCCTGAGCGCAGCCTCGAGCAGCACCGGTAAGCCGCCGCGGAACAAGCCGTAGAGCATGCGCCCCTGCGTTTCGCTCGCCAAGAGGAAGCTCAGGGCCCTGTCCAGGTCAACCCCGTAGGCGCTCATACCGACAGTGTGCAGCGCCGAGCCGGCCGCCGCCACCGGGAGTAGGAAACCCAAGGTCCTAAACGGGTGCTTCATCGCTTCGATTGCGTCCAGGTCGTCGCGCCCCCCGCCCCAAGCCCCCAGGGCTGCGGCGGAAGCTACGAGCGCCAGCACCGACGCGGCTGCGCCCAACGGGCCTACCGTGTAGTAGAGGGGCCAAGCGGCCGACGAACCGATCCCCCAGCCGAGGCTCATGCTGAATCCCGCTAGCGCGTACCTTCTCAACGCCTCCTCTCGATCCTCCAGGGTTCCCGCCACTGCCAGGTTGTAGAGAGTAGCTGTCGAGAAGGAATAGAGAGCCCCGCCCACAAGCACTGTTGGCAGGTCGCGGGGCGGTAGCAGCAGCAAGAGACCCGCTGCAGCCGCAGCCGCTATCGCCGCGACCCGCCTCCTACCGAGGATCTCGCTCAAGCTCGCGACGGCGAAAGCTGGAACGAAAGCTAGGCTCTCCACCGTTGCGAGCAGCACGAGAGCGCCCACCCCGAGCGAGTCGACGCCAACGAGCGGCCTGGTTAGGGCTACGTAAACGGCGTCGGCAGCGCTAACTAGCGCGAGGCTCAGCGCGATACGCTTGAACATAGGGATCACCTCGAGGGAGACGTGTGCTCGAAGGGGAAGGGAAAGCGGAGCAACCTTTTTACACCCCTTTATAAATTTTTCCCTGTTGGGCTCCGATCGAGCCTTTAAAAAGGGTGTTGAATGGGGTTCCCGTGAACGCGAGCACGCTATCTAAGCTCGCTCGAGCCCTAAGCCCTTCGGGCTTCGAGGAGCGAGTCAGAATGGTGATCGCCGATGAGCTCGCCAAAATGGGATACGATGCGAAAACCGATGCAGTCGGCAACCTATACGTCACGCTCGGCGGCGGCCGCCCCCTGCTAGTTCTCGCAGCCCACATGGACGAAGTCGGCTTCCTGGTTAGGCACGTGGAGGACAGCGGCTTCCTACGCGTCGTGGCCTTAGGAGGCGTCAACGCTGCAACCGCGCAGGGCCACGAGGTGGTCGTGATGGGAGAGAAGGGGGACGTGCCCGGGATCGTGGGTGCGACGCCTCCCCACCTGAGGGAGGCGCAGCCGAGGGAGCTGGCGGTGGAGGACCTCTACGTGGACGTGGGCGCCTCTTCAGCCGAGGAGGTTGCGCGGGCCGGCATCAGTGTAGGCTCGCCCGTCGCCTTTGCGCCGAGCTTCAGCGATTGGGGCGAGTACGTGGCGGGGAAGGCCCTGGACGACAGGGTGGGCTGCTACGCCCTCCTCGAGGCGCTGCGCGGGTGCAGTGGGCCCGAGAGGGGGACAGTCGTCGTGGCGTTCACGGTGCAGGAGGAGGTGGGCTTGCGGGGCGCCGCTGCCCTCGCCCACGAGCTGAAGCCGGACTACGCGATCGCTGTGGAGGGGACGATCGCTAACGACACGCCGGGCACGTCTCCCGACCGGGTCGTCACGAGGGTCGGCAGGGGTCCGGCGATCAGGGTGATGGACCGCACGATAATCGCGTCGCAGAAGCTGCTGAAGCACGTCAAGGAGCTTGCCGAGAGGTTGGGCGTGCCGCACCAGCTGCAGCTCTCCCCCTACAGCGGGACCGACGCCGGCGGCTTCGCCCAAGTGGGCGCGGCGGCCACAGCGGTTTCGGTGCCGGTTAGGTACATACACGCGCCCGTCTCGCTGGCGAAGAAGAGCGATATCGACTACGCGATTTCCCTCCTAAAAGCGGTCATAGAGAAACCGTTGCCCTAACCCTGGTTTCTCTCTTGCAGTAGCTTCCCGGCTCTCTTCTTCAGCGCTTGTCTGACGAACTCCTGCAGCTCGGCCATGAACACCTTGTCCTCGGGAAGCTTCTCGAAAAGTTCCTTGTACTCCTCGCACCCTTCGGGTAGCTGGACGTGGAGGATTATGCAGGGTTTGCCTAAGGCTTCGCTCACGAGGTCCAGCTCCTCCCGGTACTTCTCCTCAACCGACTTGAAGCGTTTTTCGATAAGATTCTCCATTTTGGCCATGGCAACCACCGAACTATATGAGACTGAACCGGGTTAATAAGTAGATTGCTGAGAAGGCGAGCCAAGCGACCGTTACGGGGATCCCGACCCTCGTGACCGCCCAGGGGTCGATCTCGTAGCCTTCGCGCCTCAGCGCCCCGATCGTCATGACGATAACGAAGCTGCTGACCGGCAGCCCCACGCCCCCGAGGTTCGCGCCGAGGACGAGCGCGGACCAGAGCGCGCGCTTGTCGGCGAAAGGCAGCGCCTCGATCACTGGGATGAAGGAGAGAGCGACGATGAGGTTGGGGAGGAGCAAGCTGGCGGCTCCGCTGACGAGGAGGACGAGGAGCGCCGCCAGAGCTAGCGAGCCGCCCGCCGCCTCCTGCAGCCACAGGGTCAACCCCTTCAGCGCCTCAACGCGCTCGAGGGCTCCGATGATCACCGTGAAGGCAGCGGTGAAGAACACTGTGTCCCAGTCCAGCCTCTGGAAAACCTCCAGCGTGTCGAAGCCCGCGAGGGCGAGCGCGATCACTGCGGACGCGAGGGCGGCCGCGCTCGCCGGGAAACCCGCGATGCCGGCCGCGATCAGGAGCGAGAGCATCAGCGAGAGGAGGAAAGCTCCCTTGGCGACGTCCACCCTGCTGACCTCGATCTCCTCCAGCTCCGCTTCCCCGCCGCTCGATTGCAGCTTCCCGCGGTAGTAGAGGTAGAGGAGGGCGAGCGTAACGCCGTAGAGCGCGAACTCGCAGGGGAGCAGGTAGGAGGCGAACTCCGCGAAGCTGAACCCCGCTCTGATGCCTATGGCCATGTTGGGCACCGATCCCACCAGCGTCCCCGTCCCGCCCAAGTTCACCATTATGGCGGAGGACACCGCAAATGGCACGGGATCGAGGGCTCCCGCCTTCCCCAAGCTCAGCAGGATCGCCACGATGAGCAGCAGCGCGGCCTCGTCGCTGAGCAGGAGCGACGTGAGGGCGCTCATGAGACCCGCGACAACCAGGAGCAGGACCGGTCTCTTGAGCACCCTGCGCACGACCTTCAGGGCGAGGTACCGAAAGGTGCCGCACCTGTCCACAACCTCCACGACGATCATCACTCCGACGAGCAAGGCGAGCAGCTCAAGGTCAATGAAGGACAGCGCTTCGCTGAAGGAGAGTACGCCGTCGCTCACGCCGAAGGCTACGAGGAGAGCGGCGCATACCATCGCGGAGAGCGACATGGGAAATGCCTCGGAAACGGCCAGCAGGACGACCAGCAAGTAGCCCAGCAGGTACTTGGTGGGGTCCACGCTCTCACCTGGCCAGCTTCGAGACCGTTTCCTCAACTTTCTCGCGCACGTACGCGTAGATCGTCTTCGCTGCGTCGTAGAGCAGGAGGACCAGCACCAGCAGGGCGCCAACGCCCAGCAAAGCCCTCGCTAGCGGGGCTGCCGGGCCCAGCGGCTCGGTGAGAGGGGCCAGCGCGACGGCTGTGAGTGCGGCGAGCAGCGCGTACGCTAGGTCCCTAGCCACGCGCTTGCCGGGCCCCGCCGCTCTCCCAAACCTCCACGAGAGCAGGGCGAACAGGGGGTCGATCGCGCGCATCGCGTCATAAATCGCCGTGGCGGCGAAAGCGAAAGCCAGCAGGAACAGGAAAGCCCAGAGGAGCCAGTCGAGGCGCGCCACGGGGTCCGGCAGGCCGGGGATCCTGACGCCAGACATGAAGTGCGGTAGGAAGAGGCTCATGAGGTAGAAGCCGAGCGCCACCACAGCGTACGCTACGGCAGCCGCTGCCCGCTCTCTCACAAGCTTCGCCGCCGGAGCACCCTCGGAAACCGCCATCCTGCCGCTCACCACCTCCGCGTTATAAACTATATCTATTGACACCGGGCTCTCGCATGCCGGATCTCCCGCGCTCCAGGTGCGAACTTAGCGCGCAGCGTGCTGTTAGCTGCATCGCTGCACGGAGCGTTTGACGCGCTCCGGGAATTCACGGTTCCTGTTGCGGCCCCCAGAGGGGGTGGAGGGATAAACTCTCGGAGGTCTCGGAGCTCTCGGGCTTGTCCCGCAGGCTGTATCCTGTCTCGCTGCCTGCGCGGTCCTTGCAAGATGATCAGAGCCGGGAGCAGAGCCTGAGTGCAAGTGCCGAATATTCTCCGAAGCGCCGCGCAGCTTTGTTCCAAAAGTGTAACATTTATGTTGCACACCTGGAACAACTTGGTAGATGCTCGAGAGCCTGCTTCCTGCAGGAGGAGTGGAGAGGGAGTGGGTGCTGAGGGAGCACATGCAACGCTTAGTGCTGTACGCGCTAGCTCAGCTCAACCTCCACGAGAGGTACACGCTGCAAGGGGGTACAGCGCTGCGCCTCGCTTACGGCTCGCCTAGGCTGTCGCTGGATCTCGACTTCACGCTGGAGGGTGCTGCGGCGGAATCGCAGCGTCACGCCAGGATCCTGCGCAACCTCCTCGGGAGGGCTTTAGCTCCGGAGGGTGTTGGTGTTGAGCTAGTGGGCTTTAAGCTCGACGAGGCGGGCGGCTTCCACAGATACTTTCTTGTCTTCGACACGCGGCGCCTGGTTGGCAGGAAGCTGCGGGTGAAGGTGGAGGTGCTCAGCAGGAGGTACAGTCGAGCCTACTACGAGATGAAAACCGTAGAGGTTAGGTACCCCGTAGCGACCGCGGTTGGAGTGCGGGTGAAAAGGCTAGACTGCATACTGGCGGACAAGGTGTGCTCGCTGGCGGGTGCCTGGCGGAGGGGCTTCGTGCGCTGGCGCGATGTCTTCGACATCCACTGGATCAGGGAGAGAGGGGCGCGGCTACACCGGGACTACTTGGTCGAGGAGTTCGGCAGCTACGTGGAGCGTCCGGAGGACCTCGTTGGGGTTGCCGCTTTCCTGCGCAGCACTTTAGAGCGGGGCGACCTAGCGGTTGTGGAGAGGGAACTAGCTGTGCTCCTGCACCGCTCGCTGCTTGAACGCAGCCTCGTCGAGATTTACCTCAGGTCGGCGACCGAGGTTCTCGAGGAAGCCATCGAGGTGCTCGGCGGTGAGGCTGGTCGAATGGGTTAAGCTCATCGAGAGCCTGAGGAGCAGCGGCATCAAGGTTGTGCACGTCAGCGCATTGCGCTCCCTAACCGGCTTGAGCGCGGCCTCTCTGAACACAGCCCTGTGGAGGCTGCAGAAAGCGGAGCTTGTTGCCAGAGTTGCTAGGGGCTGGGTTTGCCTGGGCGCGTGCGAGGCCTGGGAGGTCGTCAAGGCGGCCTTCCCCTCAGCCTACATATCCATGGAGTGGGCCCTCCACTACCACGAGGTGCTGGACAGGCCCTCCCACGTCGTCACGGTCGTGTGGCTCGGCAAACCCCGGGTCGTGAGGAGCAAGGCCTTCACCTTCGAGCTCCACAGGATCAGCAGGAGGCTCTACTTCGGCTTCGACCCCGAAAAGGCGATCGCGGAGCCAGAGAAAGCGCTCCTCGACACGATCTACATTAGGGGCAGGGCGCCGCCCGAGCTGAACCTGGACCTTCTAGACCCCAGGAAGCTCGTGAAGTACGCCTCAAAGTACCCAGAAAGAGTGCGCAGAGCACTGCCAAGCCTCACCGCCCGCTGAATGTTGCCGTTGCCGCCGTGTACGCTGTCTTCTACCAGCTCCTCTGAACGCCGA
>Ga0080004_1097931_pt1 | contig 19855 bp, 21 predicted proteins | sample WasSprMetagenome_FD_69207 | JGI IMG/M metagenome (GOLD analysis project Ga0080004, IMG submission 69207) | Sulfidic aquatic microbial communities from Washburn Spring, Yellowstone National Park, USA - WS (SPADES assembly) (version 2) | ecosystem: Environmental > Aquatic > Thermal springs > Hot...
CGGTAGCCCTACGTCTGGCGCAAGCCCCACCGCATCTGCCAGCCCACCACCAGGGCCCTGCCCTTCCTGAAGCGCTACACCTACGACACCCTGGCCCGGCTGAGGGAATTCGCGGCCGTGCGCACCGACGCGCCGGTGGAGGTCTTCTGGGGCGACGCCCGTGAGGTGCCCTTTCCGGCCCACGACACCGTCATCACTTCTCGGCCGTACCTCGGCCTCATTGACTACCACGAGCAGCACCGCTACGCCTACGAACTGCTGGGCTTGCCGGAACTGCGGGACAAAGAGATCGGGCGGCCCGAGAAAGGGAACGGCGTCCAGGCCGCGCGGGAGTACTACGAGGGCATAAAGGCGGTCTTCGCCAACGTGGCCCGCAGCCTGGAAGCGGGCGGCCACGTGGTAATCGTGGTGCACGACCGCGGGGAGATGTATGTCCAGATGGCGCGGGAGCTGGGTTTTGTGGTTGAGGCGGTGCTCGAACGGCACGTGAACCGGCGTACCGGAAGGCGCAGTGGGGAGTTTTTTGAACGGGTGTATGTCTGGCGGAAGGAGGGGTGAGGGTGGCTGCTGCGGTACCTCCCCACGCCGAAAAAGAAATTCGCAAGTATCTTAACTCTTTCTTCCGAAAAAACATACATCCGGTGGTAGAGCGAATCCTTGGGTTGGGGGCGGGCGTTTTTGAAGAAGAGCTAGTCCTGGAAAGCGATCCGGAAGGGCAGAAGCAACCCTTTTTGGAAGCAGTTTTGCCTCCGAGGGCCATTCTTGCGACACGTTTGGAGCGTCCTTTTTCGACAAAGCTGGGCAGAACGTTCGAAAGGGTTGCCAGGATACTCGCAGCTCACAGTCACGGCGAAGCTCGCACTCAGGTGACGGTGGAGGGCGATGTTCCATCGTTTGGTATTGCCCGGATTGACCAGTTAATCGGTATGTGGAAAGCTAATAAGGAAAACAAACCTTCTTATTCCGACATGGTGCGTGAAGTGGTCGCAATACGAGATGAAAGCATGCGGCGAATGCGTGTTAAGGTGGATCTTTACGTCAAACATCGCAACGGAATTGAGTATTTCTTTGAGATGAAATCTCCGAAACCCAATAAGGACCAGGCGCTGGCTAGCATGGACAAAATGCTTCGCGTCCATCTCGTTAGGAGAAGCGCGGAGATCAGGACATATTATGTGATGCCCTTCAACCCTTACGGTACCCGGGAAGCGTATGGTTATTCAGTGGCGAAAACCTATCTAGATATGGAGAACTTTGTTTTGATTCAGGAAGAATTCTGGGATGGCGTGATTGGGGAGCCTGGTGCTTTCCAGCATATTGTGCGGCTTTATCAGGAGGCAGGAGCTGCCGTTCGCGAGAGGATTGACAGAGAGTTGTTCGGTTAGCTTTACTGGGAGCAGGATGCTGCATGCAGCCCGGAGGGACGTTCGGGTTTTTGCGTTTTTCAAGGGGATTGTCGCGTCGGAGAGAACCGGCTTTTTCTGCCCTCGGAGGAGTCTGGCTGTCGTTTTCCAGGCCGGGTGGGAGTCCGGAAGCCGATGCGCGGTTCGGTCACCCTGCGGTTCGGCTTTACCCGTACTTGCGGCAGAGGGTCCCCAATATGGCCGCCAACAAGCTCTGCGCCGTGGTCAGCAGATTCATCCCCAGAGATATCGTAGACGCTTCCCCCGCCGGAGAACCTGTCCCATACGAAGTCGACCCTGACGCCCCCTTCGCAGATATAGGAACAGTAGCCGGGCGTCTCGGCCAGCACCCGCTCCGCCCCGGCGGAGACCCTTAAGTGTCTGGCGTGGTCCAGGAGGTTTGTTTCGCGCAGAAGGAAGAGATCGAGGTCGTCGGAGTTCCTGTGGCCGAGGTAGAAAACGGACAGGCACGTGCCACCGGTCAGGAAGAAATTCTCGCGCACGAATGGGACCCGGAACAGCTGCAAAAGCGTCCGCCTTTGTCCCTCCGAAGCATAGCATTCCCTACGCTCCCGCGGGATTATCTCTTTCATGTTTCAACTCCTTTACGGCCCTCTCCCAGGCCCGCAGCCGCCACTCCGGCACGTTAACCCAGAATCTGAACGTATTCAGCCCCCGCTCTATTTCCTCGAGAGGGAAGAAACATACGGCCTCGGTCAGGGACCCGCGCTCGATGAAGCGCCGGAGAATGTCGTCGTAAACGAACCGGTTGTGCCGGTGGGCCTCGAGGTATTCTCGTAGCTCCTCCGGGTCCATGCGGGCCACGTGGGGCTGTTCCCAGAAAATCTCTCGGTAGAGCCAGCGCCTGCCTTCCTCCGGACTGTGCCGCATTGCCCCTGCGGTTTCTTCTTTCCGGAGCCTCTGACGCAATGCCATGTCCTCCATTTTTCGGTATTACGATTGGGTTCTTACTTTCTTTATCATGAATACATCAAAAAGTCAACAAATGGTAGGAGACGTTGCCGCGCCCCCGCGTTTTCGGGGACATAGCCTGGTACCGGGTGGCCCGCGGTAGGCAGATTTCATTGGCAGATACCGGCGCGCCCCGAGGAGGGGCTTGCGCGCCTTCGGAATCTGTGGTACAACAAGGCCAATCCAAGGGTCTGAAGGCACAGCCCCGCCTCCCTTTTGGGGCAAAACCACCGGATGGAGGGATTGTACCGGGCGATGGGTAGCGGAATCTGGAACGGCACCGAGTACGACGCGGTTTCCGGGCCGCGTTTCGCGGTGGGTGACCATCTGATTGAGCTTGCGGCGGTGCGGCCCGGCGAGGACGTGCTGGACGTGGGCTGCGGGACCGGAGAGCTCACCCTGAAGCTGGCCTGCATGGCGCGTCCGGGGCGGGTCCTCGGCGTGGACAACGAGCCGGGCATGGTCGGGGTGGCGCGCAACAAGGCCGCGGCCGCCGGTGTGGCGAACGTTGCCTTCCTGTTGCGCGACATGCGGGACCTGGACTTTGCCGAGGAGTTCGACCTGGCCTTTTCCAACTCGGCCCTCCAGTGGGTCTGGGAACAGGAAAGGGTGCTGGCGGGCCTGTTCCGGGCCCTGAGGCCCGGAGGCAGGCTGGCCCTGCAGTTCACGGCCCGGGACTTCTCTCCGCCGCTGCTGGCGGCCCTGGACCGGGTGGCCGAGGAGATGATTCCGGGAGGGCCGTACCGTGACGGGAAGTATCCCTGGTACACGGGCGACGAAGGATACGCGGGGCTGGTGGAGGTGGCGGGCTTCTCGGAGGTGAGGGTCTGGCGCAAGGAATGGCCGCTTCGTTTTCCCGGGGCCGAAGCGGCGGTGGCCTTTTTCCGGGCCGCCGGCCTGCAGCCCTACCTGGCCCTTCTGCCCGAGACGGCCCACGAGGCCTTCTGCCGTCGGCTGGCCGCGGAGCTGGAGGCCCTGTGCGGCCAGGGCGAGATGGAACTGCCCTTCGACCGGCTGTTCGTGACGGCGCGCAAACAACCGTAGCGCGGCAGATTTACTTCCCACCACGGCCCCCCGGTTCCGTTCCCTCCCGGGGTTCGGCACGTGGCGTCTTGCCGGACCAGATGCCCAGCAGCACCCGGTAGGGCCCGGGTGTGCCCGGCGGCACCAGGGCCACCCGGTCTCCGGGGTGAATCACCGCGTCCGGGCGGCGCACCACGCCGTTGACGAAAACGGCCTCCACCTGCGCGGACTCGATCTCCAGGGCCGCCAGCAGCTCCCGCGCGGGCGCCGCTTCCGGCCAGGGCAACCGCAGCGGGTTGGGCCAGCCACGCCGCCGGAAGAGCTCCCACAAGAACGAGAAGCCCCTGACCTCCACGGTTCCCGCCAAAGTTCTCGCCTTCCTTACGCAACTTCCCGCCGTTAAGGTCATTTCCGCTCCCGGCATTGGACCCGTTACGAAGGTCCCTGCGCGGCCGTGGCGGCCCGGGTGACGCAGGTGGCCGCCAGGGCCAGGACCGCCGGGGGCAGGCGGCCAGAATTTCCACCACGGCGGGTGCTCCTCGCGTCCCGTTTCCGTAGCCCGCCGGCCGTCCGGACCATTCGCCGGTGGCGGCGCGGATTCCTGCCGCGTTCCTCAGCCGAAGCGGCCGGCCAGGTAGTCTTCGGTGCGCCGGTCCGCGGGGCGGGTGAAGAGCTGGGCGGTGGGGCCCGCTTCAACCAGCGTACCGTGGAGCAGGAAGGCCGTGTAATCGGCGAGGCGCGCGGCCTGCTGGATGTTGTGGGTTACGATGACCACGGTGTGGGTTTCCTTCAGTTGCCGGATAAGTTCCTCGATGTGCATCGTCGAGACTGGGTCCAGCGAGGCGCAGGGCTCGTCCAGGAGCAGCACCTCGGGATTGACTGCCAGGGCCCGGGCCAGGCACAGGCGCTGCTGCTGACCCCCGGAGAGGGCCACCCCCGAACGGTGCAACTGCCCGCGTACTTCCTTCCACAGTCCCGCCCGTTCCAGGGCCGCGCGCACGGCCTCCGCGAGGGCCTCGCCCCGGGCCAGGCTGTGGAGCCTCAGTCCCACGGCCACGTTGTCGAAGACGGACATGGTGGGGAAGGGGTTGGGCCGCTGGAACACCATGCCGATGCGGCGGCGCACCTCGATGGGGTCCACCAATGGCCCGTAGATGTCCAGGTCGTCCAGGAAAACGCGGCCGGCGCGGCGGGCCCCGGGGAATTCCTCGTGGAGCCGGTTCAGGCAGCGCACCAGGGTGGACTTGCCGCAGCCGGAGGGTCCGATGATGGCCGTCACGCTGCGGGCCGGTATGTCCAGGGTTATTTCCGACAGGGCCCGGCAGGTTCCGTACCACGCCGAAAGATGGCGTATCCGCATTTTAATTTCGTGGGGTGCGGGCTCTTCTTCCTGGCTACTTCCCGCCCGATGAGTTTCCATGTGCAGGGGTTGGTACGGTCGGGCAACGGCCGGGACCATAATATACCTCCTTTACAGCCGGATGCGGCGCGTCGTGGCGCGGGCCGCGAGGTTAAGGGCCAGGACAAGGGCCAGCAGCACGAAGGCCGCGCCCCAGGCCTGGCGGTGCAACTCTTCGTAGGGCGTGGTGGCGTAGGTGAAAATGTAGACCGGTAGCGAGGCCACCCGCTGGTCCAGGCCGCTGAACCAGTAGCGGCTGCTCAGGGCCGTGAACAGCAGGGGCGCGGTCTCGCCCGCGGCCCGGGCCACGGCCAGCATGGCCCCCGTGAGGATGCCGGCGCGGGCGCTGCGCAGGACCACGCTCACCACGGTTCTGGCCCGGGTGGCCCCCAGGGCCAGGGAAGCCTCGCGGAGCGTGGTCGGCACCATGCGCACCATCTCCTCGGTGGTGCGGGTCACCACCGGGATCATGATGATGGCCAGGGCCACGCTGCCGGCTAGGGCCGAGAACCGCCCCATGGGCACCACGAGCAGTCCGTACACCGCGGCACCCACGATGATGGAGGGTACCCCCACCAGCACCTCGGCCCAGAACCGCACCTGCCGTGCCAAGATGCCGCGGCCGAACTCGGCGAGGTAAACCCCTGCCAGCACGCCCACGGGCACGGCCAGCAGGGTGGCCAGGCCCACCAGAATCAGGGATCCCGTAATGGCGTTGGCGATGCCGCCGCCGGGTTCGCCGAGGGCCGCCGGCAGGCGCGTGAGGAATTCCGGGCTGAGGGCCCGGAAACCGCGCACCGTGACGAAGGTCAGGATGCTGGCCAGGGGTACCAGGGCGCAAACCGTAAGCACTACGCACAGGGCCATCATGGCCAGATTGGTCAGCCTGCGGCGTGCTAGCATTCGTACCGTATCCCTTCCGGTCCGCCGGCCACCCTGCGGAGGAGCAGGCGGGCGGCAATATTGACAATCAAGGTCACCAGGAAAAGTACGAAAGCCGCGGCCATCAGCGCCGACATGTGAATGCCGGAGTGAGCTTCGGCGAATTCGTTGGCCAGGGCGCTGGCTATGGTCTGGGCCGGTTCGAAGAGGGAGGCGGTGATTTGGTTCCGGTTCCCGATGACCATGGTCACGGCCATGGTTTCTCCCAGGGCGCGCCCCAGGGCCAGAATCACCGCGCCGATAAGACCGGGGCGGGCATAGGGTAGCAACACCAGGCGAATGGTTTCCCACCTCGTAGCGCCCAGGGCCAGCATGGCTTCGCGCTGGTGGAAGGGCACTGCCAGCAGGGCCTCACGGCTGATGGCCGAGATGGTGGGGGTGATCATGATGGCCAGGAGCAGTCCGGCCGCCAGCAGGCCCAGGCCCAAAGGCGGGCCCTGAAAAAGGGGGAGCCAGCCCAGATGGTGTCCCAGGAAGGCTTGGGCATAATCGCGCACCCACGGCACCAGCACGAATAGCCCCCACAGCCCGTAGACCACGCTGGGCACGGCCGCCAGCAGCTCCACCATAAAGGAGAGGGGGTTCCGCAGCCAGGCCGGGGCCAGTTCCGCCAGAAAGATGGCGGAGCCCAGTCCCAGGGGCAGGGCCAGGACAAGGGCGAGCAGGCTCGAGGCCAGGGTGCCGTACACCAGGGGCAGGGCCCCGAATTGCTCGTGCACCGGGTCCCAGGAGGCGCCGATCACGAATCCCGGGCCGAAACGCACCCAGGCCGGATAAGACCGGTAGGCCAGCTCGCAGGCGAAGAGGGCCACCACGGCGAGGATGACCAGGGCCCCGGCCGCGGCTGCCAGGACCAGCAGCCGGTCCGCCGGGGCGCGGCCCGCGGGCGCAGCCCGCGGGCCCGGTCGCAGGCGAAGGAAATGTCCCGCGGGGCCGCGCAGGTAGCCCCGCGGGCCGACAGTTGGGGGATAGGGCGAGCTTCTGATTGCCATGGCCTACTGAATGAAGGGTTTTCCGTTGTAGTTGATTTCCTTAATTTTCGCCTCGGCCAGTTGCACCACGTTACTCGGCAGGGGCGCGTAGAGGAGTTCGGTCGCGTATTTTTGTCCGTCGTGGATGGCCCACCACAGGTACTCGGCCAGGGCCTTGCCTTTGGCCTGGTCCTTCTGGTTCTTGTAAACCAGAAGGTAGGTATAGCCGGCGATGGGATAGGAGTTCTCGCCGGGCGCGTTCACGATGGATACCCGCATGTCGGCCGGCATTTTGGCCGCGGCCCCGGCCATGGCCGCGGTAGTCGTTTCGAGGCTGGGGGCCACGAACTTGCCGGCGGCATTGCGCAGCTCCGCGTAGGGCAGCCTGTTCTGGATGGCGTAGGCCAGTTCCACGTAGCCTATGGCGCCGGGCGTCTGCCGCACCTGCCCGGCCACGCCCTCGTTGCCCTTGGCGCCCACGCCGGTGGGCCACTGGACCGAGGTGCCTTTGCCCACTTTTTCCTTCCAGGTGGGACTTACGTTAGAAAGGTAGTCGGTGAAAATGTTGGTCGTGCCGCTGCCGTCGGACCGGTGCACCACCACGATGTTCTGATCCGGCAGCCGCACCCCCGGGTTGATCGCTACCAGACGTTGATCGTTCCACTTCTTGATTTCGCCCAGGAAGATGCCGGCCAGAACCTCCGGGGTCAGCTTCAGGGTCGCACCAAGGTCAGGCAGGTTGTAGGTGATGGCCACCGCCCCGGCCACGGTGGGGATGTGGAGGATAGGGCCGGGCGCCTTGGAAAGCTCTTCGTCCGTCATGGGCGCGTCACTGCCCGCGAAGTCCAGGGTTTGCTCCGTAATGCCCTTGATGCCGCCGCCGCTGCCGATGGACTGGTAATCGATGGTCACCTGGGGCTTGACCTTTTTGTATTCGGCCAGCCACTTGGTGTAGAGGGGATAGGGGAAGCTGGCACCGGCCCCGTTGAGCTGCACCGGCCCCTCGGTCCGGCCGCAGGCCGCGGCAAACAGCGCCAGAGAAGCGGCCAGCACCCCCGCCAGAAGTTTGACGTACCGCACACTTGGCCCTCCCTTTCCAGGGTTTGCGTCCATTTTACCGGAGCAGGGTTAAGGTTCCGTTAAGCCCCGGTTAACCGGTGGTAAAATCTTGGTTAAGTTCCCGTTAAGGGCGGCGCGCCACGTGCGACCTGAGACTGGGACCCCGGTTCCCGCGGGCTTTCTCCCTGGGACCCTCGCGGGAGGGGCCCGGCGCGTTGACCGTTCCTTTGCGGGGGCCGGGACGCCGGCCGCGGGTATTTCTTAACGGAGAATTAACCGCAGGACAACGATCCCTTAACTTAACGCTGGTATTAATTACTTACGTATCCACCCCAGTACGGTAAGGATTGGTTGCCGTGGTCGCCACCGGGGCCCACTACGGCCAGGGCTACTTTTTGGGCCGGCCGGCATTCCCGAAACCCTACCCCGATGGGGATGCACTGACCAGAGTGTTGGCGCCGGCCGTGCCCCGGGGGTCGTGAACCGGAAGGGATTCTCACGTCGGCTTGCTGGGGACCGGACTGGGGATGGGAGCACCGTATGGCGGGTGTGGGGGTTCCGGCAGGGGGCCGGGAGACCGGGCCGGCGGTTCGGCGCGAGGTACTGGAGGGCCATCGTTACCGCCGGGCTCCTTTCCCCGGATTCCGCCTGCCGGGTTCTCGGGCACTACGTTATGAGAACCTGGGAGGTTGGGCCAACCATGGGGGTACCGGGCACGGGGAGTCTGAGGCGGACTATAGCAGCAGTACTGATAGCGATGACGGTGGTGGGGGTGCTGCTGGTAGGATCGCTCGGTGTTTTTCAGCTTTCCCGTTTCGGGGACTTTGGCACGGAAAAGCTCCGCGCGCAGATGATCGCCGAGCGCGAGGCCAAACTCGGGAGCCTGCTGGAGACGGCACTCACCGTACTGGACGAATACCGGGCCCGCGTCTACACCGGACAGCTGACCCTCGAAGAAGCGCAGCAAAGGGCCCTTCATTGCCTGCGGTACATGCGGTACGAGGGCGGGCAGGGTTACTTCTGGGTGCACTCGGCGGGGAACCACCAGGTCCTAATGCTCATGCATCCCGTCCAGACAGAACTCACGGGCAGGGAGGTCACGGCGATGGAAGACCTCTCGCAGGTGAGGGAGGTCCTTTTTCGGGGCCGGGTTTACCGCAAGGATGACGAGGTTGTGAGAAGCGCGGTCAAACCCACAAAGCTTTTCGTAGAGATGAACCGCCTGTGTGCCGAAAAGGGTGGCGGCCGGGTGGAATACTACTGGCCCAAGCCCGGGGAGGACCCCGGCGTGGGCTACCCCAAGATCGCTTATGTCCGTTTGTATCCTGATTGGGGCTGGGTGGTGGGTACCGGCGCTTACGTGGACGACATCGACCTGCAAATTGCGGCCATGAAGAAAGAGACCGCCGCGCGGGTCCGGAGCGCCGTGCTGACGGTGGTACTCGGGCTGGCCGTATGCGTCGTGGCGGCAACCTTCGCTGGAAGACGTCTGGCAAACGGCCTGGTACGACCGCTCGACGACATGGTCGGGGCGGCCGAGGTCATGGCGCGGGGCGACCTTACGGTCGTACTCCGGCCGGACGGTCAGGGCGAGATGGGCCGGCTCGCCGGATCGCTGGAGCGCATGAGGCGGGAGCTTGGATCCCTCGTCGAGGCCGTGGTGCGGAGCGGTTCGCAGGTGAGCCATGCGGCCGGGGAACTGACCTTCCAGGCCCATCAGACCTCGGTGGCGGCGGCGCAGAACGCGGCTACGGCCGCCGAGATGGCGGCCACCGTCGACGGCGTGGCACGCGACGTGCACGAACTGGCGCAAATCCTGGCGGAAACGGCCCGCCGGGCCGGAGAGGGCAGGCGCGGCCTGGAGCGGGTCATCGGGGTCATGGAGGAGGTCGCGTCGGCCGTGGCGCAGACCTCGGCCTCCGTGGTGGTCCTTAGCCTTTCCATCGAGAGGGTGAGGTTTTTTACGGACACCATCGAGCGCATCGCGGACGAGACGAAGCTACTGGCCCTGAATGCGGCCATCGAGGCGGCCAGGGCCGGGGAGCGCGGCCGCGGCTTCAGCGTGGTGGCGCACGAGGTGCGGAAGCTGGCCGACGATGCCTGCCGCTCGGCGCGGGAAATAGGGGCGGTCGTACAGGAGGTTCTGCAGCGGATGGCGGAGGCCGCGGAGAGTGTGCGGAACGCGGACACCAGGGCGTCCGAAGGGGGCCGCATCATGAGGGATGTCGGGGCGGCCCTGGCCTCGGTCCTTGATTTGGTGGACGAAATGGAACGGAGGGCCCGGGGGGTTTCCGTGGCGGCGGAGCAGCTCTCCGGCGCGGTGCAGAGCGTTGTTGCGAGCGTCGAACAGACCACGGCGGCCACGCAGCAGGTGGCGGCCTGCGCGAAGGAACTGGACCGGGTGGCCTTGGAGTTGCGGGAGCGCGCGGGCTGCTTCAAAACGGCGGCCTGACCTGAGGGGACGGTTCGCGACCTATGCCCTTGACCGCCCGCCGAGATGTGGTAACCTGATGGACGACAAAACTGCACATCTCGGCGGGTGCCCCGATCTACGGGGTTGAAAGGGAACCGGGTGCGAATCCCGGACGGTTCTGCCACTGTGAGCGGAAGAGCCGGGCCCGCCCGCCTCCTTACTGCGGCAGCGGTCGCTGGCGCCCCTGAGTGCCCGTCACAAGTAGCGATTGCATATCCGGCCCGCAAACGGGCCATGTTGATTGCCGAGAGCCAAAGCTACCAAGGGTCGGGCGGTGAAGGCGTTGGAACATCCCATCGAGGGCCTGATGAAGACGGCCATGGAGAGCATTAAGGCCATGGTGGACGTCAATACGGTGGTTAGGGTTGCGCCATACCAGGGTGCCTAAGATAAAAAATGTTGTACGCCGTCTGGCAGGCGAGAAGGGCGCGGTTTCCGTCGAAAGGAGCCGCGCTTTTTCGCGTGCGGGGCCTGACGTTCTTAGACGGCTAACTTCAGTAGTTGTCCACCCACGACATGTGTAGCAAACTATTTAGCTGATTAACCGTTGACCGGGATGATTATACAGGGGGGATATGGTGGAAGTGGTTCTTTCGGCGCAGGTGAGGACTGGACGCGGTAAAGGGTATCGCCGCCGGTTGGCTGCTCAGGGGAAGATACCCGCGGTGGTTTACGGGAAGGCGGTGGGCAACCTTATGCTAGAAATATCACTGTCGGAGATGAAGAGAATTTTGGCAAACAAGGTGAATTGGACCAAACTGCTCGACTTGAGGATCACCGGGGAAGGGTGGGACCGCCAGGACAAGGTGATAATCAAAGAGGTACAGTACGACCCGCTAACCGGTAACCTGAGGCACGTGGACTTTCACCAGGTCTCTCTGGGGGAGGAGGTTACCGTCACGGTTCCGGTGGAGTTGCGCGGGGAGCCGGTAGGGGTGAAAAAAGGCGGGGTTCTCCAGCACCAACTCCGCGCGGTGGAGGTTTCGTGCCTTCCCACGCAGATCCCCGAGGTGGTTACGGTGGACGTCTCCGGCATGGATATAGGAGATACGCTCTTCGTGCGGGACCTTTCTTTTCCTGCGGGGGTGAAGGTACTTTCGGAACCGGAGGAAGAGGTGGTTACGGTGCTGGAGGGTACGGAGGCGGAGGAGGAAGGTTAGAATATCCCTCCAGATCCTACCCCCTTCCTCTGCGTATTGCTTTCCCCGGCGTAGGAGAGGGCGAAAAAATCAGGCCCGTCACGGCAAAGGCTTCGAATCGCGACAAACTGCATATCCGGGCCGGAAACGGGCCATATTGATTGGTGGCAGCTAAAGCAGAGCGGCGGGCGGTGAAGGCGTTGGAGCATCCCATCGAGGGCCTGATGAAGACGGCCATGGAGAGCATTAAGGCCATGGTGGACGTCAATACGGTCGTGGGCGACCCCGTGGAGACGCCGGACGGGTCGGTTATCATTCCCGTTTCCCGCGTCTCCTGCGGCTTCGCGGCCGGGGGCGGGGAATTCGAGACGGAGCGGCCCCGGGGGGCGGACCAGACGCCGCTGCCCTTCGGGGGCGGCAGCGGGGCCGGGGTGGCGGTGCATCCGGTGGGGTTCCTGGTGGTGGGGCAGGGGCAGGTGCGAATGCTACCGGTGGACGGCAACATCGTGGACCGGCTCATCGACCTGGCGCCGCAGATCGTGGCCCAGATCCAGAACATGCTGGAGCGGCGCCGTACCTAAGGGGGCGCCAAAAAATTTCAGGGGGCGGTTCCTTCACCGCCCCCCTATATCGCTTTGCGGCCGGCTTCCTGCTGCCGCAGGGACTGCAGGAAGGCCCGCGTGTCGTGGTGGGAGGGCGGCAGTTTCATCAGGGTGGCCTCACGCACGTAAGCGGTATAGCCGTCGGCGAAGCGGATGGTATACTTGTTGGTGCCGGGCACCGGCAGGGCCTTGACCCCCATGGCCCGGAATAGTTGTAATGTTTGGACAAAACTCATCATTCGTCACCTCTTATTGGCGATGCTACTTTCAATAGTATACGGCTTTTGGGAAAATGAAATACACTTTTCGTTAAATGTCGTATTTAGAGGATAAACGGTAATGAGAAACCGTCTAATTTTTCACAACCCATTTTTCTATGCTCTCCAGGAAGTCTTGGTCCCAGCCCACGAAGCTGTGGCGGACAACCCCCTCTCCGTCGACCAGGAAGTCGGCGGGAATGCCCCGGACACCGTAGAGCCTGCCGACTGCACGTGACCGGTCCATTAACACCACGGCGTCAACCGGGTGGCGGGCCAGGAAGGCACGCAATTCTTCGGGCGGGTCCGCCGAAACGATTACCAGCTCGAAACCGTTCTGCCGCCAGGAAGCCAGTCTTGGCTGCAACTGCAGCACTTCTTGCACACAGGGCCGTCACCCGGGGGAAAAGAAAAGGAGTATGGTCTTCTTACCCCTAAAATCCTCCGGAAAACGGACCTCTTGGCCGCTTTCCAGTGCGGGCAAGGCGAAAGGAGGCGCGGGCTGGCCCGGCGCCGGACCGGTTACCTCAGCCGTTGGGGAGGGGCCAGGTGTAACGGGTGGCTTTTGCCCGCAAGCCCCGGCCAGTGCCACGACCAGGCCGAAAAGGACCGGGAGAAATAGCCGTACGTTCATATCATCCCTCTGCGCGGGGATCTCCCGAAACCGGCACGATAAACGAGCGCTCCTGACAAGCACCCTTTAAGGCAGATTAAGCACCTTATGCATTCCGGGTGGTTGGGATGCCGCCGTACGTCGAGGTCCAAGGGGCAGTACGCGCGACAGGCGCCGCAGTGGTGGCATCTAGTGGTATCGACTTCCAGCCGTCCCAGGCTCACCGGATTGAAGAGGCCGTACAGGGCGCCCAGCGGGCACGCGGTGCGGCAGAAGGGACGGTACGTGAACACTGTGGCCACCAGGAACCCGGCCAGCAAGAACACCTTCCAGGCGAACAGCCAGCCCAGCATGGCCCTCAGTTCCGGCCGCCCCAGTCCCAGGGGCAATCCGGCCTCCAGCGTACCCGCGGGGCACACCAGCTGGCAAAAGTAGGGAGCGCCGAGTCCGTAAGGGTCGACCCATACGACCGGGAATGCCAGGGTCAGCAACAGCAAGATGTACTTGACGCGTGTTAGTGCCTTGGGGACGGGAAATTTTATTGGCAGCAGCCGGGCACCCAGCTCCTGGAGGAGGCCAAAGGGGCAGAGCCATCCGCAAACCAGCCGCCCGACCCCGGCTCCTGTAGCCACGAGCAGACCCACAACGTAGAGGGATGGTGCGTGGCCGAAGGACGCCAGAAAAAACTGCAGCGTGCCCAGCGGACAGGCCGCCAGCGCCCCGGGACAGGAGTAGCAGTTCAGGAAAGGGACGCAGACCTGCTTGCCCAGGCCTTGATAGATGTCCAGCCGGGCAAAGCCCTGCCAGTAGCCGTTGGTCACAAGGGCCGTGAAAAACTGCACCAGCCGGCGGGCACTCGGCGCGACCCGGCGTCCGGCTACCCGATGCCGATGCATTCCAGGCAGATCCGGACGGCCTTCGAGAGTACCCGCGCGGCTTCACCCCGCACCAGACCCGCAGCCACAGCCGCGACCCCCGCGAGAATCAATACCACGGGAATAATCCTGTCCTTCACGGTTACCACCCGAAGAGCGACTGCCGACATTATACCACACTCCGGGTGGGCCGCAAAAGGTGGCGCACCGCAATTCAATTCCGCAGCAGGGCTTCGAGGCTCTGGCCTTCGGTGAGTACCGGGGCGAAAAGGTCGCCCCTGATCGCCAGGCGTTCCGGCACCGTGGCCATGTTAAACCCGGCGGGGGAAAGGTCGGGGTCCGCCAGTTCTTCCCAGGTGAGGGGTGTGGAAACGGGGGCCCCGGGGAGGGGACGAACACTGTACGGAGAGACGATGGTCTTGCCGCGCCCGTTCTGGCTCACGTCTATGTAGACGCGTCCCCGGCGGCGATTTACCGGGCGCTCCAGCGTGCAGAGTTCGGGCCAGGAGGCGCGGGCCACCGTGGCCAGCGTTCCCAGGGCCCGGCGCACCTCGGCGAAGGTGTAGCGGCCGGCCACCGGAATGTAGAGGTGCAGGCCGCCGGCGCCCGAGGTCTTGGGGTAGGCGTTGAGGCCCAGGTCCGCCAGCAGGGGCCGCAAGAGGAGGGCCAGGCGCCGGGCTTCGGCGAATCCCGCGGGGGGCTCGGGGTCCAGATCCAGTGCGGCCGCGGTGGGGTAATCCGGCCGCGACCACGTCGAGAGCCACGGATTCATCTCGATGGCGCCCTGGTTTACGACCCAGAGCAGGCCGGCCAGGTCCTCCACCAGGCAGTAGTTGATGGACTTCCGCTTACCTTCGGAGGGCACGACCACCGTGGGCAGCCATTCCGGGAAGTGGGAGGGACACTCCTTCTGATAGAAGGACCCTCCGGTGATGCCGTCGGGATAGCGGTTGAGCACCATGGGCCGCCCGCTCAGGTGGGGCAGCAGGTAGGGGCTCACGGCCGCGTAATAGCGCAGGAGGTGCGCTTTGGTATACCCTTCGGCCGGCCAGAAGACCTTGTCCAGGTTGCCCAGTTCCACGTCCCTGTCTCCCGCCCTGACCCTGAGTTTCATCGTCGGGTCCCTCCCCTTGCGTTTAAAGTATTCGTCATGGGACGGGGGCCTCATTCTCCCGGATGTCTTGCCGGTTGAGGGCCGCCAGGATGGCGCGGGCCACTTCCTTGTCCAGGGGTTGGTTGTTGTTGCCGCACTTGGGAGACATGACGCACGAAGGGCAGCCGTCGCGGCAGCCGCAGGACGAAATGAGGTCGAGGGCCCCGCTTATCAGGTCCGGGAAACACTCGAAGAGCCGCTCGGCAATGCCCGTGCCGCCCGGAAAGGCGTCGTAGACGAAAATGGTGGGGCGGCCCGTCGCGGGGTGCAAGGGGGTGGAGAGTCCCCCCACGTCCCAGCGGTCGCACATGGCCAGCAGCGGTGCCGCGGCAATCAGGGCGTGCTCCATCGCGTGCAACCCGCCTTCCCAGTCTCCCGAACAGGCCGCGCCAGACCTGAGGGTCTCGGGCAAATGGACCCAGACCGCCGTGGTGTCGAACTCCACCGGCGGCAGGGCCAGGTCATGGGCGCCCACGACGCGGTCGTACTTCTTGACCGCGTAACCCGTCACGACCTCCTTCACGGCCACGCGCCCGAGGGCCAGCCCGTAAGAGGGCCCGGCACGGGACGCGAGCACCTGGTTCACCCGCAGCTCGGTGCGGGTCAGGGCCGTGGTGTGGGAATCGGCGTCCGGCAGGTACTCCAGGTCGGCGCGGCCCCGCTCCAGGTCCAGGGACCGCACCACGTAGGCCTCCCCCTGGTGCAGGTAGACGGCGCCCGGGTGGGCCTCCAGGCAGGCGCGGCGGTGATCCAGGTATTCCACCACCTGGCCCCGGTGCACCAGTTGCACCAGGCCCTCGCCGAAGGCGTCCAGGCTCACCGCGAGGGCCGGGGCCTCCGGCCCGCGGTACGCCCAGCGGGTCCGGCCGTCGGGTCCGGCCAGTGGGCTCAAACCACCGGCCGCGGCCAGCTCGCGGGCCGTTTCCAACAGCCGGGGGCCGAACCAGGCCACGTCCCCTTCCGTGAGGGGCAGCTCCGCCGCCGCGCACAAGATGTGTTGCCGCAGGACGTAATCGTTCTCCAGGTTGACGACGGCCTGCTCGGTCACCCGGCCCAGCAGCCGGTCCGGGTGTCGGGCGAAGTACTGGTTGAGGGGGTCGTCGAGGGCCACGAAGGCCACCAGGGCGTCCTGCCCCGTCCTGCCGGCCCGCCCGGCCTGCTGCCGGAAGGAGGCCACGGTTCCGGGATAGCCGGCTATGATCACCGCGTCCAGGCCGCCGATGTCCACGCCCAGCTCCAGGGCGTTGGTGGCCGCCACTCCCCGCAGCTCGCCCTCCTTCAGGCGGCGTTCGATGCTGCGCCGGTCCTCGGGGAGGTATCCGGCCCGGTAGGCCGCCACTTCCACCCCGCCCGCGGCCGCGGCGGCCCAGCGGGCGTAGAATTCGGCGGTCCGCCGGGAAGGTGCGAAGCAAAGGGTCTGCAGTCCGGCGCGCACGAAAAAGGCCAGGAGTTCCGCCGCCTGCCGGTGGGGGGAGATCTCCGGGTACAGGGCCGTGTTCCAGAACAGGAAAAACCTCCGGCCCCGGGCCGAGCCGTCGGCGTCCACCAGGGTGAAGTTCCGGCCCGTCAGGCGCCGGGCGTGTTCAGTGGGGTCGGCCATGGTGGCCGAGGACACCACGAAGCGCGGTCGGGCCCGGTAGTGGTCCAGCACGCGTAAGAGCCGGCGCAGGACGCAGGCCACGTGGGAGCCGAAGACGCCCCGGTACCAGTGGGCCTCGTCCAGCACCACGAAGGCGAGGCTGGCGAAAAACCGTGCCCACAGGTGGTGCCACTGGAGGTAGCGGTGCAGGGCGTAGGGGTTGGTGAGGACGAGCCGCGACCTGCGCCTGATGCGCGGGCGCTCTTCCCGCGGCGTGTCACCGTCGTAGACTGCCGCCTCGGTCCGAATCCCGGTTTCTTCGGACAGTTCCCGCAGGGCGGCGAGCTGGTCGTGGGCCAGGGCCTTCATGGGGTAGAGGTAAAGGGCCGTGGCCGCCCTGTGGTAGTGGAAATGTTCGAAGACGGGAAGGTTGAAGGCCAGGGTCTTGCCCGAAGCCGTGGGCGTGGTCAGGACCACGTCCCGGCCCTCGCGTAAATTGCGGAGCACTTCGACCTGGTGCGTGTAGAGCCGGATGTGGCGGCGCTCCAGGTAGCCTTCCAGGGGCGGCGGCAGGGGCGGGTCGGGCCGGGCGTGCTCCGGCTCCCGGGCCGGTATCTCCTTCACCGCGACCGCCTGCCGGTAAGAGCGCAGGCCCGCCAGCAAGCTTTCCACAGACACGCGGTCCCCTCCCGGTTTATGCTATTCTGTGTGCCCCGCACAAACCCCTTCGAGAGAGGCGTAACGTTCCGGGAGTTCTTCCGTCTTTAGTTAGTGGCACACGCGGTAGAACCTCGGGGCAACCCGTATGGACCGTCTCCCGAGTTCTTCCGTGATAGCTGGCGGCAAATCGGTTACGGAAGTTGCACCGGGCGGCCGGGCCGGTGCGCAACGCCTGCCGGGACTAATTTCGGACCGGTCAAGGGGGCACGGAACCGTGAGAGCGACAGGGGTGCTTTACCTGGCGGTGGCCTGCCTGGTGGCGGCGGCCACTCTGACGGGGATATCCGTTTACGCCGCAGAAACGAATTCCGGGACCGCCACCGTCATTTCCGGCCACGCAATTTCGGAACCCCGGACCTTTTCCTCCTATGAAGAACTGGAAAGGTACGTGCGGGAGAACACGGCCCTGGCACGGGAGTTCTACGGTTACCATTTCTTCCTGCCCGGGGTGGGCGGCATACTTTCGGACGGCCGTGTGCGTGCCGCAAAGGAGCCCGCGCCGGGGGTGGCGGCCCAGGCGGCGGAAGCTCCTTCCGATTACTCCGGCACCAACGTTCAGGTGCAGGGTGTGGACGAGGCCGATGTCGTCAAAACCGACGGCCGGTTTCTCTACGTTCTCACCGGCGGCAAGGTGGCCATCGTGCGGGCCCATCCTCCCGAGCAGGCCCGTGTGGTGTCGGAGCTGGCGTGCGAAGGCCGGCCCCTGGAGGCCTTCGTCAACGGGGACCGGCTGGTGGTCTTCGCGGCCGGGCCGCAGGAAGGCAGGACCGCCATCCGGGTTTACGACGTTGGGGACCGGAGCGCCCCGGTGTTGAAACGGGACCTCGGGGTGCGGGGATCCTACGTGACGTCGCGTATGATCGACGATTACGTTTACGTGATCCTGAGCCTGCCCCTGGAGGCGGGGCCAGGCGAAGAAAAAATCGCGCTGCCCGAATGGAGCGTCGACGGGCAGGTGCGCGTCGTTTCCCCCACCCGCATCCACTATTTCGCTTTTCCGGACCATTCCTACCGGTACACCACGATCCTGGCCCTCAACGTCCGGGACGACGCCGCGGCCCCGACCGAAAAGACCTTTCTCACCGGCGTTTCCCAGCACCTCTACGCCTCCCGGCAGCACGTGTACCTGACGGGGCCCAGGACGCCGGACCTCACACCCCTGCTGCGGGGGTTCCTTGACCGGCTGGCGGAACTGGTACCGGAGGAACTGCGGAAGGAAGTGAAACGCATACGGGATGCGGAGGTAGGCGGTGGGCGGAAGCTGCTGGAAGTGGGCGCCCTGCTGGAGGATTATCTTGCCACCCTGGATCCGCAGGCCGCGGCGGACCTGGCCGGGCGTATTGAGGCCCTGCGGGCGGAGTGGCACCGGGAGCTGGCGCGGCAGGGCGACCGCACCGTGATCCACAAGCTCGGGGTGGCGGGGGCGGACATCGAGTACCTCGGCCAGGGCGAGGTGCCCGGCCGCCTGCTGAACCAGTTCTCCATGGACGAATACGGCGGCCACTTCAGGATCGCCACCACCACCGAGGGCTTCCTGTTCCCGGAGCGGCCGGCCACAAGGAACAACATCTTCGTCCTGGACGAAAACCTGCAGGTGGTGGGCAAACTGACCGGTCTGGCCCTTTCGGAAAGGATCTACGCGGCCAGGTTCGTGGGCGAACGCGCCTACCTGGTCACCTTCCGGCGCGTGGACCCCCTCTTCGTCATCGACCTGCACGACCCCCGGCAGCCGCGCGTGCTGGGTGAACTCAAGATTCCGGGCTATTCCGATTACCTCCACCCCTACGATGACAACCACCTCATCGGTATCGGCAGGGAGGTCACGGAGGCGCCCGGGCCCGAGCAGCAGGGGCCGTTTACCGTGCCGCCGCCGGTGCGGGATCTGGGGATCAAAATCGCCCTTTTCGACGTGTCGGATCCGGCGGCACCGAGGGAGATGGCGAAGTACGTGCTCGAAAACCCCCTTTCGTATTCCCCGGCCCTGCAGGACCACAGGGCGGTGCTGTTCAGCCGGGAGAAGAACCTGCTGGTCATACCCGTCTCCCTCCACCCGCCCTTCCACATCATGGCCGTGCCCGGGAAGGTGGCCCCTGAGGGTCGCTGGGAGGGAGCCTACGTTTTCGACATTTCCCTCGCGGAAGGCATCAGGTTAAAGGGCAGGATTGCCCACTACGGCGAATCCGCCTGGGGCCCAGCGAACGTGCCCGCCAGAGATTCCTCTTACCCGGTCAGGAGAACCCTTTACATCGAAGACACGCTTTACACCGTATCGGAATCCCTGGTCAAAATGCACCGGCTTTCGGATCTTCGGGAAGCTGGGTATGTCTCCCTGACCTCCGTCCCCGTGCCTCCTGCGGCGGAAGAGTAGCGGTCCCGCCCTCGAGTGCGAAGGAACGGGCACCGCGGGCCGGGGCACCCGGGCTGCCCGCGGCGCGACCACCGGTGGGAAAATTACGCGCGGCGGCGCCTCAGAACCGGAACCCCGCAACGGGCGAAGGCATTGGGGGTTGCATCGGCGTCCCGAACGTGTTAAAATCATAGCGTACGGGCGCGTAGCTCAGCGGGAGAGCGCTTGACTCGCATTCAAGAGGTCGGGGGTTCGATTCCCCTCGCGTCCACCAGGAAAATCAAGGGCTCCGGGGTTGGAAGGTGGTTTCCAATCCCGCCTTTTCCGC
>Ga0080004_1113216_pt1 | contig 19839 bp, 23 predicted proteins | sample WasSprMetagenome_FD_69207 | JGI IMG/M metagenome (GOLD analysis project Ga0080004, IMG submission 69207) | Sulfidic aquatic microbial communities from Washburn Spring, Yellowstone National Park, USA - WS (SPADES assembly) (version 2) | ecosystem: Environmental > Aquatic > Thermal springs > Hot...
ACCCAATTTTAAATTTCTCACTATTTCACCAAGCTCGTCAAAAATTAAATCCGCTTTGATGTCTGCATACATATGAACTAAAATGTTTCTAAGTCCAACTAAATCTATCAAACTATTTTTCAATTCATCATCTATAACTCCAGCTTCATGAATCTTCTCTATACTCTCTTTGTAATTTTCTGGAATTTTTAGCCCCAATTTTCCAATCACAAAATTTGATAAATCAATGATAAATTCAACGCAAACCTGAATATTTCTTTCCGCCAAAGAAAGAAGCTTTAAATCGCTAATAAATACATCTTTTCTGCTTTTCTTACATCTTCCAAAACTTCTATTCCAGCATTAAACCTTTCCAGCCTTTTAAGAGTACTTGCTCTCATTTTTTCACTTTTTCAATTTCTCTTTCCTCAAAAATTTTATACATATGTAACCAATCTTCATGCCATTTAATTTTTTCTAATCTATCATTAAACAACTCTTCTTCATTCTCACAATAAATCACTTTTCCCTTCACTAAAGCATCATATTGCAGACTAAAAGGTGAGAAATTTAAAATCGTAACATCAACATTTTCAATTTCCAACTCTCTTAAAAATCTTTTGAGAAAATTTAAAACATCAGCCCTCTTTAAATCTCTAACTTTAATAGCTAAATCAATATCACTCTCGCCTTTAACAAACCTTTCCTCTGCAAATGAGCCAAAAATAATTGCATAAGAAATTTTGTATTTTTTAGCCAAACCTTTTATTTTTTCTTTCAGTTTCTCAATTTGTAATTGATTTTGCATATACTTAATTTGAACAAAAATTAATAAACTATTATTCTTACTAAAATTAATACGTGAGGGTAGTAAATTTATTAAAAAAAGTTTAAAATTTTTTTAATGATAATTGCTGCAATTAGCGATGTTCATAGTCCTCGCTATTATGATCAATATGTTGAGGCTATTGGAAAATTGAATGTAAAGCCAGATTTATTTTTGATAGCTGGAGATATGATTTATCATGGTAGCTTTGAAGAATATCAAAAAGTTTATAATGTTTTATTTGGAAAAATAAATTGCCCTATTGTTGCATGTTTTGGAAATCAAGAATTTCCAGAAATAAGGGAAAAAATAAAGGAAAGTTTAAAAGAAATAAGATTTTTGGATGACCAAAGCATTGTTTTGCAAATATCAGGAAATACCGTAGGAATTTTTGGTTCAACTGGAAGCTTAGATACTCCAACAAAATGGCAAAAAGCCAATATTCCAAATATTGAAAAAATTTATGCCCAAAGAATTGAGCTTGCTGAAAAGCAGTTAGAAAGGATGCATACTGATTTAAAAATTTTGCTTTTGCATTATGCCCCGACTTACAAAACTTTGGAAGGAGAAAATCCAAATTTTTATCCTTTCCTTGGCTCACAAGTTTTTGAGAACGTAATAATTAAAATTAAGCCTAGCTTAGTAGTTCATGGTCATTCTCATCTTGGTACAAAAAAAGCTTGGGTTGATACTGTTCCTGTTTTCAATGTTTCTCTTACTGTGAATAAAGAAGTTGTGATTATAAATACTGAAGAAGATTTAAAGCCTGGCCTTCAAAAATTTGTTTAATCTTTTGATTTTTATTTGGATGGGGCCTTGCTCTGTTCATCTGTTTCATTGCTTGCTCGACTCATTGCTTTACAGAGGCGTAAGAGCAAGGCAATAATTAATTGAATTTGGAGAAATAAATTTTAATCTCGCTAAATACATCAACCAAAAGTTGCACTAATCCAATCTCCAACATAATGTGTTATAATTACAACAATCAACGCAATGATTAAATGTTCAAAAACTACCTTCCAAGCTTTTTTCTTTTGTTGTTTAGCAATGGAAAAACTAAATAAACTCAATAAAAATAAGCCCCACATAACGCTTGCAACGATTGCTATGGAGAACTCAAAAAGTAAAATTGGAATTATGAAAGTTAAAGCAAAAGCAAACTTTGAGAGAAAGGTTGAAACAGTGGATTGCCAAATCTCTTTTTCTGTATGCTTGCTTTCTGATTCTTCTGAAATGTGTATTCCCAAAGCATCTGAAAAAGCATCGGCAATTGCTATTGTTAATATACCACCAATAACGGCAAGCTTAGAATGAGTTCCGGAATGAAGACCAACAATTAAGCCAAGAGTTGTTATTATTCCAGAAGTTAGTCCAAAGCTAAAGCCAATTTTGAAAGGATGTTTCATAAATTAAATTTGAAATTCCAATTTAAAATAATGATAAAACTGATAATTTTGTCGGCCACAATAAAGAAGAAATAGAAGGCGTTAAAAAGCTTGGTATAAAAACAATTTCTTTTTCTTCTCTCAAAAAAATGAAAGATTTAAATTAGAAATACAAAACTATTTTTGAGGTAAATGAGAGGCGATCGTCGGGTACAAATTTGACTTTTATTTACCTCTTTCTATAAAATTAATTTTAATTGAGGGTGAAAATGCTTAAGCCAAAAATTGAGGAAAAGAGATTGGATGCTAAAGCTGAAGAAAAGATTTTTAAAGAGTGGGAAAAGAGGAAAATTTTTTCCTTCAAAATAAAAAAAGGAAAAAAGATATTTTCAATAGATACACCTCCTCCTTATGTTTCGAGCGATATTTGGCATATTGGAGCAGCAGCACATTATTCGCAAATAGATATGATTGCAAGAACTGCTAGAATGCTTGGTTTTAATGTCTTCTTTCCAATTGGCTTAGATAGAAATGGTTTGCCAGTTGAAAAATATGTTGAAAGAAAATATGGAATAAAAATGCATGAAACTGAAAGAGGAAAGTTTTTGGAATTATGCAAATCAACTTTGGATAATGCAGAAAAAAATTTGATTGAAATAATGAAGAAATTGGGATTGAGTGGAGATTTTGAAAATTGTTATAGAACTGATAGCGAAGAATATAGAAAGCTTACGCAATCAACTTTTATCGACCTTTGGAATAAAGGGTTAATTTACATTTCAACAAGGCCAAACATTTATTGCCCTGGTTGTAAAACAACTTTGTCGGAAGCAGATGTAATTTACAAAGAGCTCCCTTCAAAATTCTTTTACATAAAATTTAAAGTTAAGGAAACGAATGAAGATATTATAATAGCAACAACAAGACCAGAATTAATTTTTGCTTGCCAGCTAATCATTTTTAATCCTGAGGATAAAAGATATGAAAAGCTAAAGGACAAGCATGCAATAATTCCGATTTTTGAAAGAGAAGTTCCAATTAAACCCCATCCTTATGCAGAGCCTGAAACTGGTACTGGTTTAGAAATGGTTTGTAGTTATGGAGATTATGCTGATGTCATGCTTTTCAGGGAGTTAAAGCTGAAAGAGATTAGGGCTTTGGATGAAAATTGCAGGCTAACTGAAAATGCTGGAAAATATAAAGGGTTAAGCATAACTGAAGCAAGAGAGAAAATTGTTGAAGATCTGAAAGCTCAAGGGCTAATTGTGAAAGAGGAAGAAATTATGCATAGAGTTCCTGTTTGCGAGAGAAGCGGAGATGCAATAGAATTCATCCCTATGGAAGATTTTTACTTAAAGCAAATTTACTTGCAGAAAAAGTTGCTTGAAATTCAGAAGAAGATAAAGTTTTTCCCAGAATTTAACAGACAAATTTTAATAAACTGGATTAACTCTTTAACAATAGATTGGGCGATTTCTAGAACTCGCTACTATGGAACAGAAATTCCAGTTTGGTATTGTAAAAAATGCGGAAAGCCGAACTTGCCAAAAAAGGGAAAATATTATCAGCCTTGGCGAGAAAAACCGCCATTTAAAAAATGCAAGTATTGTGGTTCAAATGAATTTGAAGGAGAGGAAAAAACTTTTGACACATGGATGGATTCTAGTATTTCCCCTCTCTTCATCTCAAAATTTTTAACTGACAAAAATTTTTTTGAAAAAGTTTATCCAAATTCGATAAGACCACAAGGAAAAGAAATAGTTAGAACTTGGCTTTATTACACTTTATTGAGATGTTATCAGCTAACTGGAAAAATTCCTTGGCGCTATGCATGGGTTTCAGGTTATTGTGTTGATGAAAGAGGAGAAAAAATGTCTAAATCAAAAGGAAATGTTATTGATCCTTTACCAATAATTGAAAAATATGGTGCAGATTCATTTAGATATTGGGCTGCTCAAGAAGCAACTTTAGGCTATGATTTTCGGGCATCTGAACAAAGAGTTGCAAATGCAGGTAAATTTTTAACAAAACTTTGGAACATTGCTCGCTTTATCTCAATCTTCCCATATCCAAAAAAAGCAAAGCTTAAGGCAAGCGATAAATGGATTTTATCTGAGTTAAATGCCTTAATAAAGGAGTGCTTAAAAGGATATAAGGAGTTTAATTTTTTTGTGCCAGCAACAAAAATAAGGGAATTTACTTGGAATTTATTTGCCTCCCATTATATTGAAATGGTTAAAGCACGCGCTTATGGAAAAGGATTTAAAAAGGAGGAAAGTAAAGCAGCTTGGTTCACTTTACATGAATGTTTGAAAAGCATTTTACTCCTTCTTGCACCAATTACTCCATTTATTACTGAGTACATTTGGCAAAAGCTTTATGGTAAAGAGAGTATTCACCTACAAACCTTTCCGAAGCCAAAGTGGGGAGAAAAAATGAGAAGAAAAACAGGAAAGCTAGTTGAATTTAATTCAAAAGTTTGGAATGAGAAGAAAAAACTCGGCTTATCTTTAATAGATAAAATAAAGATGGAAATTCCAAAAGAGCTAAAGGAGTTTGAAGAAGATTTAAGAGCAATGCATAAGCTTGAATAAAATGAGCGAAAAAACTCTTGAACTGAAAAAGCTTATAGAGGAATTGGAAAAAATTAAGGGAAGGCATACTGAGCTAATTTCAGTTTATATTCCTTCAGGCTATAATTTGGTTGAAGTTTCAAATCAGCTCATGCAAGAAAAATCTACAGCAGCAAACATAAAATCAAAAACAACGAGAAAAAATGTTTTGGCAGCTTTAGAAAAAATAATTCAACATTTAAAGCTTTTTAAGGAAACCCCTCCCAATGGCTTAGTGATTTTTTGCGGAAATGTTTCTCCAGTTGAAGGGAGGGAAGATATTAAGCTTTGGAGCTTTGAACCACCAGAAAAAATGAATGTAAAAATTTATTGGTGCGATCAAGTTTTTGTTCTTGATCCTTTGAAAGAGCTCATTAGAGAAAAAGAAGTTTTTGGATTAGTTGTTCTGGATGCAAGAGAAGCTACAATAGGATTGCTTAGAGGAAAAAACATTGTTCCGCTTAAACACTTAGAATCTACAGTTCCTTCAAAAACTGTTAAAGGGGGGATGTGTATTTCTCAAGATTCATTGATACAGCTTGAAGATGGTAAAATTATAGAGATAAAAGATTTTAATCCAAGAGAAAAAATTCTTTCTTTCTCTTTTCAGGATTTTTGCCAAACATATGCAAGTTGCAAAGGCATATTTAAAAGAAAAGTTAAAAGAGCGTATGAAATAATAACAAAAGAACCTGCAATGAGACTTGTAGCATCACCAGAGCACAAAGTTTTTGTAATTAAAGAAGATGGAATAAAAGAGGTTTCCGTTGATGAGTTAAAAACTAATGATAGGTTATTAGCTGTAAGTAATAGTGAACCTCCAAGAAAAATTAAAGACCCTTATCCAAATAAATTATGTCAGCTTTTGGGATATATGCTTGGGGATGGTACATTAGACAAGAATAGGATCATTCTTTATGAAAAAGATCCACAAGTGGTTGAGGTTTATAAAAAAATAATAAGGAAAACGTTAAAAAAGGAGCCTAGAGAAAGATTGGAAGGGAAAACACATGAAATTAGAATTTATAGCAAAACCATCGTTGATTGGATTTTAAAAGAGTTCCCACTCCTCTTAGCACCTCGTAGGAAAAGGAGAATACCACTAAACTTAACAAAACTTTCAAGTAAAAAATTGTGCAGTTTCTTGCGAGGTTTGTTTGATGCAGAGGGATATGTAAGCCAAAACCAAGTTTGCATAAGACTTTCTAACAAAGAAATTATTAATACTCTCCAATTGCTTTTATTGAGATTAGGTATAGTTTCGAGTAGAAGTGGGCCTGATAAATTTAAACGCTACAATTTGCAAATATCCGAACCTATTTCTGTAAGAAAGTTTTATGAAAAGATTAATTTTGATTCTAATGCAAAAAGGCTAAAATTAGAGAAAATCATTAGAAAAGCAAGAAGATACGAATCAAGAACAAGAAGAATTCCTTTAATGGGAAGTACTGTAAGAAAAGAGCTTGAGAAAATTGGTTGCAACAAACAACAGTTTCCAGAGGCTTCGACGTTTTTAATAAATAAAAGGAATATGAGTTCCTTAGTTTTTTCTAAAATAATTCTTACGAGATTAAGAAAAAGACTAAGCTTGCTAAACAAAAAAGCTGACACAATAGACATTAAAAAGTGGAGGAAACTTCTTAAGTTAACACAAAGCGAAGTTGCTAAAGCCTGTAACACTACTGTTTATACAATATCTCAAATCGAAAATGGAAAAATAGAAGATGGAAAGCTTAGAAACAAAATTCAAAGATTTTTAAAAAGTAAGAGGAAAGAGTTAGCTGAAAAAACAAAAAAGCTTCTCAATTATTTTACAAGAATCCTGAATTCAAATTTAATTCAAACAATTGTAAAAGAAAAGAAAAGAATTAAACCAAATGGATTTTTTTATGATCTTTACATTCCCAAGTATGGTGTATTCTTTGCAAATGGAATATTAATTCATAATTCGCAAGCTCGCTATGATAGGCTTCGCGAAGATGCAATAAATGAATTTTTAACTAAAGTTGGTGAAAAAGCTTCTGAACTTTTTCTTGAACAAAAAGATTTGAAAGGGGTTATAATTGGAGGGCCTGGTCCAATAAAGGAGAGATTTGTGAGAGAAAAATATCTTAACTATCAAATCCAGAAAAAGGTCCTTGGAATAAAAGATGTTAGCTATACAGATGAATATGGTTTAAAAGAGTTAGTAAATAGATCGCAAGATCTACTTGAAAAAACTGCTTTAGCAAAAGAGAGAGAGCTTATGCAAAGATTCTTTTCTGAGCTTGGGAAAGGAGGAAATGTTGTTTATGGTCTTGAAGAAACTTATTCAGCTTTAGAGAAAGGTGCAATTGAAGCTTTACTCATTTCAGAAGATCTTGATCTTGTAAGAGTTAGTCTTAAATGCCAAAATCAGCATAGAACTGAAAAAATTTTGCCTAAAGATTTGATAAAAAAACAGAAATGCGAAATTTGTAAAAATCCTTTAGCTGCCGAAAATATTATAAGCTTAATTGATGAATTAAGCGAAAAAGCAAAAAAAATTAGAGCAGAAGTTCATTTCATTTCTTCTTCAACAGATGAAGGAAAGGAGTTTAGAAAGCTTGGTGGAATTGGTGGTTTTCTGAAATGGCGTTAAATGATTCAATTTTCCAATGCAGCTCTCTATTCTTGATAGTTTTTCTTTTTGTTGTACGCTTAATGAATAAAAATATTTTTCAAGATACTCGAGTTGTTTTTCTCCTCTATAATCAAATTTCCCCCACTCCTTTTCTATTTCCAAAATTTTTTCATTTAGCTCCTCTTGCACTTTCGTTAAGGTTGAAATCCTCTCTTCGATAAGCTTCAAATTTTTTAAGTTCGAAATATAATTTTCTGCAATTTCTAGTAGATCTTTTTCCACGGAAAAATAATAGCTTTAAAATTTTTTAAATTTTATTAAATAGCTTTCCAGCAGTAAGGTCAAAAAATTTTAGAGCATTTTCTGTTGTAATTTATCAATTTCCTAAAATTCTTTTCTGAGTTTCAACTTCAAATTAAAGTTTAAGAAGATCTAATGGAAAATTTTTCTCTTACTAATTAAATAAAGTAAAATTATTATCGGAATTATAATTCCTAAATAATCTCCCTTTATCAAAGAGAGAATTATATTCAATGTATACCAAACAATGACTAATACAAACCCCCAAAGTTTTAAATTCCATATACCGTATGCAGCTATCAGAAGAATTGCGCCACTAGCTAAAAGGAAGATAGAATACCAAGCTGTTAGCGGGAGCTTCAAAATAAACGGTAGAGCTATTGAGTAAACTGCACCGAAAATTAAAAAAATGAAAATAAGAATAAGGCTTGCTTCCCTTCTAGCCATATTTATATTATTAATTGTAAAAAATTAAATATGAATGAATTAATTTTAAGAGGTCTAACAATACTTGGATTTATTTTCGCTATTATATCATTTTTGTCACTACCAATTTTGCATTTTATGATAAAGAAGGAAAGCATAGTAACACTCTTTCCAAAAATTTACTATCTTAATCCCCTCTTATATGCACTATTAGGTGTTGTTGTAGCAGCAATTATGCGTTTAAAAGAGAATGAATATGTAAAGAGGTGGTCAGATAGAATAATCTATGCAAACATGATAGCTCTCATTTTAAGCATGGTTATATTTGTAGTTATTTCAACACTTTAAAGTTGAAAGCATTTTCATGTAAATATTCCATATTTCTCCAGAAATAATTTTATCATGAGGCGGGAAATCCTGTGGAAGTCCAAACTCATGTTTATAAGAACCCATCATTATCTCGCGAGCTTTCAAAATAATATAGAACGTTAAAAGGGTACCATGTAGAAGGGTATTTTATTGAACATTCCAACAACATCTATCCTCAGAGTCAAGAAAAGAGAAGTTATGAGCGATAAAAGATTGGTCAGATTGGGTATAATGAATAAGTTGAAAGTTTCTTAAAAAAAGTATCCTAATATGAGAAATGATAAAATAGGAATTATTAATAAAACTGGCTTTAATTCCACAATTTGATATTAACTTTTTAAAGATTAAAAAATTTTAGAGCGTTTTCTGTTGTAATTTTATCTACTTCCTCAAAACTTTTATTTTTAATTTCCGCAATTTTTTCAGCAACAATTTTCACACTTGTTGGATCATTCCTCCCTCCTGAAGGAGAAAGCCAAGGAGAATCTGTTTCAAGCAAAATTTTTTCTAATGGCATGTCGCGAACAACTTTCTTATGTTTTTTGCTTTTAAGAAGTATAGTGTTTGTTGAAACATACCAATCATTCTCAATTATTCTCTTAACCAAATGATTTGCACCAAACATATGCATTAAAACTTTTTTAGCATCCTCTTGCTCAAGAATTTTTACAGCTTCATCATAAGAATTTCTTGAATGAATCACTAAAGGCTTTTTCAATTCTTTTGCGAAATTTATTAATTCAATAAAAAGCTCCTTTTGCTTTTTTTGCCAATAGCTTTCTTTTACTTCAAAAAAATCTAAGCCAATTTCACCAATTCCAACAGCTTTATCTTTATTCTCTTTTATTTTTTCAAGAAATTCTTCCTTTTCCTTTTCGCTAATTTCCTTTATATATTCAGGATGAATTCCAAAAGTTGCAAAAACAAATCCTTTATGCTTTTCAACAATTTGTAAAGTTAAGTCAAAATCTCTTGGATGAGCACAGCAAGTTATTACAGCTTTTAATTCCTTTTTACATTTCTCTATTACTTCATCTCTATCTTGATCATACTCGCTTTGCTCTAAGTGGCAATGGCAATCTATCATAATATTTAAGTCCTCTTCTTAAAGAAATTTTTAAACTGGAATAATTTACTTCCTTCTTTTAAAGTTTCACTTATGACTAAAGAATAGGTAACGAGGAAATTCTCAATTTTGTAAAGTATGCCAAATGGCTCAAAGTTGAATTTATAAATGAGCGCTTTAAATCCTTTCTTTTCTTCAAGGCTATCTAAAAGAAGGATTGTTAAGAAGCGAAGAAATGTTGAAAGAAAAAATAGATTTTTTAATCCAAGAAGTTCAGCAAAAATTCCACTAGCCAAAAGACCTAAACCAGTTCCTAAACCTGTGAAAAGATTATAAACTGGAATTTCGCTAAACATTCTTTCTCTTGTTAATACGCGTGAAAGATAAGTAAAGACTGCAAGATTAAATCCTGCCCAAGACATGTTTGCTATAACAGCATAAAGATAAAGAGTTTGAATATCTTTTGCTATTGCATAAACAAATGGGATGAAGGAAATTGGAATTATGCAAGCTAGCATAACAAACTTTGTTCCAACTTTATCTATTACTACTCCCCATGGTCTACAAAATATAATTGTTGAAATTACTCCTATTGCAGAAATTATTCCTACATTCATCATACTCCCTTTTAAACCAGTAATTACATGAATCGAAAGAAATGGTGCTGCAAGATTAACAGAAAAATTTAGAAAAGTTATTGTAATTATCAACTTCAAAAGGTCTTTTTCTTGTTTTAGAAATGAAAAATCAAATGCTCTTTTAAAAATTCTTTTCAAGTTTATTTCTGTACAGTAATAAGTTCTTGGCTCTTCTGTAAAAAAGAATGGCAATCTGCTCAATATACCAAGAAAAGCGATAATGTAGAAAAGGAAGGGAATAAATCCAAATTTGTTTAATATGAAACCTCCTAATAAAGTTCCTATAAAAGAGCCTGCACTTTCAATTAAATTTAAATTTCCTACTAGAAAAGCTCTTTTATAGCTTGGTAGAATTGAAATGAGAAGAGTATCCCAAGCAGGAACAGAAGCAGCAGAAAGTGAGGATTGAATTATAAGAAGTAAGAGAAGTTGAATTGGATCTTTCGCAAAAGCTATTGGAATCCACATTAACGCCCAAGCTATACCACCAAAAATTATCAAAATGCTTTTCTTTTTCACTGCTACACTTAAACCTCCCCAAATAAGCTGTGAAAAAAGATTTGCTAAGTTTGAAAGAGAGGATATAAAACCGATTATAGCTTTTGTTGCACCAAGAGATAAAGCAAATAGTGAAATGAATGGAGATATTAAAGCCTCTGCAAGCGATCTGAAAAAGGTTGATGAATAAAAATGTTTAATCTCCATGATAAGGCCCTCTTCAAAATTTTGTATTAAAAATTAAGTCAAGTTGTTTTTAAATTCATTTATTTTCTTCAATTAGAATTGCATTTACTACTCCATTCTGGCTAGGTCTTGAAGTAACTTTTGCCTTCCCTAACTCAGTCTCAATTATTGCGCCTTTAATTATTATTCCACTTCGAGCAAGCATAGGGCTACCTAGAGTTTCTATGACATTAAGAATTTTCACTTTTTTGGTTTTTCCAGTTTTTTTATCCAAAACATTTGCAAAAGAAGTAGAAACAACTTTTACCTTTTTTCCTCCACCTTTTGTCCTCTTAACAACTCTTTTCTCTATTCCCAATTTTGTATAAATTGGAGGATTACCAAGCTCGTATTTTCTCTTTTTTCGAGCTAGCTTAATTTCTCCTCCTGTCGGCTTCCTTCCCTTCTCACCATGCCAAATTGCCATTATTCAATTTTCGAAAAACAAAATTAAAAAATTTATGCATTGTTTGATGGAAATGAAGATAAATACTTAAATATTATAATAATAAAAGTAGGAAAATGAGCGAAAGACCTTTAGACGTATTGGATAAGGCAAAAGGAAAAAGAATATTGCTCAAATTGAAAAATGGAGAGGAAGTTACAGGTATTTTAAAAGCTTTAGATTTGCACCTAAACATTTGGCTAGATGATGCAGAAATTACAAAGAGTGAAAACAAAGTAAAAGTTGGAACAATTTTAATAAGAGGCGATACAATAATTTACGCTACTCCTATAGTTTAGATTCAAGATTTTTTAGCTCCTTTCCTAATTCCTCTGAATTTTTCACATAGCGAATTTCGCCTTTAAATTTTTTAATATATCTTTCGAGCTCTTCATTTAGCTTGCTTTTCATAAAAGGTTCATAAATTAAGAGCGTAAAAGGAACTTTTTCTCCAGCTCTAGCTTCTTCATGTATCTTCTTAATTTTTAATTTAACTTCAGGTTTTTCTCCGATGAACAATTTATACAAATAATAACCAAATGCAACTTCTCCAATTGAACCAGGACTTAAACCCAACATTAAAATTACATCACCAAAAAGGCAAGTAGCCATGTTTGTTTTAAACCAGTTTTCAGTGTTTATGAATTCGTCAAAATTTTTTTGCCATGACTTTTTGCTTCCATATACGGCTTTAAATGATCTATTCCAAAATCTTTGTCTGAAAATGGAACAAGCCCTATAACTTTTTTCCCTCCATTCAACTTATAAAATTTTGCCACTTCAAAGCAAACTCTCTATCAGGAAGCAAAACTATTTCGCATCCTGACTCGGCAAGAGTTTTTCCAATCTTTTCCACTTCTTCATAAAATTTCTCTTCGCTAATTTTCAAAAGCTCGAAATAATGAAACTTTATATCACCTGCTCCGATTAAAACCGTCCTCAGCATATTTTTCAATTAATTTAAAAACTTTATAAATTTTTCAAAGTCAAAAAACTTTATACAAAAAAGAGAAATTTATAAAGAGGGATTGAATGACAAAAGGAACTCCTTCGATGGGGAAAAGGGCAGGAGTGAAGCATATTCGTTGTCGTAGATGTGGCCATATTTCTTATCGTATTGATAAAAAATATTGTTCTTATTGCGGCTATGGAAGAAGCTCAAAGTGGAGAAAATATAGTTGGCAAAATAAAACAAGATTTGGAAAGAGAAGATATTAATTTTGTTTTTCCAAATATTTCTGCTTGAAGCTAGCTATAAGGTTCTTTTTTCAGCACACAAGCTTGTTCTCAATCCAGAAAATTTTTTCTTCAAAATTTGAAGTTTCGAAACTGAAATGAGGAATTATTAGAAAAGAATGTAGAAATAAGAACAGAATCTTATTCCTCAAGCTCCTTAGCATATTCTACTACTGCAAAGTTTAACCTTTTTAAGACTACTTTTCTAGCAGGCAACGCCAACTCATTGTAAACACCAATTAAGCTATGATCCTTTAACCTGTAGTTGAAAGTCCCAGGAAGCAACTGTATGATTCCCACTTCCCGCAGGGCCTCGGTAAATTCATTAACTGCTTTCTCTCCTCTTAAATGCATTTCTTTTAATACATCCTCTAGCTTACCCTTTACCCTCCCTTCTCTATATTCTTTTGGCGTATTTTCGTAAATAATTACATGAGAAGATGCATTCGAAGGAACGTCCAGCACAACATCCTCGCTTCTTTTTAGCAACCCTATGGTATAGCTACCATAAAATTCATTATAACCATCCTCGTGTAGTATTAGTGGTGTAACAGACGGATTGCGCTCAATTGGTACGTCTATTAATTTCTTATAAATATGTTTACGTCCGTCATACAGGAAGAAATAAGTTTCATCGCGCTTACCTTTTTCTTCAGTAGCATAAATAATTCGTGTACCTCTAGCTAGATATTTATCTAACTCAATAATAACTTCTTTCTCCTCTATATTTGTCGTTCTCAAGAAACCTAAGCGACTCATATTTTTAATAAAGATCATAAAACTTTAAATAATTTTCTTTTGGAAGAAGAAATTTGGTATTTTACAATTTTTTTAAATTATTTCAATATTGTGCTAATCTTCAAATTGCTAATAAACCTTTAACTTTTAAAATCTAATTTTATATTAATTGGGCCTGTAAGGTCTTAAAACCCAGGATGCTCAGCATGGTAGAGCAGCGGAATTAGCTGCTGAAGCTTTTAAGCTACATGCTGGAAAAGCTCTGATTAATGAAGAGACCCGTTGGTCCCGGGTTCAAATCCCGGCAGGCCCATTTAGAAATTTTAAACATTTAAAATTGATTTTTATTCGAAACAAAAACATTTTTATGGAGATAAAATTTTTCGATGAAAAAACGAAAAAATTTTATAAGCTAGTTCCAACAAAAACTTGGCCAACCTTAGAGATTTCTGGAATTCACATGCACAGAATAAAAGATGTTGATCCTAAAACAGATTCTGAGCTCAAATTGAAAGTTTTAGGTAGAATTTATGGAAATGTTTTGGATATTTGCACTGGTTTGGGTTACACAGCAATCTTAGCCGCAAGAAGAAAATCTGTCAAAAAAGTTGTAACAATAGAGAAAGATGAGAATGTCCTAAAAATTGCTAGACAAAATGAATTTTCTAAAGAGCTATTTGAAAATCCAAAAATAGAAATAATAGTTGGTGATGCTTCCGAAAAAATAAAGAAATTTGAAAGTGAAAGTTTTAATTTCATAATTCATGACCCACCAAGAATTTCTTTAGCTCCAGAACTTTACTCTTTCGAATTTTATTCAGAACTTTCAAGAGTTTTGAAAAGAGGAGGAAAATTGTTTCACTATGTTGGTGAGCCAGGAAAAATTTCTGGAAAAAATTTCATAAAAGGGATTGTAAAGAGATTATTGCTTGCTGGCTTTAAAAAAGTCGTTAAGGTTAAAGAGGCTAAAGGAATAGTTGCAAAAAAAGTTTAAATTTTTTTGTTTCATTTTTTATGAAATGAACGAAAAGGAGAGATGGGAAGAAATTTGGAAAGAAGAAAAGAACAATTTGTATACGGATCCAGCCAGATATTTGTACATACTAAACTCTTGCAATAGTAAAAAAATTCTGGATATAGGATGCGGTGACTTAAGCTCCTTAATATATGCCAAGGAAAAAATTTCTTTAAGCTATATTGTTGGTATAGATATAGCAGAAAATGCTCTTAGGAAGGCGAAAAAGCAAATAAAAAAATTTGAGTTGGATGCTGATTTAGTTTGCGCAGATTGTAATTATTTGCCCTTTAAAAATGACTCATTTGAATTGGTTATGGCAATGAGCTTACTCCCAACTTTAGGTGAATCTTACTTATTAGCTTTTAAGGAATGTTATAGGGTAACAAAACAAAATATTGGATTTAATGTTACACATGTAGAAAATGCGATAATTGCAAAAGTGAGAGATATGAAAGAATTTGAATATGGTTGGATTGGTAAATTGAGGCGCAAAATCTTTTATTCTTCTGAAGAAAAAATTTCAGCTCTTTTAAAAGATTTTAAAGTGAATGGAAAAATAGATGTTTGGTATGCAATAAGCAATCACTTGCACGAAATGTGGAAAGATGATATTTTAGTTCTTGCAAAAAAATACTATTTTAAATTTTTGAAAAACCAGGAAAAATCAGGATAGTTTTTTCTTCTTTTAACTCTTTCAGCTAAAGCATGAGCCACTAAAGGCAAAGCTATGGTTGCATCACAATAGCATTGAACACGCTTTCCTTCAGCTTGCTCTTTCCCCCAGCTAATAGCTTCCTCAAAAGTGCAGCCTGATAGCCCACCCCATTGAGGAGAATCTGTAGTAATTTGGATTGCATATTTGTGAGGATAATAACTTTCTAATACTTTTTCCTTTTTGTTAAAGCGAACTATTTTTGGTTCTTTCCCAGGGACTTTTCTTTCTTTATACAAAAGATTAGAAGTTACGGCAAAAAGCTGAATAAAATCTTTTGGTACTCCTCCTCCAATATAAATTACTCCTGTCTCTTTCACTTTCTCTGCTAAGCTCATGAATTCTATATAATCTTTCATGTTATCAATTATCAAGTTAAATCCCTTGCTTTTTGCGATTAAGCCTGCGTCTCCATAAGGAGAATCAACTATAGCAGGACAAAAAACTGGAACTTTGTATTTTGCCGCATTAGCTACTATGCTATTTATTCCTTTTTTCAAAAGCCATTTTCCAAAAAGATATAAAAGCTCGCGAGAAGAATAAGGATAATTTTCCTTTAATGAAGAAACATAAAATTCGGCTATAAGCTCAGTCATCTTCATATAATCATCCTCTTTTCCAAAAACGTCGTAATAACGATTTATATTATGTTTTAGCAATTCCCTATCATCAACAAGATGAGAACCTTGATAGTAGCCATAACCCATAGCATCAACAATATCTTCAGAAATGTTTGCTCCTGTTGAAACTAAAACATCGATAAAACGATTTTTAATTAGCCAGTTAACAATTTTCCATTGTCCTGTTGTGCTTAAAGAGCCTGCATATCCAAAGAAAATTGTAACTTCAGGATCAAGAATCATTTCCTTCCAAACATCAACAACTTCGCTCAATTTTCTACCTTGAAATCCTGTTTTTCCCATTTCAGAAAGAAGTTGAGAAATTTTTTTAGGATTTTTTACTTCTATTGCTACAACTTTTTTAGAGAAAAAAGGAAAATTTTTCTTTTTCATTTTTCATCGTTTTTTTTCAATTACAATATTTTATTCTCTTCAACTCTTTTAAATTTTTATGTATTGAAAGAAACAAAAAAATTTAAACTCCAAGAATAAGAAAAATTTATGAAATTAGTAAGCTTAAGATTTTCTGATCTTAACGGAACCTTAAAAGAAGTTTTAATTTCTGAAGAAAAATTCAAAGAATCAAAAGAAAGAGGAATATGGTTTGATGGATCATCAATTCTTGGCTTTGTTAGAAGGTTTGAAAGTGATATGCGTTTAAGGCCTGATGAAAATTCAAAATTTAGGCTTAATAATTGTGATGTTTATTTTTGTGATGTTTATTCAGGGAATAAAGCTTATGAAGGAGATCCACGTTTTATACTTAAAAAAGTTTTGAAAGAAGCGGAAAATTTAGGGTTTAATTTTCTTGTGGCAGGTGAGCTTGAGTTTTATTTGCTAAAAGATGGAGAAAAATTGGATAAAGGAAGTTATTTTGATGTTTCCCCAAAAGACAAAGCACAGGAAGTAAAAATAAAGATAATTGAAATGTTAAATGAAGCAGGAATTGAATGGGATTCAGGTCATCATGAAGTTGGACCAGGGCAAAATGAAATAGATATTAAATGCGATAATGCTCTTTTAACTTCAGATAAAATTTTATTTACGAAAAATGTTATAAAACTCGTTGCTGAAAGTTGTGGGTTAAAAGCAACTTTTATGCCAAAGCCATTTTTTGGCTTGCCAGGAAATGGAATGCATTTACACATGAGCCTTTGGGATAAGGAGAAAAATTTGTTTTTTGATGAAAATAGCAAGCAAAAAATATCTCAACTTGCAAAATTTTTCATCGGAGGAATTTTAAAGCATGTTAAAGCTATAACAGCCATAACAAATCCAACGATAAATTCTTACAAAAGACTTGGTGAATTTGAAGCTCCAAAATACATTTACTGGGGTAGCAAAAATAGAGATGCTTTAATAAGGGTTCCTGAATTTATTAATCATGCCTCAGCAAGAATTGAATTTAGAGCCTCTGACCCAAGCACAAATCCTTACTTAGCTTTTGCAGTTTTGCTTAAAGCTGGAATAGAAGGAATAAAAAATGAAATTGAACCTGAAGAAGCTATAGAAGAAGATATTTATGAAAATGGAAGATACAAAAAACTTGATAGCTTACCTTCAACACTTCAAGAAGCTTTGGAAGAACTAAAAAAAGATAATATTATAAAAAGCACTTTGAGCTTAGCTTATGAAAAGTTTGTTGATTTGAAAAAAGCTGAAATTGAAGAATATATGGCAAGAAAAATCACAGATTGGGAAATTGAAAAATATTTTGATACCTAAATTTTGTAAGGAACAAATAAAGGATAGCTGTATTTAAATGAACCTTTATCAATTGAAGAAAAATTTGTTATATGAACGTTTAAAGGAATTCTTGTTTTAAGAGAAAAGTTATAGGCCTCCTTCTTTATATACTTTTTAATTTCACTTGATATGGAGGAAAAAATCATTTCCACATCTACATCTGAAGCAAAAATTTTCTTCCCACCTTTTTCATAATAGATGAAAAGATTGTTTGATTTAAGCGAAGCACTCCCTCTTAAAAGTATCATTGGCTCAAGCATGTAAAGATTTTTAATTAATCTGCTTGCAAATTCTTTTGCATTTTTTAGTAAAAATGGAAATATCTCTCTTTTTCTTTCAATTTCGTATTTAATTCTGTTTACAATTTCTTCCTCGCTACCTACCAAACTAAAAATTTTAAGCCCATCGTTATAATTTGTATCAACGATAAATTTCGGTTTAAAATTAATCTTAAATTTAAGAAACTCGTCTAGAATTTTTCTCCCTAAATTTTTTAATCCACTTATTTCTAATCTCACATCTGGACTGAAATGCTTATAGGATGCTAAAGCTTGCATAACATTTTCCCAATCAACATTTTCTTTTTCAGCAAATTTTTTTGCGAATATTTCTCCTAGCAAAGACATATAAAAGCAATTAAGCCCTTTTATCTTTTTAAATTTTTTGCAAGCTTTTTGAAAATTTAAAAAAATTTAAATTAACTTTAAAAATAAATTCATTTAGGGCCTGTAGCTCAAGTGCGTTAGCACGGCGAAGCATGGTAGAGCAGCTGATGCAAAGCTGAAGCTCTTAACCAGTTGGTCGCGGGTTCAAATCCCGCCAGGCCCATATAAAACGTTGGTGTTCCCAAATTAACGCATCAGAAAATTGAAGAAAATAATTGATTGGCCTGGACCTTTAACTTTGGATCAGCTTAAGTTTATTGCTACTCAAGTATTACCACTAACTTCACAATTGCCTTCCGTATATCTACAAAAACTTGAAGAACGTTTAAGAAAAGATGTCTTTGAAAAAAGGAAATTTTATGAAAAGAATATAATATAAGTTGGAGTGAAACTTTATAGATCCCTTGGAGGTTATAAAAGAGCAGGAATTAAAATCACTTCCCCCAGCTGAAAAATTAAAAAGATATTTACTAGCAGAAGCTCGCGCAGAGTTTGCACCTAAAGATATAAAACTTTTTGAAAAGTTTCTAAAAAGAAAAATAAGTTATAAGGAATACGAAAACGAGGTTTATATTTTAGCCCAAAACACTTATGGTGAGTTGAAAATTGTTTAAAGTATTGCTAAGAACTTACTTCTGAACTTATTAAAAAAGTGAACTTTCTTAATTGTTAAAAATAAATTATATTTAGGTATGACGTACATAACAAGGCTTACTTTGCAAGGTTTTAAATCCTTTAATAGAAAAATCTCTATACCTTTCGTTAATGGTTTGAATATTATTTGTGGCCCGAATGGAAGTGGAAAATCATTATGGTATAATGACGAAGTGATTTTGACAAATGGAGAAATAAAACCTATAGGAGAAATAGTGGAAGAAAGGTTGAAAAATGCAAGAGCTATTCAAAAGCTTGAAGATGGCATTTTGACCTTTGAAAATCCGGAAAATCTCAAAGTTTTGGGTTTAGATCTTAAAACAATGAAAATTAAAGAAAAAACCATAGCTGCATTCATTAAAAGAAAGGGTGAAAAAAAGTTATACAAACTGAGAACAAGAAGTGGTAAAGAAATTGTAACCACAGGTTGCCATCCTGTCATGATTTTAAGAGATGGAAAAATAATTCCAGAAAGTGTTGATAGATTAAAAAAGGGTGACCTGATTGCAACACCTTCTATAATCAAACTGGAAAATAAGTGCCTAGATATAGAGAGTAAATTAGAGATCTCAAAACTTATAAATGCCAAATTTGCTAGATTTATTGGTTATTTGATTGGAGATGGTTACATAACAACTAATCGACTTGAATTTGTTAATGAAAACGAGGAAATGATTCAAGATATGGTTAGGCTGGCAAATGAACTTAATCTCAACCCAAAAATAAGACAAGAGGGTAATTTAAAGAGAGTGATCATTTATTCAACCTCTTTTTCTAAACTCCTTCATGATGCATTTAATTTAGAAAAAATCTTATCAGGAACTAAAGTAATACCTCCTTTATTTTTATTTGCAAAGGAGAATGTAATCTCAAATCTACTGGCAGCTTTGTTTGATTGCGATGGTTTTGTTAGTAAAAGTAATCCTGAGTTTGAATATTCTACAAAAAGTAAGAAGCTTGCCTACCATGTTCAATTTTTGCTTCTAAGGCTTGGAATAATAAGTTCTGTTAAAGAAAAACTAAAAAGAGCTACAAATTCTCCGAGTCAAGAAAAAGAGAAATATTACAGTGTTTTTGTC
>Ga0080004_1065576_pt1 | contig 19831 bp, 17 predicted proteins | sample WasSprMetagenome_FD_69207 | JGI IMG/M metagenome (GOLD analysis project Ga0080004, IMG submission 69207) | Sulfidic aquatic microbial communities from Washburn Spring, Yellowstone National Park, USA - WS (SPADES assembly) (version 2) | ecosystem: Environmental > Aquatic > Thermal springs > Hot...
AATAACTCAACAACTCAGAGAGAAGTTCAGGGATGAAGCACCCCACCCCAGGGCTAGTGCGAGGGCTAGGTGGATCGAGAAGATCCTAAACTCCTATAGACAACACGCTAACAGAGTCAAAGTAGTCTTCTACAAGCCCATGTCGAGCACAGTGAAGCTCGCAGTTAAGACGGAGATAGCTGAGACCAGTGACTGGAGCGTGGAGAAGGTAGTATCAGCACTATCAAAGATAACCGGGAACACAGGATTCCCCACACCACTAGACTACGTCGACACACTCGCATCCGTGAGGCAAGACCTCAAGAGACTCATATATGAACTCGTATACTCGAAACTATACCAGAGAAACAAGGAGCTGGCAACACTACTCTCAAGCCTTGTCAACCCGCAGAAACCAATCTAGGTTTCAGCTAGGTCTATGAAATAGATAAAACAGTCTAAGAATTCTTTTAGTATTATTTCAAATTTTAGTATGAAAAGCGGGTGCTTGCCTCACTAGGCGATCTCCCAACAAGTAACGATTGATTATTTCACGTGGATCAAGTGTTATTTACTACACCTACCACATGGTTCTAGTGGTTGTGGCTAAGATAATAGAAGTGTTAGGAGATCTTGGAATATATTTCAATACATTTCTTTATTAGTTTTTCGTGTCTTCGCTTCAACTCTTCCATATTCCATTCTTGAATTCCTTTTAATTCTTGGGTTAATTTGAATGGATGCCACTTTCGTTCGTATGCTATTTTCTTTTTCTCAAAATCATAGTTTTTCGCTCTGCTGTTTGCTCTGCCACTTAGTAGTATTAGATTGCCTAGTTTACCTGTCCATTCCTTTCTTTCTTCTTCCGTAAAGAGCCTTATCCACTTGCTGTTCTTTGGAGGATCTCGTGGAAGTATGTGCTCTATTGTTATTCTGTCAATGTTTGGGAGATCTTTGAATAATTCCAACTCCCACTCCTCTATTTCTAACCTCAGAAGAATATACTTTGCCGCCTTGCCATTTTTAAATGTTGAAAAATCACGACTATCCAGTACTTTTTGTAACACATCTACATCGCTATTGAATCCAGGAAACGGGCCGTAATATGGGATTTTCAACATGTTTTTTATTACTTCATTAGGATCTTTTGACTTGTCTATAAGATCGACGAGTTTGCCGGAGGTCGTTATTCGCATTGTCAAAGAATATCCAGCTAACCACTCGATAATAGTCTTTTTCTCTAGTCTTAAAAGAAATTCATAAAGCAATTCATCGTTATTGAATTTATAATAGAAAGCCAGTATTGGTGGTATCCAATCGGAGAATGGTAATAGTTCTCTCATTATGGTAACCAGGAAGCTGTAACGTTTAGCTTTTTCAGAATTTTGGATATGTATTTCGGGCTCCAAGATCTTTTCGAAGTAAATGTCAGCCATTCTGTTTACATATTCAATGAAATCTACACCCTTCTTGAGTTTACCGCTTTTGAAGAGAAGCTCGTATTCATCGTATATTCCACGTTTAGGTTTTTCTTTCTTATGAATTAATAGAATATGACTTATTAAATTGGAAAATTCTGATCTACCTAAAGTTGTCTCCATATCTTGCCACTTTTTAGCATACTCCTTCCTTTCTTCCTCTTCTTCTATCAGTCCAAGATTATCGGCCTTTAATAAATCCGATGGCTCTAGTGGTAATCCTCTAGCATTCAGGGTCATAAAGATCTTGTATGCTGTTGATAAATCAGATGTTTTTACAGTTACTGCATAGACCCTGTGAAGAATGTGCTCTACGATTTCCACTAAATAGCTATCATTCTTTTCTTTGAGCTTAGATGCAAACGTGGTAATTGCCTCATACAAGTGGTATTTGGGATCTTCCTCATCACTATACTTTATAGTTCCTTTTTCGAATTCCTCCAAGAACTTTTTAGTTCCCCCTTCCTTGTATATATACTCTTCGAATATTTTCTCTAATTCTCTCCATGGTTTAACTCTCATGGTATTCGGTATTCTTTTAAACACGTCTCCTTCTTCGTAGATGTATTTTTGTAGGCTTTTCTTAAGTTCTTTATTATTTGTATTATCTCTTATTACAGCAAATAAAATAGTGAGAGATATTAGCCTTTGCTGTCCATCTATAATATAATATATTTTCCTTTTTCTCTCATCTTCCTTCTGTTGTAGTATTATAGTTCCCAGGAAATGATCTGTTTTGGACTCCATAGAGTCAATAATGTCTTCAATTAATTTTTCATATTGTTCTTTTCCCCAACTTAGAGGTCTTTGATAAATAGGTATTTCAAATATATAATTTTCGCTAAATATGTCTCCTAATGGTTCTTCTTTCGCCTCTATAACTTTTCCGATCACTTAAATCACCCTTCATATTTATGAACATAAATACTCTTCATTTATAAATTTGAAACTCTCAAGGTTATTTCTAGGACTTATGCTTGGACATGTTTGTTTTGAACTATGTTTATCCCTAGTATGCTTATTTTTAGCCAGATCTCTGTTTTGATGGTGGTTTGCTTGTGGTTTTTAATGTGTTCTACCTATAGGTCTGGTATCTTGTTGTCAATTGCTATATTGAAGACCACGCTGTCTGTCTTGCCGGGCGCTATCGACTTGTGTGTCTTACCTTGCCTGAACCGAGCAATAGCCTCCCACTAGTCATTATGTCGAAGACAACCCAGTTCACGTAGAGGGGTATTCAATTGAGCTTGTTTTCAATGGTTATAGTAGCTCTGAACCTCGTCTCGTTTTGAGGACTCCATCAGTTTGTTCAACGAAGAGTTCCCCTGCCACTACCTTGCCTAAGGATCCTACGTTGTACTCTCTATTGAGCTCTTGTCTGATTGAGAATATCCTCGTCTTAATAGTGCTCGACTGCTTTATGGGTATTTTAATAGCGCCTATGAGGGTTGTCACTATTAGAGACCCCTGTAGAGCCAGCTAGGATTTCTCCCTGTTAGATAGGTAGTAGCACCAGAAATCATCTAGGGGCGTGTTATTTAGTACTGTATTGGCTACGAGGAAAGATGAACCCCGGTTAACCCCCTGGTGTGGAATATCAATCTCCGTTAGCTCCAGCCTACTCGGAACTAGCCTCAAGTCATGTCTCTCTACCCTGAGGTCGGGGAATACGTTGCTCTCCAGCACAATATGCGCCTCAATAGGCGTAGCGGACTTGTTCACGCTTGCCGAGTCGATTTAAGCATTAATGACCTCGTGAGCAAATACATTGAGTCGTTTAATTATCTTGCGAGTTATCTCGACAATGACGTGGAGTTTCTTCGGCAGAATTTCAGGGAAGTACCCACTGCTACATTATTTCAACTAGCTCTCTATAGGCTACTTGTGTGTTCAGGCGATATGCACGAGGTACTAAAATACGTCCTGAGGCATATAGAGCTCTACGAGAGAGGATATATATTGCAAAGAATACTTGCAGCAGAAGAAGAGACGGGTAAAGTTACTGGTGTAATACTTACATTCGCTGCATCAGGTATAAGCGGATCCCCCATAGACAGAGTCACGCTTCATATCGGAATCCATGTTAAACTCGTAGATAAAAGCAAGTACTTCCCAACCGGCGGTGTTTTGACGGCTTCAATATTCATCGGTGACAAAGACGAGCTCGGCATGAAATTCGAGGATACGCTCACAAGGTTGAGAAATGCGCTGTATGATAGTGAGGTGAGAGCAAGGGTCACTAGGCTTGAGGGAGAAATCTGTGAGAGAAGCGGAGTCTATGATGTGGAAACAATAGTCGAGGATGATGGAGAAAGCATAGAATTGATCATAAAGGTTCTTTCTGGAGACTATACGGCGTTGCCAAGCATTAGGCGAGTAGAGGAGTTAGCCAGGTTAATAACTGAGAGATCTGGAGTAAACCTCGGAAATAGAGAGACTCAAATTAAAAAATAAAAGCACATCTTAATTTAGGTTGTCGACCAGTCTAATAACTGAATGAATGAATTAGCGTAATCTACCATACTTAGGGTTTACCCCCTTTTATTAAATGTCCATAGAATTCAGGGAAGATACCCAGGGCTACTGAGTCTAAAGCCTCTAGTATCTGGGTGATTTGATCGGTGCTTCCTAGATAAGCCCTTGTAAGGTGGCTTGTGGTATGTTTAACGGCTTTAAATACTCTGTGGCCTATGTCTATAGCCTTCATGGCTTCTCTATCACTAGGTACTAAGTATCCGCGTCTAATTCTGTATCCAAGACTTCTAAGCTTCTTAATTAACGAGTTCAGATATGATCTGCTATTGCCTAGTGCACGCAATGTGAACTCAGATATAGTTATGAGGAGTGGATTAAGCTCTCTGATTAAGTCCAGTGTTGATTCTAGGGTGCCAACATCGCATTTACCTGGATCTCAAGTACGAAGAATATAACATCCGTTTCTAAATACAGCTAGATAGTCGATGTCTATATCGATCGCTAAAACGCTACCTTTAACTCATCAAACAATACTTCCATATCTTGTGGAGGGATAAATATTAACTCTATCTTCAAGATTTCGTTTATGAATTTAGCCATATGGCTACTTAATCCCTCGAATTTTTCATCGCTTACTTCGACATCAAACTTTTACTCTGATTACTTCACGGCAACAGCGTTCGGTGATAGCTAGGTAGATTAAAGTGTTGGGATCTAGTTCTCTCATTAATACGTGTGATGAAGGTCTCAATACAGTATATTTGGTTTGTAGATCTGGTAACCTATATATTAAGGCCCTTAAAGTATCATCAACTCCTGTAGCGAGAAAGTTATCGATATGTGAGTCAAAGATCAAAATGGTCTCTGGCTCATATTTACCTATATACATGGAGTAATGGAGTAAAAACTAGGTTAAGAATACCCCCAAACTAACCCCTACGCTACTAAAAACACTTCATCATTAGTGCTTGTAAGTATGTCTATGGTAGTAGTTTATTGGTTGACATTTTGGGTAGTTATGTAACGGTCTCCACTAAAGTTAAACGAGAGATTGTGGAGAAGGCTAGGAGGCTTGGGATTACTCTCTGAGTTTCTGCGGAGGAAGCTTGAGGAGGAGGTTGAGAGGAGGGAGGTAGAGTTGATCACTAGGAGGCTTAGTGAGCTCAGAGAAGTCCTCGATGCAATAGATATTGAGAGAATTATGAGACATATAAGTGAGGATAGAGAGTCCTAGTATCATATCTTCTTTTTGGCTACGAGAAAAGGTGAAAGAAGTTGGTTAAAGCAGTAAGTCTAAACAAGCTAGCCACTCTGTAGATTGATCGCCAGTCATCATTAACTAAATTGATGTAATACTTGAAGTGTATTGGATTAATTAAACCAATAACGATAAGCTAACTCCTAAAACTAGGAATCAACAATCAATATTTGAAAATGCGAGTAAGTGCCTTAGTTTACTGGAGAATTATGAGGAGAACAATGAAGAGAAGACTATTTAAAAACTACGGATTCGCAGATTTAATATGCTCTTTTATCCCGTCGACTTCGAGTATGAATTGTTTCATTTTCTCTGGGTAATTTGATGAATTCAAGTAGTCGATGTAGGCTATGGGTATTAGTTCGCCCTCGTCGGGTACATGGACTACATCGTCAATGTATTGTTTCCAGAAGGCCGGTATCCAACTCCAGGGCTCCATCCCTATTATGTCATGGTGTCTCAGTCACTCTCCCTATTATCCATTTTATGGTTTAGAGTCTTTCTCTGCAACATATTCTTCTTAAGTTATTGAGGTGTCTAGTCACATTATTGTAAGCACCAAGTCTATTACCTAGCAAGTCTAAGTCATGATCGGATTTTAGTGAGAGGGCTATATGTACAAAAATAGAATAGTATATTCGTTAGCAAACGTCTTGATTTTCGATTGAATGCAAGACTCGTAGCTTACCAATAACAATAAAAAATAATACCTGATATTATAAAATATCAAATGGGGAGGTATTTGGGTATTAAAGATGTCGCGAAAAGACACTTATACTGTCCTTATTATGAACCATTAGAAGAGGCGTTTCATCCTCAATCCCTCGAAATCCACGAGAAGTTAAAGTTTGAAGTCAAGAAGTTAATGGAGACTAAATATGGAGTTAAATGCCAGGATCACGAGGAGCCCGTCACACTACCGAATGGTAAAAAAGGTAAAATAGATATCCTTTGTCATGGCAAAACAGGAGATATAGTTATCGAGGTAAAGTCTTCCCGTATCTGGAATTTAAATTTAGCAGACCTGGTTCAACTAGCTCTTTATGGTTACGCTTACGAGCAGAATGTCAAAGGACATAAAGGCAAAATAGAGTTATATATGGTTTATAGGGGGCGACAAGATCAACCTATACTAACCAAGATAGATGGTGAATTACTAGAGAGTTTGCGGGATTTAGCCAAATACATTGGAAGCGGAAAATCACCAAGTGAGACTAACCCATTTAGAGTAATCGGATATCACTGTTATTTCTGCGCTGATGTAAAATGTCCATTTAAGCCAAAAGCCTTATAGGTGAAAGAGTTTGAGTAGCGCGGCTCCAAAGTCTCCTATCAACATTCCAGCATTACTCTCAATTTACCATGAAGTATTAATAAATGAAATATCAATTATGAGATCAAACAACATCGTCGAAGAAGGCAGTAATATAGGTGATGCCATCGTATATTACTCTCGAGACAATATACACAATCCAGATACGAATAGGGGTCTTGACTTATTATTACTAGTATACGCAATAATAAATGGCTTAAGAAGATTCGAATGCGGTTACAATATTGCTAAACCAATAGATCCTAAGGGGTTAAGTGAGTGTCGAGATAAAATCAAGGAGGCTATAAAGGAGGTGGTGCACAAAGTAGAGGGTAATGCGCCACCTTACGAAGATCTCGAACATTTGCTCGTGCACTTAATAATCACTCTCATCAAGCAAGGTCTAGTACATATCATACTCGGTACAGATAGTGACATGCATAGAACAACGAGTCCGCTTAGAGCTCTATTAACCTATATTAATAACTTCAGTGGAAACGAACTCACACTTAATGATATACACACTATGAATGAAATAAGACTACTAGGAAGATTAACCAGTTTCCTAAGAGAACTCGACGTGGATATAACCAAATTAATTAATATTTTCAACAACAAAGTAAGAGAACTCTTAAACAACCGAGAAGTTAAATTATATGAAATCATGTTCAAAACACTACATGGACTTTTATTTATGTACGTTTCTCACGCATCAGCTCTACCAACGAAGCCAGCCGTTCTAGAGGCAAATGTCTTGCCATTCATAATAGAGCCACTACCATTCCCAGCGGCTAGTTCAGGGAGGAACTTAAAGGACATCACATGTGGGGAGGAAGGCTATGTAATCAAAGACGTATTAGAATTGCTAGATACTGCTGTGAAAAAGACGATTGGCAGCTTGAGTGATTTTCAATTTGAGTATCTCAAGGACGCGTTTAAACGATGGTGCGACTTAGTAAGGCAAGGGAGAAAAGGTGGGTTTTTAATAGCCATAACATCTCCTACTGGAAGCGGAAAAACACATATATTTCTCCTCTATGCATTAGCAAAAATAGTTAACTCCAGGTTTTCGAGTCTAAAAGAGAAACCAAGGGTTCTCATTATTTACCCGCGGAAGGCCCTTGCTAGGGATCAACTCGAAAAAGTAATAAAGTTCATAGACATTGTGAATAAGGAGCTGTCGAGTAAGGGGGTAGAAAAGATAACTGTTGGAATATATGATGGAGATAGCCTTAAGAAGACGGATAAAGGAGATAGGAGCCTTAGAGGCTTAAAGATCGATTCATACTATTTATGCCATGAGGTAAGTGGTGACAAATATACTGTGTATACAAGTAATGACCCAGAATGTAGTAACCGCGTCGGGGAGGTGGAATGGATTAAAGACTACCATGATAGTTCTGTACTCAGAGAGGCAGATATTCTAATAACAAATCACTCGATGCTGACGAAAATGATCTTTGAAAACTTAATACAAGAACCCCAAGAACCAGTTATAGGGTTCTTAAGAGATCTTAGAGTTATAATCTTCGATGAAGCACACATATACTTAGATGAGTCGGAATTAGAGGTTTTAGCACCTACATTCCTAAAACTCCTCTATCTACACGCCAAGCAAAAAGGGATCAAATATAATAATCTGCATGATTTAATAAACCAACTAGATATGGATATTATAATTTCCAGCGCCACTCTATCTGATGTGAACTTAATATCAAAAAAGGAGGTAGACCAAGAATACGTCATGGACACAAAGCCTATAATAGGCTACTTCAAAATACGACTAATGGCTCCGACACCAGGAATGCCAGACTCACTAGTAAACTTCCTAAAAGCCCTCATCTCCCAACCTGTTTATGAACACTACAATAAGGCCGATTCTATAGTGTACCATGACTACGACACAATAATTGCTAGAGCGGTACATCAGAGCGGTTTGTGGAAGGGACATTTTAAGTTAAGAATAGCACTCGTCGTGCATCCATATCCGCATAAAAAATCCTGGACTGCTCTCGCGGAGAGTCTGATTGCTTCACTGCACTGGGTCAACGCGATAAGAATGCGCGAAATCTCTAAACGAGCCCAGTTGTTAGTCTTCATCGACATGAAGCAAACTCTCAAAGACGTTTTTGAAGTCTTCTTAGAGCGCCAAATTCTAGACGCTCTTGACCACGCTGATAGAGTACTACTAACCGGCAGATTTGATAAATCTTTAATAAAAGTAGAAAAGAGCGATGTGGAAAGATTAAAAGCGAAATATGCGATCGTAGAATATATCAATAATTTGTGTAAAAAAGAGAAGTTCGTCGCAGGCTACCATATCTTATACAAAGATCCCTTGCTGAGGAACTTCCATGTACTACATCCCTATCTTACAATAAGCGATATAAAAACAATATTCTCGCAGAAATTTGGAAGTTACGACGAGATGTTACGAAGCATTGGAGTATTTAGTAAACTAGAAAATGTAATCAGATCCATAAACAGCTTTGCACATGAGATGTATAGTGGAATACACAACTATAAGATGATTGTATATGAAATCTTAAAAAACAGGAAATATAACTATGTATGGTTTATGCATCACGGTGACCTAGATAAGAGTACTAGAGCCTATATAGAGTCTTGTATGAAGGGTGAGCGAGATCCAGCACCCTTAGCTGTTTTAGCTACATCTACACTAGAAGTTGGAGTTGACATAGATGACCTCGTAGCGGTAATTCAATATACATCGAAACCCCAATCTGTGGAATTAGTTCAGAGAATGGGTCGTAGTGGGAGATCTCCAGCTTCTTTTCTTATTTCCACACTTATATTAATACTGAGAAACACAGGTGAAGACGTCAGATACATCATTGATCAGGAAGCCGTTAAATACGTATATAACTTCGAGATACCACGAGTGAGAGAGATATTTAGAGACAAAGAGGCAATGATTAGAAGTATAACAAGGCTTGCTGTACAGAGCGGAGGGGGCGAAGAATTAATCGAGGAATTTCTAAATCTTCTTGGGAGCGACTACTACGATATATATGCGCGATGGAGGCAAAAGACGATTGGGCGTATTAATATAATCAGAAGGTATCCTGCGAATATCGCCAACATTGATGAAAAAATCGGTAGACTCAGAGAATTCCGCGAATTACTCATAGGGCTAGAGCATGAACTAGTTAAATTAAATACCTTAAGCGAATCAATAAGAAACAATTTAAGGGGATCGATAAAAGACCTCAACTACGCCATATCATTAATAATTGTAGATGTAATGCGCACAAAAGATCTTCTAACATCAGGATTTCACCCAAATTTGTCCCCACTAATAGTAAGCCTAAATCTTGTTCTTGATAAATCGAAGAGCCTTCGAGAACAATTAGAGAAATATGTGCCTCGTCCAGACATTATTAAAAAGTTCGATGATGTTATCGAAATTCTATATGAAGGAATAGAAGACTTCGCTATTGTAATGGGGGATATTGTAACTACCGTAGCGAAAATAGATAAGAAGAAGGCACTTGTAGACGTGTTATCTTACATAACTCCAGGTATGACCGATGAAATAGGCCGCGTAAACGTGAAACACTATGTATTGTCATTATTGCGTGACGACAAAGTCGAGTCAATAGAGGCTTCTGAAGCCTTTAACAAGGTCAGACCGCTCTGGGTAGGATCAAGGTGAGCAATTTATGAACATAAACTTTCCATTTTTCCAATCTAAAGATTCGATAACATTCTACTGTGGTTCAATCAAGTTCGATTCTGACAATAAAGTCTTGTACGTTGACAAAGGCGAAATAATGAGGGTAAAAAAGGGCGTACTATACACGTCGTTTAGTAGCATTGGATCGGTAAGCATTGATTACCTTAACCAATTGGTTGATCAATGTAATAAGCGTGGTGAGAAAGAGAGCGGAATGAGATTTAATGCGATAATTGTAGAACACCACCTGTTAAAACCCCCTATTAGAGCAAGTAGTACGCCAACTCACACACACATCTATATAGTGTTCGAGAAAGGAGAAGCTAATGAACCATATTATTTCAACCACATAAGCATATCGCCGACTAAAGGTAATAAAGAGGAATTAGAACAATTTGCTATTATTTTGTCGACTAGAAGGTACTCTCAAGTGAACTGCGTCGTTTTCGAAAAAAATAAATATGAAATAAAAGACTGTAAGAGTATTGACCTAAATAAAATCTCAACCAAACCGCTTGTAATTAAAGTTTTGCACAGTTTCTCAGAAACTCCAAGGTCTAGAGAAGAGAAGTTCACCGTTGGGAATGTCAATTTGCTAGAGGCCCTCATAGGTACTCATATTTTTGTCCAATCTGGTGTTGGACATAGAAAATATCAGTTTACAGAAATAACTCCGACTCCACAATTGTCTCGTTATTTCAATTTCGTGAAAAATAGAAAGCAAAGAATATGTACCTCTATTACCTCTATATTGCCATCTGCAGTATACGTTGATGTAGGTAGTTTTATCCTAGAGGTGGATCTCACCAATACATATTTAACTCTGACTTCTTATATGAAGAGTAAGATCAACAATGTATCGAAACTCTTAGAACAATTACAGCGTGAAAAACCATTAAAGCATTTACGTGTTGCAATTTGTAGCGAGATAGTCACTAGTGAGAGCCAGAAAAGAGCTACCAATGTAGTCAATAATATTGATATTTATCCTGAAGCTATATTGAAAGCCCTTGCAAATAATATAATACTAACTAGACTTGAGCGATTATTTGCTAATGCAAACGCTTTTGAAGGTATTTTAAGCACTATTAGGGATGAATTACGACTTCCTCACAAAATTGTGAGAATAAATATTCCAATCCCGATAGACGACACAATATTAAAATCGCTGGGTATAGTACCCGTCGGAGATCAGACGGATATATATGTTGCCTATGAAGTAGTTAAGAACAGAGTTGGATATTTAAAGAATTTACTATCACATTACGGGGATCTAGTTAAATTAGCGCCTACAAATTACGATTCTATAGATATGCTAATTGCGGCGTTTATATATAGTCTAGACCAAATGATAAGTAGTGTTCTAGACAAAAAGCATAGTAACCAAGGAGAAGTAAGGTTTATAATAAATTGTGATGTGTTAGCCAGTAGAATAGCACTAATACTCATCGAAATGGGGCTGCACGCGGTTCTACACTTACTACTTAAGTATTTCCGTAAATTCCATAGTCTACGTGAAGGCAAACTAAGAGAAGTGATCATCCTTAGTATAGGTGAAGAGCGGGTGAATGAGGCAAGGGTTGCGAGATATTACTTAAATAACCTTATAAACGGTTTCTTGTACAGAGTGGTCACTAGTGGTGACAAGATCAAGGGATACATGGTAATACTGGATGCTAGACCGTTTAGTTATGCCAGTATGGCTTCTCTACTAGAAAGGCTTGATCTAAACGATTTCATTAGATTTTCGTGGGAGCTATTAGGTAATAAAAAAGAGTATGACAGGTGCTACAACATATGGCGTGAAGAAAGCAGTAAAATAGACTATTACTTGAAACTATATACTCATAATGAGAAGTTATTAACCGAGATTAAAGACCAAATAATGGAGTACGGTCTTGGGGGCTACGGAAATAAGATCACGATACCAATGCTCGACGCGAGACCTATAATTATAGATGTTATTAAGGAAGTTGCAAATAAATATCAATCAAATGAAAACGAGATAAAACAGAGGTTGAATCCTCACTTTCAAGCTATATATGCCACGTCTATGCCTTTCTGCTTCGATGGTTGCTTCAACTGTGTTCTTCTTGAGAAGAACTGCAATAGTAACCCATTAACCATAGATTGGTCAATCTCAAAGAGTATCGCTCGCCTGATCTTGACTGAGTTAGAGAAGAAGTATAGTGTGCAAAGTCTTCAATCAACATAAATGTTAACTATAGGAGTAACTATTAGAGGTATTGTATATGAGGTCGCGGGGATGACTATCGTAAAAGATCACATGGAATTGCTCTATCGGATTTATACGTATCCAGCGAGATTTTCAGTCAAAATACTCGATATTTTCTTCGAGAAGCTTGAGGATCGAGGGGTGTTGTTCGACCCCTTCGCTGGAAGCGGTAGTCTAGCTCTTGCCTCGTACATGCATTGCTATGACTCGGTAGTATGGGATCTCAACCCCATGATCCACGTCTTCGTCGACGCGGGTGTCAAGGTCATTAACAAGTATAGTATTAGAAGAGTCGTTGAGTTAATATCAAAGGCGAAGAAGTATGGTAAACCATGGATTCCACCGGGAGCTAGTTATTGGTGGCCGGAGGAGGTATTAGACCTCATTAGCAGAGTTTGGGGCTTCTTTAGGGATAACCTAGCAGTATTTAAACCTGCAAGTAGAGAGTTCGAGCCCCTCGACGATGCGTGGAGTCTTTTCGCGGTCATAGCCCTTTATGCTTCTCGAAAACTCAGCTATACTGATGATAGTATACCCAAGTGGTACAAGTCGAGGTTGAAGGTAGAGAAGGTGAGTCAGATGCTTTCCGAGAGTAGTGTTAGAAGCTTATTTAACTACTACATAGATGTGAAAGCTGGTCGATTAGCCAGGATCCAGGGGAGTATACCGACGCCGCCGTGTAATCCAATAGTAGTGGTCAAAGCCACAGACGCGGCGACAGCGACAGACTACCCCGACGGAGTGGCGGGGGTTTTAACCTCCCCACCATATCTCCAGGCTCAAGAGTATATAAGGAGTTTTAGCTGGGAGCTCAAGCTACTGGGGGTTCCGGGGAGCGTGGTCTCGGAGCTTAGGAAGCTCGAGATACCATATAGACCCCCCATAGACATGGAGGTGCTTAGTGACTTATACCACGAGATCGTAGATTCTATTTCCGAGGAAAAATTCAAGGCTCTACTAAGATCATACTTTACGAATACATTGGTGGTTCTTGAGAAAGCATCGTATAGGACGAAGGTGGGTGGTATAATCGGCGTCTTTGCTGGTGAAGCAACCGTCAGAGGTAGACCAGTCCCTATAGCTAGAATAATAGGAGAACACTTAACAAGAAAACTCCAATTAGAGGAACTTATCCGCAGCGGGCTAGAAGACAGGATCGTGAAGAGAAGGCTATTCAAGGGTAGAAAAAACTTCAACCCAGACGGAATAAAAATAGAGCACCTAGTGCTCCTGCGAAAGAGTACTTCAGCAACCTCTTCATAAAAAGTGGGGCAATAGCAAACTAGGGGCTACAACCCCCTTATAAGCAAGTAATCCCTGGTGAATGAGTATGAGGACACATTTGTCGATGAGGCCTCAAAATACACAAACTGCATAGTAGGCCACCGAGCTTTTCCTAGGTGATGCAAGTATGAAAATGAAGAGACAGAGACAAGGAATATGTCAAACCCGTCTCACGTTCAAAACTCGTTTGTACTTTTCCTGTACCCAAAAAAAAGCCTCAGAGGTACAGGCAAGTCTCTCAGAGAAGTAACTAAAAACCTTCAATCCAGAGGACGCTGTATAATTTTATAGAATACTTGGATAACCTGCTGTCGTAGTATGGTATCTACCGGGAGGAGAGAAGGCTCTACAGCACTATATATCCAATATGCGGAGGCAGGCTAATACTTGGAGAGAAAACCAGGAAAGCTAGGATCACAAAGTGCACAAATTGCGGCTTCAAGGAGGATAGAGACGTTATCCCGTTGCGTTGGGCAATAAAACACCTCTCCGCATTAAGGGGCGAGGCTTCCAGTAGTGGGTGATGTGTAATGCGGGTGAGGGTTGACAAGTCAGCGGTCAAGCTGGCACGCGTGATAATAAGGAAGAGAGTCCTCAATAGAGAGGAGTGCGGGGCCATAATGAAGTGCAGGGATGTCTAAGGGGCATATTATAGATCACGATTGTTGTTTATATGGACATGGGTCCATTTAGTAATAACATGGGTAGGAGGGATGGCGAGCAAGAGGGAGAGAAAGGAGGCGAGGATGAGGGAGGTGATTAGGGAGGGGCAGGAGTACTGGAGCCCCGTAGAGGGGTTTCTGGCTGGACTATTCTTCTATGCGTTTAGAGTCCTGGCTTTTGACTTAGACCTGGGGCTTGTTTCCCTCATTGCAAAGGGCCTTATGGCATTAACAGGACTCATAGTGCTCATCCTTCTGCTAAATAAGTTCAGCTATGGGTCATGGATACCCGTTAAGTTCCTTGCCTCATTTGTGCTGACATACGCCCTCCTCAGGATACTCTTTACTGGCTCTGTTTTCTAATCGGCTCTTAACACCCCTCATCTGGGAATAACCCCTACTAGTGAATTGGAATGTATGAGTAGGTAGTGATTAAGACTCTGGACTGGAATGGGACATATGCCATCCCTAGGTATTATTTTCCCTCTCCCTAATACTTGGCCAGCCTGAATTAACAGCCTACGACTCATCATACATAGTCCTAGCAGTGAAACACGGTTTAACACAGCTTTCTATGGTTTAATAAATTAATAAGTGTAAACTCTGAAGTAGCATAACTAGATACTACTAGATGTGGTTAAGAATATACATAGGTAGTCCAATAATAAGTATTGTAGGCTTTTCTAAGTTATTATAGAGTTGTAAGCTCTTTTGCCTAGCTACCACCCATAGGAGTTTCGGTGACTAGCTAATACGGAAGTTATTGAAGCCCGCTCTCTATATTACTCTCAAGGCGCTGAACTTCAATTTGCATGGTTCAATGTAATTGAGGATGCCTGGCGCCTTCTCTGAAACTAACTTTAGCCACGCCATGTATAGATCGCATACAAGCTCGCGTATATTGTGAAGAGTAGTCTGCAACTCCTTTAGCTCGGGCTTGAATTCTTCGTCGTAGTCTGAGGGAACTATAAACATGTCTGGTGGAAGGGGTAGGACGGTTGTCAACTCTCCTCGACTCATTTTCTCTATCCTCTCAATAGTCCTCTCTACATACCCTTCAAAGTGGGCCCACTTCGCGGAGAGCTTATCCCAGAGGCTTAAAGCCCTTTGAGCTCCCTCGTAGCCTAGGATGACCCCTAGGTGGTCTCGTAAAACAATAGGAGTCTTCAGTACACTCGTCCTTGACCCTCCTTCTCTTCTGGCAAGGTGTTCACTCCATCCCAGGGCATCCAGGAGGCTCTTCAATGGATTCTCTCCCTCAAACCTATACAAGTAGTCTACGGTCAGGGACTTTGTGAGGGCTTCAAGCATTAATCTCAACTGGAAGAAGCAGCCCACTATGTTGCCTCCTATTAAGTCTAGTAGAATGTTGATTGAGAGGGGATATGCAATATATTCCAGTGCAAACTTAAAGGAGCTTCTGCGCCCGTATTCAGCCAAGAGTTCTTTCAAATCCTTAGGAGTATCAGCATGTAGAGCATTTCCATAAGCGTAGTCCTCTATGTCTCCCAGCAACTCCTCTGCCTCATCTAACACCATGTCGAGCTCTTTAACACCGCTCATATTAACGTAGTTCTCCAGCATCACTGCTTTGTAGTATCTATAAAAACCATAATCCCGCCAATGTAGATCAAGCCCTCGAATCTCAGAGTAGACCTTGTCGTGGTCTTCAGCACACACTATGTATATAGCCTCCTCCCTTTTGAGATCATCTTCCCCGAGCTGGATGACATAGCCGAATAAATACCCCTTTAAATCCAGCCTTCTTGCAGTAATCTTTTTCACCAAGGCGTTCCCGGGGACTCCAAGCAGGTTGGCAATGCTCTTAAACAATGTAAATGGATCGCTAAACCACTCCCCTAGAAGATCACCATCGCTTAATGGGAGCTCTCTAGAAACCCCGCCTCTATAAGCTTTACACAACATACATTACACCCAAAGCTAAAATACCCCTAGTCCTTAAAGTCTCTTCACCGTAGTAGTGAGCACAGCACGCGGAAACCAGAAAGAGAAACTCGCTGGCTTGACTACCCCCGCTACTTTTCCAGCAATCACTACGAGGTTTTCAATGAACTTATTCTTCTTCAATAATTCTAAGTCTATAATTGGATTAAGCTGTTTTCGACAAAGCCTTGACATGAACCTTATAGTTAGATCGGCATGCAGCTCTCTCATCATTAGCTTCTTGCACTGTCATAAACCCCGCTTTTCTTCTTAATATAGACATCGACACGTCCTCTGCCCGATAGACAGGCCAAGACCTCAATCAGTAGCACACCATCCCATAAGGATACTAGGCGTTATTAAGAGCGGAACCAGCCATACAACCAGAAGTTACTTATTACTTAGAAAGACGCGCAGTCCACCACCAGAGTTAACAATACACAGCGTGAAGCCAGGGTCAAGCACGCTAACTGGGGGTCTGGGCGAGCCAACGCTAGGTAGCATCTCGACGAGCAACTCCCCTACACCAATGTTAAAAAACGGGTTATTAATTGCGAGGTCTCTCTGTTAACTAAGACAGCATTACTTAACACCTTAATCGGGGTGTTTTCAGAGTAGATCCTCAGGCTTCTCGATATACAGAGATCTGATCTCCTTCCAGCTCTAAAGTCAGGGCTTTCAGCTGTAAAAGCACCATCTGCATGTTGTTGAATACAGGGGACACGGGGGAGAGGAGATTATTTTATGGGTTAATGCATCCATACACGGAGGACGGTGTCTTCATATTGAAGCATTTGTCCGCGATGTACTTACGGGGAAATTGTGTGCTCGCATCATGCAGTGTTTAAAGGCAGTTGAATGCCTTCAGCATCATCCACATTCTCTTCTCATCGAAGAGCTTGGAGAATCTCTTTCTCAAGTATGGATCAATGGTTCTATGTTTCAATAGAATACACATTACTTCTCTCGAGTTTTCAACGAGCTTTTCTTTTATTCTCTTGTATTCATCAAGAATTTGCCTTGCTAACCTCCAATCATCCTCGGTTGCTAAGTTGTCAAGGCAATTCTTCCATGTAGCTATCATGATCGCTGATTTGGTTGAGCGGGTGCTTGATTTATAATCCGCGTTGAGATCTAGGACATTAATTAATGCCTTCCACGCGTCTTCATATGCGTCTTTGAACCCTTTATCCAGTATAAGCTCTAGGGCTTTAAACGTGCTTGTCTCTGTTTCATATCCTCTTCTTATTATCTCATTGAAGCTCGAAATTAGCTCGTCGTAGACTAGGACAAAAGCATTTTCCCGGTCTTTATACTTGCTGTATAAGCTGAGTATTTGCCCTACGAGTATATTTATGAACTTGTCGAGGTAGTGGTGCAGAATATAGTAGCATAATCCCTTATCACCGAATTTACCGAGAACCAAGCGCGCCTGAGAGAGCAAGACACCACATGAGACTCTACTAGCATCATGACCCCTCCTACCAGATACATCGCCTTCAATCACTAAATAGCCGTCAAGTGTATGATAGAGCGGAATCACGAGTTCATAAGGCCCCTCTTCTCCAGCATCCTCCTCCCGTGACTCATCAATGAGCACATCAATTTCTCTATTATAAAAGCCACACATCCTCGAACCAATAACCATGTGGGTTTTATGTGAAGGCACCATCTACGCCCTAGCTGTTGTCTGATCTCAATAATACTCCGCATAAAACCCATGAGAAAATCCATGGATACATCTTTTACATTTACTCCTCTTCTTCTATTTCTCCAAGTTCTTCCACACTGTATTGGAGCGGTATTGCCTCGTTCAGCCACTTGCCGTACTCTACTATCGCCTTGTACCCCTCCCACGTGATCCCGAGCGTCGCGACCAGCTCCTTCTCCATCTCCTCTGTAAAGGATATACTCTTGGCTAGCCCATTGAGATCAGCGTTGTCGGCGTTAATGCGATCCTTGGCCAGTTTATCAACATGCCTCCATAAATTCCCCTCAACGAGAGCTCTAGGTATAGGTAACAAGCCCATGCTATATGACGTATGCCTATAACCTCCTACACCCATTGTCCAAGCCCAAAGTTTAACCAGGTTTCTAGTAAGGTCTGAGTTCAAGTATATGAGTATCTTCAATGCTTTTAGAGGATCTTTTTCAACTATGAAGTAAACTGTCTGTAGAGGTATGAGAAGTTTTTGTTTCATAGTGCCGCATATATCAATACTAACAGTAACAGGCAGATGGGTAGCCTCAACATCTCTCGATAATTCTTGCCACGCTATTCGGTATTCCTCAAACTTACTCTTTGATACTCTGAAGACTGCCCATGGAGGTAGGTTCGCCCTATAATCATCCCTCTTCACTAATTTCTCAAGCAAGCCTATGAAGTGTCGAGTTGCCTTAGGTGCATTAGGTATTCTGAGACCTGAGACTGTATATGTTACGATGCACTTGTCTTTACTAGTCTCAATGGAGATATTAATCTTAAGAACGCTACTTCCTTTGTTATCGAGTATTTCGAGGCACTTATTCACAGCACATGGAGTAACTTGGTTAACGCGGTAATTGTTGTTCACGAGTTTTTGTATGAGATTATCTATTACTTTGGCACATGCGCTGGTATCGGATGAGTTCACCTTGTACTCCGCTTCATACTCCAGTAGCCCTCCACTTGCACGTACCTTCACATTTTGACTTAGAAGACCTAGTAGACTAAGAACTTTCCTCTGGTCTTCATCCCACAGAGACTCAAGCGTTGAGATGTTGTGCGGGAATACTATGTACTCATCCCATTTGAAGTCGAAGGCATCTACATTTTCCCCTCTGATAGCGGGGTTAACTAGGTGTTCCTCGACCTCCACGATTGCGTCGTTTTCGAGGCGTAGCCTAACTAGTTTTCGATCTGAGTCACAACCGTCTATGCTACCTATATAGCCTTCGTTTAGGGATGTCTTAACCCCCATCATAACTTCGTAGAGATCTCCGAGTCTAGGATTGCTACTGACGATCTTCTTAAGTATTGAAATCGCCTCAGGTGGGGCTAGTACCCAAGGAGATCTATCTTTATTTGGATAGGAGGTACCCGAATAGAGGGGGAGGTCTTCCTGCTTGATCTCGAAGCTCTTAGACTCCCCGCCAGTATTGTACACCATTACACTAACTCTGTGTCCTTTCTGTGGAGGTGCTTTTTTCACAGAGAGTATGAGAGGGCAGTTGGCAACATCTTTAAATAATTGAACTGGGTACAGACTGTAGTCTATCAGCTTAAGTAGCGTGTACTTCCTCACCAGGTCTTCTCTCATCTTACCAGCGTAGGTAGCCTTAGCTACCTTAGACGTTATGACATAAGATAGCACACCCTCCTCCTTCAGGAACTCAAGCCCCCTCTCGACGAAGACTACAGAATAGTCTATTTGCTCCGCGAAGGGAATCTTCGTCTTCTTAAACTTCGGGTTAAACGCTATGCTCTCCTCACTTTGCTCTCCTCTACCTTTCTTCTTAACCCACTC
>Ga0080004_1122044_pt1 | contig 19825 bp, 21 predicted proteins | sample WasSprMetagenome_FD_69207 | JGI IMG/M metagenome (GOLD analysis project Ga0080004, IMG submission 69207) | Sulfidic aquatic microbial communities from Washburn Spring, Yellowstone National Park, USA - WS (SPADES assembly) (version 2) | ecosystem: Environmental > Aquatic > Thermal springs > Hot...
GCGGCGAACAGAGGGGGTTAGCGCGCTACAAAGGGCTGAAGAGCGGCTAGCGATATCCTTCGAGGACAACAGCATCGGCTGTTCGGGATCCCCGAAGACCAAAGCTCGGAGACGTGCGCGAAGCTCAGCTGCGAAGCGGCGAGAATGCCGCCGGGCTGGTGAAGCGCCCCTTCGAGCACGCGGCGAGCCCGGACTCGAGCGCATCGGAGAACATCCCAGCGAGGAGTGAAGAGAGGGTACTGGCGCAGGTGAAAGCGCCCAGCTCCATGCCCACCGCGTGCGTAGCGACCGGCGAAAAGGAGAAAAGCGGTAACCCCGCGCTCAGAGTGGGTAGCCGGGTGGCGCGCGCTAACTGCGAAAGGGGGGTTTGAATGAAGAGAGTTCAGCTTCCATTCCTGCCGCAGATCTAGGTTCCTTCAGCGACAGGGCTAGAGCCCTAGCGCAGGTGAAGGAGCTCGCGAAAGGGGGGTGAGGGCGCCCTAGTAGTGTTCGGGCCCGAGGGCTGCGGCAAATCCGCTTGGCTCAGGCAGTCCGCGGAGATCCTCAAAGAGCGCGGCTACGACGTCGTACACGTCGACTTGACTTACAGGAGCTACCTGCCGTACACGGACGTCGAGAGCGTCGCGAGCGCGCGCTACACGCCCCCGCCAGAGAGGGACGCAGACCTCGGAATCGGAAAACACGTGACCTGGCAAATCCCCATCCACAGAGACGCGGTGAAAATAACCTAAAAACATCTGTATGCACGCTCTAAGTAGGTTTATAAAATAAAAAATAAAAACATTTCAGTAAAAATGGCGAGATTTAAGGTGCACTATAGGCCTGAAGAACTATTAGCTTTGGATACTCCTTGCCAGCCGCTGTGTGAAGCTTAATTTCAAGACTTGTGCCAGGGTTAACAACGTAACCAGCTGGCACTCTTTTAAAAGTTAAATTGAAAGCAACCTGACGTCCTGGGTTAATAGGATAAGGTAAATTGACTTGAGAACTATTAATTTGTAGACCCCACTCGCTGCCGGGTCTTCCATTAACGAATATATCATCGATTGTTGCTGTGCTTGTTCCAGCATTTTTGACAACTATCATAATGCCGTGTGCTCCATCCCATGTGCTGATTATTTGTAGTTGTTCGAAGCCTGTGAAAAGCCCGATGATGCCGGTCATCCAGAAGGCTACGGCTATGGCTACGGCGATGGTCACTGCGACGATGATCACGGTCGCTATTACCGGGCTTATGCCCTTTCTTCTGGGCACAAAGGTATGTAAAAACAGGGGTTTTTATTCCTTTCGTTTATATTTCCTCGGCTGCCCGCAGGCCTTCCGGTGTGAGCTTGTAGATCGCTTTCGCCCCTTCTCCCGTGTAGGTGAGGGAGACTTCGGCGAGCCCTTTTCTCGCAAGCTCGGATAGGGCTTTCGAGAGTGTTTGTGGGGGTAGGTTTGCGCGTTTGCTGAGGGTTTGCCGGTCGCTTTTGCCTCCGAGCTCGTAAATGGCTTTGAGCGTTAGCGCTGCTTCGCTGCTTAGCGGTGGGATTGCCGGGGTTCTGGCTCGCACGGTTGTGGATAGGGAGCGGAGCCTGGATATCGTTTCGCTCTGTAGGGGTGCTCGCGCCGCCGGTTTGGGGGTGATTGCCTGCACGACGACTTCCTCTCTGGGTAGCGGCGTGACGACGGGCGGCGCGACTTTGGCTTTGAGTTTTTCGAGCTCGCTTTTCGCTTGCTCGTAGACTTGCTTGGGGTTGATGTAGTACCTGTTGATCCAGATGAACACCTCGCGGGTGTCTTTTATGCCTTTGAGCTTCATCCACTCGAGGACGGTTCTCCTCCGCTCGATCTCCTCGGTGACTTCCTCGATGCTTTTGCCTGTTCTCGTGGCTACTGTCGCGAGGTGGACGCTGCTGCCGACGATCGCATGCTTGTCGGTTGCCGGGTCCCACCTTACGATTTCCCTGTACTTGTCGTAGTCTTCGACTTCCCAGAGGTTCCGCATCCTCCTCCCAACTCTCCCGTCGGGTAGTATTGTCCGCTCGACGTAGGTTGCGATGTTCATCGCGGGTATGTAGGTTGGCGCGACGTTCATGGGAGGGCTGGTGAGCCTCCGGATTGCAGACCATAGGGATTCGGCGTGCATGGTGGACATGCCTCCGTGTCCGGTGGCCATCGCCTGGAAGAGGACGAAGGCTTCGGCACCCCTGACCTCGCCGACGATGATGTAGTCGGGCCTGTACCTGAGCGAGAGCCTGACCAGGTCGTACAGGGATATCTCGCCGACTTTGGAGGCGCCGAGCCCGTAGCTCTCCCTGCTGGTGAGCTGGACCCAGTTCTCGTGGGGTAGGTTGAGCTCGGGTGTCTCCTCGATGGTGACCACCTTGAAGCCGGGCTTGAAGAAGTTGGTGAGGGCGTTGAGGAAAGTGGTTTTGCCCGCTGCTGTGGCGCCGACAACCATGACGGTCATCTTGTTTTCGATCACGAGCCAGAGGTAGGCGGCGGTCCACGAGTCGATGTTGCCGCTCTCGATGAGCTCGATGATCGAGAAGGGCCTCTCCCTGAACTTCCTGATCGTGAAGGTGCTGCCTTTGGGCGAGACCTCCTCGCCGTAGGTGGCCGCGAGCCTGTGCCTGCCGGGTAGCATCGCGTCGACTATTGGGAAGGCTGCCGAGATGTGCTTGCCGGACATGTGGGCGAGCTTGACGATGAACTCGCGGAGCGCGTCCCTGCTCCTAAACACGACGTTGGTGGGGATGGACTCGTAGTCCCTGTGCCAGACGTGGAGGGGCCTGTCGACGCCGTCGCAGCTGATGTCTTCCAGCTTGTAGTCGCGCATGAGCACTTCGATGGGCCCGTAGCCGACGAGGTCCCGCTCGATGTAGTAGAGGACTTTGCCCCAGCTGGCTTTCGGCACGCGGACTGCAGATCTGTACTTTTCAGCCAGCCTCCTCGCCTCGTCGAGTATGTACTGCCTCATGTCGACGTCGAAGGAGGCGGGGGGTTCGAGCTCGACGCTGAGGATGTCGATGAGCTTTTCCACGGCTTTACGCTCATCCTCCGTGAGCTGAACCTCCTCGATGTAGTAGGCTTTCTGGCCTCCGAGCTCCGGTATCTCGACGATTCTCACCTTCGCGTAGGGCTCGGTGACCCAGTACTCCTCGACGATCTTGTAGGTCTCCTTGACGGGTAGGAAGGCGACCTCGTCGCGCGGTATTTCGGCAACTTCGATCTTTTTCTTCTTCTCCACCTGCTTCTTCTGTCCCTTCCCTTTTTTACCCTCTTTCTTCACCCGAGTGGCAGCCTGCTGACTCAAGCTTACCCGATCCTTACGTGGAAGGGGGTATTAATATTTCTGTCGCAGCCTATACCCGCGCGCTACAGTTGGAGCTGGGTTTTCTCGCGCATCGATTCGATGAGCCATACTCCCTTTTTCTCCGCTTCCTGGGCGGTGCCCGGCGCGGCTCTGAGGCAGTAGAGCAACGCTACCACCTTGCCGGGCAGCTTCTCCGGCCACTTCCTTTTAGCCGTCTCGACCCTATCGACCAGCCTCTCGACGGCTTTGGGGCCCGCTCTCGCTTTCGCCTCGCCGATGACGGTGAGCTGGCCTGTCGTACCGTAGATGTCGAACTCGTACCTCCTTTCGAAGACAACGTGCCCCGTCTCCAGGTTCACTCCCCTCTCCCTTAGCAGGTGGGTGACCATGAGGTTCGCCTCCTCTTCCTCGCTGATCGTTAGGTTCTCCAGGGTCCTCCGTATCGAGCGGATCTCGCGCCGCAGCGTCGTGTAGCCAGGTTTGAGGTCGGCCACATCTGTTTTGAGAGAGGCGACGTCGGATTTGAGCGTAAACGCATCTGTCTTGAGAGCTGCAACATCGGACTTCAAGATGGCAACGTCGGATTTGAGGGAGGACATGTCCGCCTTGAGGGTGGATATGTCGGTTTTGAGAATCGATAGGTCGGCTTTTGCTGTTTCCAACCCGCTTTCCAGGCTTTTCGCTCTCTGATCGAGAGCGCGGACGGCTTCGGTGAGCGACCTCACGGCTTCCACCAGCTGGGCTAGGACGCTCCTTATGTCCTCTAGGCCTATGTAGCCGGCTACCGCGTACCTAAATTCTTCGTCCTCTCGGAGGAGGCGAAGGATCTCGCGCTTGAGGTTGGCGCTCATTTTCGGTGTTTCAAGGGCTGTACGGTATATAAGGTTCTCGCGAACCGCTTGGCCGGCGCGCGGCTCAGGCTCCGAGGGGTGCTGCGCGAAAGCTAAGTATAAATACTTTGATTGCGCTCGGTTCCTGTGGCTAGCATAGACGGCTTCGCGTACGCGGTTTTCGGGTGGGCGGGGGAGGCTTTGAGTAAGCTGTTCCCGTGGCTGCGCGGGGACATCGTATCGGCCGACATGAAGGCGTACCCGGCCGCTTACGCTTCGCGCGTGGTGTTGATCACGCTTATCGCTTTCGCCGCCAGTTTCGCCGTGGCGGCGCCGGTCTCGTTCCTGCTGGCTAGGGTCGGCGCGCTCAGCTCCCTGCAGGCTGCAGCGGTTGCCGTGCTCCTCCCCTTCGCCTCCGCTGGAGCTGTTTTCGGGTTGGGTCTCGTCTACCCGAAGCTGAAGGTTTCGTCGCGCGCATCGAGCTTCGACCTGGAGACCGCCTACTTCTCCGTTTACGTGACGGTGATGGCTACGGGCGGCATCTCGCCGTACACGAGCTTCGAGCGGCTCGCGAAGGCTCCAGCGATCCTGTTCAGGGAGGTGAAGAAGGAGGCGATGCGCTTCTTCCTGCGGGTGAGGGCGATGGGCGAAGACCCGTTGACCGCGATCGAAGGGATCGCCAAGCGCGTTCCCCACGGCGGTTTCAAGCAGCTGCTGCTCGGTTACGCGGCTACGCTGAGAGCTGGGGGAGACGTGGTCCACTACCTGCAGCGGCAGACGGAGGTGATGCTGAGGGAGCGGGTTACCCAGGTGAGGATGGCGGGGGAGAGGATCGCGATGCTGCTGGAGGCGTACATGGCGATGGTGCTGCTCACCTCGATGACGATCTACGTGATGTACGTGGTGAACGCCGCGCTCGCGCAGGCGGGGATGGGGCTCGCGGGGGGCGAGTTCCAGTTCGTCATGTTCTCCTACATCGTCATGCCGATGCTGTCGGGCCTCTTCATCTACATCGCCGACCTGATGCAGCCGAAGTACCCGGTGTACGACGCGCGGCCCTACTACGTTTTCTTCGGGGTGGGGGTGCCGGTGACACTCTTCCTTTTCGCTTCGATGGCGCTCCCATTCCTCCTCCCGCCGCCCCTATCCACCGCGCTGGAAGCGGTTTTCGCCCCCTTCGTGTCGCTGACTAGGGCTTTAACTAGAGCGTTGGGGATGGGTAAAGGGTACGAGAGCGGCGTCGGCATGATCATAGCGTTAAGCGCGGGCCTCGTTCCCGCGATCGCCGCTGAAGCCTACTCGACCGCGAAGTTCAGCGGGATCCAGTACGGTCTCACCAGGTTCCTCAGGGACCTGGTGGAGGTGAGGAAGACGGGGATGTCGCCGGAGAAGTGCATCATAACGCTGAGGAACAGGGATTACGGGCGGTTCACCCCCTACTTGAGGGACGTGGCGAAGCAGGTGGGTTGGGGCGTCCCGCTGAGCGAGATCTTCCAGCGGTTCGCGAGGGGTATGAAGAACTGGTTCGCGCTCATTTCGATGTACCTGCTGACGGAGAGCATCGAGGTGGGCGGGGGGATGCCGGAGACGCTGGAGGCTTTAGCGAGCTACGCGGAGACGCTGGAGCAGGTGGAGAGGGAGAAGCGGAGCACGCTCAGGCCTTTGATCCTCATGCCCTACGTGGGCTCGCTCATCATCACGGTCGTCGTCATCGTGCTGGTGGGCTTCATGGGCTCGCTGATGAGGTTCGCGGGCCAGGCGATATCAGAGCAGCAGCTCATCAACATGTTCATGCCGCCCGTCATCCTCAACAGCTACATCATGGGGCTGGCGGCCGGCAAGATCAGCTCGGAGCGCGTTGCTGCCGGCTTCCTGCACGCGCTGCTCTTAACGCTTTCGAACCTGGCGGCGATGATGATCGGACCCGCTATCGTCTCGGGGTTGATGCCGAAGATCTAGCGGCTGCCGCTAGCCTTTCACGGAGGTCACGCACGGGTACTCGCCCGCTCTTGTTTTCACGTTAACCTGTATGGTGTCCGCTTTCGATGCTTCCACCTCGAACGCCCCTGTTTCGCCCGGCTTTACGGTGAGCTGCACCTCTTTGGGCTCCCCGTTCACCTCTACTCCAACCACGGTTGCGGCTTTCGTGCCCTTGTTTGCGACTGTGACTGTAAGGGCGACCGCCTCCCCCCGCCTTTCGGCCGAGCACTTGACCTCTAGGAGCTCGATGCCCGTGTGCTGGGTGGCAACGGTAGCGACCCAGAACGCTACGGCCAGCGCGACGGCGATCGTAACAACTACTAGGATCAACGTGGAGAGCTCCACGCCCCCCCTTTCCTCCCGTAAGCTTATTTATGTTGCGGGAAGGAAATCCCGTCCATTGCCGCGCTTGCTTTCCGGTTTTTCTGCGCGCCTCCATGGTGTTATTTTCAACGAAAGGTTTTTCACCGTATCACAGGGGAAATACGCGATGAAGAGCAGGTACGAGGCGGTGAACCAGGTTTTAGAGATGCTGAGGAGGGATAATCCGGGCTTGGACGCGGTGGCGCTTGTGACGAGCGACGGTATGCCTGTGGCCTCGCAGATCGGCGAGGCCGACGAGCTGAAGGTTTCGGCGATGGCCGCTACGCTGCAGGGTGTTGCGGAGCAGGTGATCAAGGAGTTGAGGGGCGGCTCGCTGAAGCACGTGATCGTCACGAGCGAGGGTGGGACGCTGGTGATCAAGAGCATCGGCAAGGACTTCGTGCTCGTGCTGCTGGTGAGGGCTGAGTCGAAGCTGGGTTTTACGCTGTGGCAAGCCGAGCTGGCCTCGCAGCGCATCGATAAAATTTTAAACTCTTGAGCCCTCAACACCCGTGGAGCCGGCGAAGGCCTTCAAGGTCGTGCTCTGCGGAGACGGCGGTGTAGGTAAGACCAGCCTCGTGAGCGTCCTGACGGGTTCGGGCTTCAACCCTTTCCAGCGCTTGACCGTTGGGGTTTCCCACTACGTTAAGGAGCTTCGAACGAGTGACGGCCCGGTTCGGCTCGTCATATGGGATTTGGGGGGTGAGGAGAGGTTCCGCTTCCTCGCTCCCGTCTTCCTGAGGGGGGCTAGGGGCGCGGTTTTCGTTTTCGATGTGACGAGAGAGGAGACTTTCGAGCACCTGGAGGATTGGCTCGATGTGGTGCTAGCGACTGTCGGCGATATCCCCCGCGTGCTCGTGGGGAACAAGGTGGATCTCGAGGAGCTGAGGGTCGTGCCTCGATCCTACGCTGAGCTCTACGCTAGGAAGAAGGGTTTCCTAGCGTACTACGAGGTTTCGGCGAAGTCGGGAGCGAACGTCGACGCTCCTTTCTCGAAGCTCGTCGAGCTTCTAATCGGGAGCGACCATGGCGGCTAGGGTTGCTCGCGTGCTGAAGCTCAAGTGCCCCCAGTGCGGGGCGGAAAGCTACGTGAAAGTGGGAGAGGATGAGCTGGCCGCGGCCTCCTCGAGCCCAACCGGCCTGGTGGGTGTCGCCGACTACCACGGGGACCACGTGCTGGTCGTCTACGTGGACAGCGAGGGGAGGGATAGGGGTGTCCGCGTCTTTAGGGCGCTGCAGCGGGGCGAAGTGGTGCGCGTCAACGCGGTGTTCCTGTCCCACATGGGCTCGATAGCGGGTTTCCGGGTGCGCTCGGGGGGTTGGAGCGTCGAGTGCTTCGCCGGCAACCCCCGGGCTCTCCTAAGTGTTTTCCGCGGGGAGCTCGTGCTCGATCTGGAGCTTAAGAGCTTCGATTTGGCTTCGAAAGCCGTTGATTGGGGCGACCAGTTCCTCGCAGCGCTGCAGCGCATCGGCCATCCTGACCCCGGCGGGCTCCTGCTGTCGGTGCTGCTTTTGGACGCGTACATGCCCGAGCCGCCCAGCCCCTTCTCCCGTAGAGCGTTCGAGGTTGCCATGAAGTCGGGGAAGCTCGTGGTGGAGACCGATCGGAGCGCGGCGGAGCTTCTCCGCGAGTACGCTCCTAAAGTCCCGTGGCTCACGGCGAGGGCTGTCGACTTCGCGTTGAGCGTTGACAGGCTGCGGCTTGTCGAAGCGGTTCTCGGCCCCGATCCCGTCACCGTCCGGAAGCGCTTGATCGTGCACATCGCCAAGAGGGTTCACGGGGCCGCGTCGAAGTCGGGGAAGCCGATCCCTCAAGCGAGCGTTGAAGCGGAAGCGCCCGAGCAGGTCAGCAGGAGCGCGCGGCTCATCGAAGGGGTAGCCGGCTCCGACCCGCTCACAATCCGCAAGCGCATGGTGATGCTCTTGTCGTTGGAGAGGAGGGGGGTTGTCCGCTTCGTGGAGGTGGGAGCTTGAGCGCTAGGGCGGCTGCGATAGAGGCTGCTAAAACCCTCGCTGACGCGGTAGCTGGCGAGGAGTGGGCGGAGGGGGTCGCGAAAGCGGTCTCGTGGCTGCCCCGGCCGGAGGGGCGGCCGGATCCCTACTTGCTGAAGGTTCTCCGCTTCCTAGCGGTTAAGCTGCCCCAGATAAGGGGTAGCGGGGAGCCGTGGGCTGCACCGCAGTTCAGGCTGTTCGCTGAAGCGTTCATGCTCTCCGGGGAGTTCCAAGAGGTTCTGCACCGGGGGCTCAGCTCGGTGAAGCCTAGGAGCGGGAGCGCGGCGCTCGACTTGCACTCGGGGCCTGGCGTCTGCCTGGAGGCTGTAGCCGGCGAGTGGGGTAAACTGGTGGCTGTCGACCCTTCGCCGCTGAACTTGGAGATCGTTGAGGAGCGGCTCATAGCGGCTGGAGCGAGGAGCTTCGAGCTGCTGGTCGGCGACTGCATGAAAGTGGCCGGCTTGGTCAAGGACCCGGTGGGTTTGGCGATCGCAGCCTCCCCGGTGAACTGGTTCTACGAGGCGAGGCTCGTGGTCAGCCGCCTCTACACCGCGCTCGAACCGGGCGGCTACCTGCTGCTGGTCGCCCCCTTGGAGAGAGCCGGTGCCGTCAGCCCGCTCAACCCGTTTATCGCGGCGTTAGGGGGTAGGCAGCCGCCGAGCAGGGAGGAGCTGGAGGACGCGCTGCTGTCGGAGGGCTTCGCGAGGGTGAGGGTTCGGGAAGGGGAGCTGCTGTCAGCGGTAGTAGCTGTCAAGCCGTGACAAGGGCTGGTTCAGGAGCACCCTGAGGACGTGGATGCACGATTCCCTCCTCGTCGCGACAGCTTCAACAACTGGAGCTTCGATGCTTCCGAAAAGCTGGAGGACGCGCTCGACGCTGAGCTTCGAGACGTCACGCTTGTTGAGGGCTACCACCCGGCGCTCGAACCGGTTGTACAGAGGTTTCAGGTGGCGCTCGAAATAGAGCCTGCTCCTGAGGACTGCGGCTTCGTCGGAGGTGTCCACGAGCAGCACGAGGTGCTTGCAGCGGGAGGCCAGCCCCCTGATCGTGAAGTCGAATCGCGATTGCCCCGGCGCCCCGTAGAGGACCAGCTTTCTCCCGTCAAGCTCGACAACACCCACGTCGGCGAAGACCGTTGTCATCTGCTTGAGCCTGCGCTCCCCGAAGCTAACCCGCTCCCCGCTCAACTCCCTTTCCGACGTTAGAAACTTCGAGCTAAGGGTGCGTACGAAAGTCGTCTTCCCAGCGCCGAAAGCGCCGGCGACCAGTACGCTCTCAGCTTGCAAGAGACCTCCAGTCTCTTTCGGTGCGCGCTTTTTATAGTTATTGCGCGGTGGAGCCTGCGAGAGCGCGCGCGAGCGCGGCTTCGGTTGCAGCGCTGTTCGAGAGGAAATGTTAGAGGATGGCTTTATATACATATATTGTTGATAGTTACCGGCAACTGATGGCGTCCATACAGCTGTTCGAAATCTTGCAGCAGCTCGAGCCCGCCCAGCTAGTGCTGCTGCTAGCGCTGCTGGCCGCGGCCGCTGCTGCCGCCGCGATCCTCACTTTCCTCGCTCTGCGGAGGCGGGGAGTAAAGAATAAAAAGGAGGAAGCGCCGTTTCAATGGTCAGCAGTAGTGGACTGGAGGGGGTTGATCGTGGAAGCGCAGGGCCCGGTCGACGCGGCTGTTGCAGCCTACATCGTGCAGGCAGCTAAGGTGCTGGAGGAGGTGGGCAAACCGGTCACGCTGCGGGCCCGCGTCGGCTCGCTCGAGCTGGAGCTATCCCCCCACGAGGAGGAAGGGTTGTACAGGGTGATAGCGAGGTGAGCGCCGAGCTGGTTTTGGGCGAAATGGTGAAGAAGAGCTTGGGGGAGCTGGAGCGGGCGATACTGGCTACGCCCGACGGCGTGCTCCTCGCCGCATCCAACCCCTCCGACATCGACGACATCGTCGCGGCTTTGGGCGCGGCTGTGGTGGCTGGGGTGGGCGACGCGTTCAAGCAGTACTTCTCGGCTGGAGTCAGGAACGTGGTTACAGAGCTCGAGGATGGGAGGATCGTGATGATGAGAGACTTAGGTGCAGCTGTACTCTGCCTCGTCACTAGGCCTAGACCCAACCTAGGTCTAGTCTACCTCCTCATGGACCGGTACTCCGAGAAAGTGCTTGCCAGCGTGAAAGCGGGAGCGGGTGCGCCGGTGGGCAGCGGCACCGGATAGCTCCGCAGCGGGGTTCATGGGGGCGCGGGCTCCAGCAGCACTAGCCTACTCCTGCGTTTAGCGTTCGCGCGCTTGTTCGGGGAGGCGCGCGATGCATACTTAAGGTGGCCGCGTCCACGGCATGCAGGTGCTAGTGTCGAGGGTGTCTTTGAAGTTCCCGTACAAACCGAGACCGAGGCAGTTGGAGGTTGCGAGAGAGGTTTCCGCCGCGCTGAAGAGCACTAACGTGGTGTTGGAGGCTCCCACAGGCTTTGGGAAGACGCCTGTGGTGCTCAGCGCGATTCTACCCTTCATCGAGAAGGGTCGGAGGATCGTTTGGGCTGTGCGGACGGGGAGCGAGACGGACAGGCCTGTGGAGGAGCTGGCGGTTTTCCGGCGCGAGCTGGGTTTGAAGCTGGTGGGCTTGAGCTTCAGGGGGAAGAGGGACATGTGCTTGCTTGCGAGGCGCTTCGGCTCGGACCTCGACTACTCGGAGGTCTCCTACATATGCAGCAGGGAGCGGAGCCGGTGCAGGTACTACAGGAAGCTCGAAGAGGGGGTCGAGCTGGCTCCTCTCCTTTCGCGGGGGGCGTTGACGTACTCGGAGGTTTACAAGTGGGCGAGCGAAGCTGGAGTGTGCCCGTACTTCCTCCAAAGGAGGCTTCTCGCCTACGCGGATGTCGTCGCGCTCAGCTACAACTACGTGGTGGGCGAGGGGCTCAGCTGGAGCGTGAAGACCGCAGTGCCCTTCCGCGAGTCGATCCTCGTAGTGGACGAAGCGCACAACCTGCAAGGCTTGAACTTGGGCGGGGACACGGTGACGGAGGGGACTTTAGCGCGTGCTCTCGAGGAGGCGAGGGAGGTTGGGAGCGCGGGCGCCGAGGAGCTGGTGCGCCACGCCATCGAGCTCGTCTCCGACCGCTTCGCCGGCTTGAGGGAGGAGGAGAGCGAAGTGTTCGACCCGCTCGACCTAATCCCCGATGAGAGGGAGGAGCTCGTAGAGGAGGCGGAGAGGGCTGGCGAGATGGTGCGGGAGATGCGCTACAAGCAGGGGAGGCGGCCGAGGTCGAGCCTCTACCACTTCGCCTCGTTCCTCGAGGCGGCGGTGGGGTTGAGGGGGGAGCGGGGAGTCGCGTTCGTGGCGGAGCGCTTGGATAACAGGGTGAACCTCAGCATCTGGGATATGCGGTCCGCCGAGCTTTTGGGCGCGGTGTGGCGGAAGTTCTGGAGGGTTGTGCTCATGTCGGGGACGCTCAGCCCCATCGAGGCTTTCGCGGAGACGGTAGGCCTCGAGCGCTACCACGCTGTGTCGGCGCCAAGCCCCTACGACGAGAGCAACGCCTCCGTCTACCTGGTTAAAGACCTGACGACGAGGGGTGAGGAGCTGAGCGGTGAGATGGCTGGCAGGTACGTGGAGGGCATAGCGAAGCTGCTGTCGAGGGTGCGCAGGAACACTGCCGTCTTCACCGCCAGCTACCGGGTGCTCGAAGGCCTCGCGTCAGCCGGGCTGCTAGAGAGAGCTGAGGAGCTCGGCTACGTGCCTTTCGTCGAGAGGAGGAGCATGAGCGGGTTGGAGGCTGCAGAAGCGCTCAAAGGCTTCAAGTCGATGGCGAAGGAGGGGAGGGGGCTCCTCCTGGCGCCGATGGGCGGCCGCTTCGCGGAGGGCGCCGACTACCCGGGCGAGGAGCTCATGTGCGTGTTCCTCGCCGGCGTACCCTTCGAGAAGCCGACGACGAAGACGAAGCTGTACATCGGCTACTACCAGGAGCTGTACGGCGAGGAGAGGGGGAGGCTCTACGCCTACGTGTACCCGGCGATCCGGAGGGCCGCGCAAGCGCTCGGTAGGGCTTTGAGGAGCCCAAGGGACCAGGCGGTGCTCGTGCTCGGCGACTTCAGGTACAGGAGCTACCTGAACTTGATGCCCGACTACGTTAGAGAGCTGGCCACCGAGGTGAGCCACGACAAGCTGGACAGCGTGAGGCTACCGTGGCAGGAAGTGAGGTTCGGCGGCTCAGCGTAGGACCGCGGCGCTCACCTCTCGCACCCGAGGTATGTCATCACTGAGAGACGGCACGCGCTCGAGCGCGCTAAAGCTTTAGAGCCGGCACATGGTTATTCTCTTTCTGTGTTCTATACCGCTCCTTGATCTTCGCCTGCGCGCGCTGGCGTGAAAAAGGGGTCAGATGGCCATATTTACCCCTTCCAGGGTGAGCTCGCGTGAAAGCGGGAGTTTTGTTCGCCCTAGTTTCTGCGGTTCTCGGTTTGCTCGGTCAGCTGGCTTGGAGGTCTGCGGTACCGAAGGGTGCCGGCTTCGACCTAGCCTTTCTCGCTAAGCTCTTGCTCGACTGGAGGGTGTGGCTGGGCTTCCTCCTGTACGGGCTTTCAACGCTCGCTTGGCTCGTCGCGCTCGGCTACGACGAGCTCAGCAGGCTCTACCCTCTGATTAGTGTCAACTACGCTCTCGCGCTCCTGGCCGGCTACCTGATCTTCGGCGAGACCATCACCGCAGTCAAGATCTTCGGAGTTGCTCTCATAATCGCGGGAGTGGCGGTCGTAGCTCTAGGGTAGAAGCTGAAAGCTAAAGCTTATAGGCACAAGCTCTTTCCACCTACGTGGAACCCCTCGAGCTCAAAGTGCTAAAGGAGGGCAGCGGGGTGGTCATCTGCGTGTCGATAAAGCCGGAGCTGCAGTGCTTCTGCCTCGAGCACGAGTGGAGGGTAAAAGTCGAGGGGCCGGGCGGTATCGTTCAGGAGTGGGGTTGGCGAGCTAGGGCTGGCGAAGAGGGTTACCGGGGCTTATCCCTCAAGTGGGTTCCTCCGGTGAAGGGCGGGTACAGAGTGACCGCGGAGCTCGTTACACACGCGCAGAGAGTTGAGGGGGGCTTTACCCACCGCGGCCCGCGCGTAGGTTGATCTTCTACTCGAGGACTGGGACTACGAGGGCTTTGGCCGAGAGGGTTGCGAGAGAGCTCGAGTCGAAGGGGTTCGAGGTGGAGTTACTGGGGCTGGAGCCCGAGCGCGAGTACGGTAAGCCGCTGCACGTGAACCCGAGGCTGGTCTTCGACACGTTTAGCGCGCGCACCCGCATCCCCGCCCCCTTCTGGGGGCGCTCCCTTGCGGGAGCTTCCTCGCCCGCCTCGCGGCGGGTTCATCTGTCACGGGTTGGCCCGCGCGCTGGGCCCCTTCGGGGGACGGGCCGCGATGGCGGATCCCCGCCCCCTCGGGAACGGGGCTTTCTCAACCACCTGTTTTGCTCCGTGCTATGTGCGCAGCAGGAAGCTACTGTGCCTTTTCAGCCAAGCTAGCAGCGCATCCGCCAAGCGCAGAGAATCCGCGTCTTGGCACTCCTCCTTGTGCAACCCTCTCAAGTACCGTAGCACCAAGTTCGCTATCGCAGCTCTGTCGCGGTCCCAGATAGCTCCGCAGCTTGGGCACTTGAACACCCTATGGCCGTTCTCCCTTCCTTCAGCGCCGCAGAAGGGGCACAGTTTTCCGCGCGCGCGGAGATCAACCACCGGCGCGTCCGTGCGACCCCTCCGCTCCCTGCTCTGTAGAATGAAGCGCACCGTCAGCAGGAACGGCGGTCGGCGCGGGATGGGCTTCCCGCTCTTTCTCTTCACCCTCTTTCTCCTGTTCTTCCTCTTTTTCCTCTTTTTCGGTCTCAGCCACTTGCCGGTAGCGAGGTGGTTGTGGATTACCTGAAGGAAGCTGTTCTCCCACTCCCTCCTGTAGCGTAGTGTGCTTTTCGGTATTTCAACCAATTGAATGAATGATGTTAACATATTGTAGAACTCTTTCAACTTTTCTCTTACATTTTTACTCGTTTTCAGTTTGAAGACTCGGTTGCCCGGCTCGCCCAGCCCGGTTGTTTTGGGGCTTCCCCACAGGCACCACCCCCCGCTCGAAGCGGGAAGTCTCCAGCTCGAGGGCATAGGGCTGAGACCCCCTCACCGCGTTCTCTCCCGCCGCGCAGTTTCCGCGGCTCACGGACTTAGGACGAACCGAGGCTTTATAAAGCTTTCCCAGAGTAGACCGAAAGTAAATTTTTTTAATCGAAAAGTTAAAGAAAAGAATAGAGAATACTCTAGCAGCTATAGAGAAAGCGCCTTCCAGCGCGCGACACGTTTAGGGGGGTGGCGCGGCTGAAGCCGCTGGAGGGCTTCGACCCCTGCTCCTACTCCGCCTTGATCTTCGCGTGCCCCATCTGGATCGGGAGGCCCGCCGCGCCGATGGCGGCTTTCCTCAAGAGCTTGAGCGTACGCGAAAAGTGCGCGGGCAAGCCGGCCGCATGCTTGACAACAAGCTTAGCTCCCACAGACTACTCAGCCAGGCTGGCCGCGCTCGCTGAAGCGGCGGGCTTCAAGGTCGTCTACAGGTTCAACGCGAGGAAGGGGCAGCTGCCGGCCGGCGAGCTCGAGAAGGTAGCGAAAGCTCTCGCTCAAACATAGCCGGGCGCTCGAGGCTGCTTCTCCTGCTGGGGAGCCGGCAAGGGTAGCGGGACCGGCGGCGGCAGCCCGATCTCCCTTGTGAGCAGCGCTAGCACCGGCAGCACGTAGCTGTAGATGGAGGCTACCAGCTGGGGCGGCGGCTGGCCGCTTGCAGCGCTCTTCTCCAGCTCCAGCCTCTCCTCGTCGTTGAGCGGGGCGATAAGCGCCCTCCCCTTCATGTCCACAGCGGCGACGGGTGGCGCATACTCCAGCTTGATCAGGAAGCTGGCCGCGAAACCCTGGTTCACTTTCTCGATTTTGCCCATCACGATGTTCATGTTGACAGACAGCTGCGCGACCGGCTCGAAGCTGTACCTCTCGGCCCTCACGCTCTCAATTTGAAACGAGATGTTGGGCAAGGTTCCCGCTTTGGGGATGCTAAGCCCCTTATAGCTTTAGCGCGCACGCGCACCCCTCGGCTTCGGCCCCCCGGGGTATGAAAGCGCGACCCCCTTCTCAGCGGAGGCTCCGCTCCAGCTGCTCGACGATCGAGAGCGCCTCTTCTAGATCGGCTTTAGCGTCTTTCAACGCTTGCTCCCTCTCAGCGCCGGGTGCTGAGACGCGCACGCGCGCTCTGGACGCCCTGAACGCCCTTTCCAAGCTCTGGAGCTTGAACGCCAACTCGCTAAAGCGGTTCTCGCGGCGGCGCTGAACCGGAATTAGAGCAAAAGCCTTTCGGACGGCTTCAACCGCGATGCTGATAGCTGCGTCCGGCTCCTCGCTGAGCCGCTCGAGCGCTTCGAGCAGCGACTTCCTCACCAACTCGAGCTCCGCTACAGCCACAACAGTGGATTGAGCGGCTGCGGGATAAAAGTGCTGTTAAGACAGGTTTTTCACATGCATCGCTAACACCCCTTGTGCAGCTGGAGAAAAGCGCGGGAAAAACCCGCGCGGGCGCGCGCAACGAGCTGTGGTTTACCTCCGCGCCTCTGCCTAAAACTGTCGAGGAGCTGCTGCGGAGGGGCGAGCTATCGAGGGCGGAGAGCGAGATCTTGAAGCTCCTCTCGACCTCGACCGGCGCCGAGAGGGTTAGGCTGGAGTTCGAGCTGGATCGGATCGCGCGGTGGCGCTACGAGTTCCCCTACACGCTCGACAAAGGTTTCGAGGAGCTCAGGAGGCTGATCCCCGACCTGGAGCGGGGGGAGATGGCGGCTCTGCTGGAGCGCGGGTGCCTCGACCACGCGGTCATCGACGGGGAGGTGAGGCTGCTCAGGAGGTTCGTCCCCAACGCGCTCTGGCTCTGCCCGGAGCTGAAGGGGAGGCGGAGGCGCGGGAGGGACGAGCTCTCGAGGATCGCCAGGCTGGCGCTGAAGGACAGGGCGCAGCGCGTGCTCGAGGCGGCGAAGCAGGTTGGCGGCGGCTACGTGCTGCCGCTAAGGTACCGCGTGAGGGCGGCTGTAAGCGTGAAGCCCGGCGCCGTCCCCGAAGGCGAGACCGCGAGAGTTTGGATCCCCCTGCCGCGGGTTTCGGGTCTCCACCCCGAGGTCAGGGTTCTGCGGGCGGAGCCCCGGCCGAAGCGCGTGGCGCCCGAGGACCACCCGCAGAGAACTGTGTACTTCGAGGTCGAGGCGGGGCGCGAGGGGGCTCGCTGCGAGATCGAGTACGAGTTCGTGGCGAGGGGCTCCCACGTCGAGGTGGACCCGCGCGAGGCTCGCGTGGACGAGGGCTCCGAGGTCTACGAGCTGTACACGGCGGAGAGACCTCCCCACATCGCGTTCACGCCGTACTTGAGGGAGCTAGCCCAGCGGATCGTGGGCGGCGAGCGCAACCCCTACCTCAAGGCGAGGAGGATCTGGGACTGGATCACTGGCAACGTCCGCTACACGTACGCGCGCGACTACGCGCTCTACAACTGCATCAGCGAGTACGTCGCAAAAGAGAAAAGGGGCGACTGCGGGATGCAGGCGATCCTCTTCATAACCCTCTGCAGGATCGCTGGTGTCCCAGCGAGGTGGGAGTCCGGCTGGTACATGAACCCGGTCGGGTGCGGCATGCACGACTGGGCGCAGTTCTACGTTGAACCCTACGGGTGGCTCTACGCGGACCCCAGCTTCGGCGGCAGGAGGCACGGCGAGGAGTGGAGGACGGAGTTCTACTTCGGTTCCACCGAGGGCTACAGGCTGGCGGCGAACATCGAGATCTCGGCGCCCTTCGACCCTCCGAAGCGCCACTTCAGGTCTGACCCAGTCGACAGCCAGAGGGGGGAGGTCGAGTGGAGCGGCGGCAACCTCTACTACGACAAGTGGGACTTCGAGCTGAAACTGCTCGAGGTCGAGAGCGTCGAGGAAGCGGAGGAGTAGCGGTACCGATATAACCCTCGTTATATCATCACTATGATATCATGGTAGTGATAGAGAGGTGGAAGTGCCGAAGCATCAGCAAGGGCCGGCCGGGAGAGCTTGGCTGCTCGTGTACGGGAGGAGGAAGACCGGTAAAACGTTCCTGCTCAGGAACTGCGCCGGAGCGAGCGTATACGTGACCGTCGGCAGGAGCGGCTCCTGCCTCGTCGAAGAGGAGGGAGGGGAACCGCGCGTCGCGAGCCTCGAGGAGGGGGTTAGGGTGGCCTTGCGCGCAGCCGAGAGCGGGTCTACAGCGGTGATCGACGAGTTCCAGCGGCTACCCGAAGAGTACTGGGACCTCTCGGCGGTTTCGCGGGCGCGCGGGAGGGGGAGGCTGATCCTCTGCGGCTCCAGCCTGGGCGTCGCGTCGAAGGTTCTCGACCGGAGGAGCCCGCTGCTCGGCCTCTTTCGCGCCCTTTAAGGTTGACTTGACATCCCCCTCCGACACCGTGGCGTCGCTCTCAAGGGCGCTGAGCCCTGAAGGCGCGGTGAAGTGGGCGGTTGTTGCCCGCGACCCCTGGCTGCTCGGCCTGCTTGAGCCGAAGAGTGACGTAGTCGAGGCGCTTGCGGAGGCGGCGCCCCTGCTGGCGGCCTCGGCTTCCGGCCTCGTGGGCGAGATCTTCAGAGAGGAGGAGAGGGCGTTAACCCGGCCGCGCTCGCCCAGAAGCTGCACGAGGCGAGGCTGCTGGCGAAGCCCGAAGCGTCCCACGTTACGGGTCTGCTCGCCCAGCTCGCCGCGATGGGCCTCGTCGAGCGGGGTAGGCTGTGGAGGACGCGGGGCGCCAGGGTCTACTACAGGCACAGGTCGAGCCTCCTCTCGCTGCTCACAGCCCTCGAGGAGAGAGGGGGGAGAGGCCGGCCTAAAACCGCCGCGCGAGACCATCAGCAGCCTCCTCGGCGTCGAGGCACAATTCTTCGTCGGCGAGCTGCTCGCCGAAGCCACGGGGCTGGAGCGAGCCTACTCGATCTCTGGCTCGCGGGACGTGGACGTCGTGCTGGTGAAGGGCGGGAAAGCGGTGGCAGGCTACGAGGTGAAGCTCGGCTCCTTCTCGAGCTCCGAAGCTTCGCGGGCGGTGGAGCGGATCAGGAGCCTCGGAATCCCGAGGGCCGGGCTGGTGAGCTTGACGGAGGAGCCGCTCCCTGCAGCCGACGAGCTGTACGGCCCCCGCGACCTCGAGCGGCTGGCGCGCGAGGTGTCGGAGCGGCGGAAGCCGGCTTACAGCTCGATCTCGTGAACCTCGATGCCCTTGAGCCAGCAGAGCGTTTTAATCTCCTCGCTGTAGTCGCCCTCGACCGCGTGCAGGTGGTTCGCGCCAACTGTCTCCACGAGCTTGCGCATGCTCTCGGGGCGCATCCTCACGACGATGTGGGGCCACGGCTCCATGCTCTTCTTCAGCTCGCCCCTGTCCACCCTCACGCTCTTCGCCACCATGAGGAGCATGTGGTAGCGACCGGCCACTCTGTAGAGGCGGGCGATCGTGAACGTCCGCTCGGGCGCGACGTACTGGGTTGCCGCGCCGCCGGCTTTGCCTTGGATCTGGGGGAGCAGGTGCACGCTCCTCAGGTTCTCCTCGGGCTTCGGGGAGGCTTCGGCGAACCACGTTGCCATGCCGCCGCAGTTGCCCATGAAGAGGAGCTGGCGCTCCTGGTCGTAGACGAGGAGGTCCATGAGAGTCGTCGGCTTGCCCCCGGACACGAGCTTGAGCAACTGCATCGTGAGCGCCCCGTCCACGTCGGACTCGCACGCGCAGACCACCGGCTCCTTAGCCCCGTCGGCGTCGTAGGGGTCGTTGAGCAGGGCTACGGCGACGCACGCGTTCACGTAACCGTCGCTGAGCTCGGGCTGGCACTTGAGCCCGCAGAAGGCGAAGCCCCTCTCCCTCACGATGCTCTTGAGCGCAAGGTAGACGCGGATCTGCCTCTTCAGCTTCTCCTCGGTGAGGACCCTGCCGTCGTACGCGATCCTTCCAGCTCTCTCGGCGAGCCACCTGAAGTGCTTCTCGACGAGCTCATCGCTGAAGCTCTCAGCCCTCTTGAGCACATCCAGCTGGTCCACGTGCTCGACGTCCACGCCGAAAACGGCCTTCACCTGGGCTGGGTCAGCGGTGACCGTGTACATCCCCAGCGCGCGGCCGCCTAGCATGCCGAAGGTGGAACCCTCGAGCCTTCTCGCCGCCATCGCCGCACGGGCGAGCTTCACCGCTCTACCCGCGACCTCGCCAGTGGATCCCCAGAGCACGACCCTCTTCAGCCCCACCTGGCCGAGCGCGCCCGCCGAGGCGAGAAGCCCGCTCAGCACGTCCCCGTACACGGCCACGATGGGTACGCGCTTCAGAGCCACCTCGGCGGCTCGCAC
>Ga0080004_1111833_pt1 | contig 19822 bp, 21 predicted proteins | sample WasSprMetagenome_FD_69207 | JGI IMG/M metagenome (GOLD analysis project Ga0080004, IMG submission 69207) | Sulfidic aquatic microbial communities from Washburn Spring, Yellowstone National Park, USA - WS (SPADES assembly) (version 2) | ecosystem: Environmental > Aquatic > Thermal springs > Hot...
AACTGGAGAAATAAAAGCAATTAATGCAAGAATTGATTCTTTGGAAAAAACAATGAATACAAGAATAGATTCATTAGAAAAAACATTCAATGAAAGATTCATAAGTTTAAGGAATGAAATGTTGACAAGATTTGAAGCAGTAGATAAAAAGATAGAAAGCTTAAGAAATGAAATGAATAGTCTTAGAAATGAAATGTTAGCTAGATTTGAAATAGTAAACAATAAATTTGATTCTTTAGAGGAAAGAATTCCAATGATGGAAAAATTAAAAGAATTGGAAATTAGAATAGCTAGATTAGAAAAAGAAAAACAAATAACATAAATATGGTATAAAAAGTGCTAAGTTTTAAAGATATAAAGAAAGATTATTTTTAAACAAAAATTTATATAAATTAAAAAGTAAGATTCATTCTCTTTGATTCTGAATTCTTCTTCTTAAAGCAGGGACTTCATTAATAAGTTTATTAAGAATAGATTCAAAACTTTCATTTTCAGATAAAATTATTGATTTAAAAACACCTGTTTTTCCAAAAAGTTTGCGTCTAACTAAAACATTAATTCTTTTACGCAAAGAAGAAACATCTATGCCAAGAATTTTTGCACCCATTTCAGGCATTTCTTTAATAGAAAATTCTATATGACCATCTTCAACAGGATTAATAAATATTAAATCTTTTCTTATTCCTGGAACTCTTTTATCTTGAAGTAATTCTTCATATGATAATTGACCTGCAAGTTTATAAAAATCTATTTCTTCTTTTCTCATTTTTAATAAAGGAAAAGAAACAGAAGTAATTTCATCTAAAAAGATATATGCTTTAACAATATAAGAAGGAGTAGCTTGAACCAATTCTCTTTTATAGAAAGATGGGAATAATTCAGAAAGAGTTGATTCTATTAAAAAAGATGGAATAATTCTTGGTATAAAAACATCAACATCGCTTCCTTTTTTTACATCTCCTCTTGCAACACTTCCATAAATTATAGAATTTATACCATTCTTTTTTAATAAACTCATTATATCTAAAGCTTTTTTTCTTAATTTTTTTAAATGCATCCAATGAGAAGTATTATAAATAACATGATGATAACTTTCACTATTCATTGAAGTCATAAAATGAGCACCATTAATTAAAAAATAAATAAAATATGCATAAAAATAGGTTTTCTTTATTTAAATAAGAATTAAATCGTTAAATTTATCTTTATAATATTATTTATGGGTGACGAGGGGAAGGGCTGGGAGGCTAGCCGTCTCCTATTAACCTGAAACCGGCTATACGCAGGGGCCAGTAACCTTGGGGGCGGCATGTACGCCTTAAGTTTGCTTCCAATTCCTTCCAAAGAAGGTGCGCCCTTGAGGGGGGATGTAAGATAATCCTCCTTCCGTAGGGAAGGTAACGGATTATCTTAACTCGCCGAACCTGGTCAGGCTCGGGAGAGAGCAGCCATAAGGCGAGGCATCCTCGCTTCAAGGTAAACGCACTGGAGGAAGGAATTGGGAGATAAACTTAAGAAACGACATGCCCACCTCGAGGAGCCCTCGTCACCCTTTTTTAAAAGATAATAAAATTAGTTGGTTTCTCATTTATCTTAATAGAGAATTTTATAATGATTTATTAGATTTTGACTAAAAGATCCCTTTTTAAAAATATTAATGGAAATTAAAGCTTTTAAAGAAGAATTAAAAAATTTTATGGATATTAAAGTATTTATATACGTATTCTTATATTATATTTTTGAGAATATGAAATAATATTTAGAAAATAATTGCGGTGGTGCCCTAGCCAGGTAGGGGGCAGGCCTGCTATTAATGGGTAGTAAGCCTGTGATCCGTTTGGATCTCGGGGGTTCAAAATATGGCAGGTATATGTGCCTGCCATATGAAATTCCCCCCCACCGCGTTATTAGTTAGATATATTCTCCATAAATAAGTGTTTAAATATTAAAAATGCTGTTTTAATATTTAATCCGTTTCCATAATTCATTATTTTATTCTATTCTTTATCTCCAAAATTTTTAAGAATTTTCAATCAACTTACGCTTTTTCAGGAGACTCTCTATATAATCTTGTATTCTTTTTAGGATTAATTATTAGTTCTATACCAATGCTCTTAATAATTATATAAGTTTTAAATGAGTCATATGATCCGCTCCTATATGCTTTAATAATAAATTCATGCTTAGAATCATGTATATCATCTTTTGTTTTAGTATCAATTGAAATTGTTATAGGATTATTAGAATATTTTAAAGAATCATAATAATGAAATATCTAATTTAATTATTCTTCTCCTAAGTCAAGAATAATCTGCATATGGAAGTTTTTGATGTTAACTTAGCTTTAACATAAATTATTAAGAAAACATTTTATATTCAATATATTTTTGAAGTTTTACATAACCATGCTTTAAGTTTTGCTTTTTTGTTCTTACTATTCTTTCCTTAAGAATATTGAAAAAATGGCAATCATGAATTTATTTCTTAATATTTTCCATAGATGACAAAGAATTACATCTTAACTCGATATTTGAACCCAAAAATAATTTAGATAAACATTTTCCTCCACTTAGATTCATCATTTATCAAACTGAGTGAGAAATTTAAACGAAATAAATCATATAATAAATTTTTTAAATAACCTTATATACTACTTATGTTACTACATTTTGGTGGTTATAATGGGTAGGTACATTACGGTTTCTACAAAGGTAAGAAGGGAACTTAAAGAAGAGGCTGAGAAACTTGGTATAAAAATTTCTAATGTTCTTAGGCGTGCGCTTGAAGAAGAGGTTAGGAAAGAAAAACTTAAGAGATTAGAAAGAAAGCTTAACGAGCTTAATAATATACTTGATAAGATAAACATGGATAGTATTATAAGTGGTATTAGGGAAGACAGGGAACATAGATGAGAAGCTTACTTTTCGATGCTTCTTCATTAATATATTCATTAAAAATAAGAAATTTAAAATTACTTTATAATAATTATATTCAATTATTAACAATTTATGAGGCAATAAACGCTTTATGGAAAGAAAGTTATTTAACTAAAGCAATAACTAGTGAAGAAGCAGGAGAGCTTACTAATATACTTAATGAAACTATCGATCTTATGAATATGATAAACCCTCATGGATATGAAAAAGAAATATTAGAAAATGCATGGAAGTTGGGAATAACAGCTTATGATGCATCATATGTAGTGATTGCAAAAAAGAATAATTTGATATTAGTAAGTGAAGATGAAAAATTAAAAAGAAAAATTGGTGATATTATAAAAATTATCAGCTTAAAAGAACTAATCTAATTTATGAATCTTTTTCAATTTTAATATAATAAATATTTGTATTCGCTTGGGCGTGTCCAATTTCCTACCATAGTTTAGCCTCTCTTTCTGGAGGTTGCTCATACTCTTTACTTGGAAGAGTATGAGCTTCCTAATCCTCCCATCGGAAGGCAATCCAGCAAAATAGTGGTTTTAAAACCACTATTTAACCCCTTTATTTCATACCCAAGATCAAAAGGGGCTTTTCATTGCAAATCATTGAAAGCTCTTAAAAAGAGCTTTCTCACCTTATGAAGCTCTAATGCTGGATTTCCTATGAATAGGAAGCTTGGCCCACGCCTGATCCTCCAAAACGCCATGTTCTGGAAGGACTAAAAGGTATCAATGAAATAGCAAAGATCTAATATTGCTTTTCTTGCTATATTATCAGCAGAATTTAAATGTCTGTTTTTATGTCTATTGCAATGCTTACAATATACTTCATTGTTGCTTATAAATTCTACATAATTTCCGCATTTACTACATTTCTTTGAAGTTTCATATGCATCAATTAATATTTGTTCAATATTTCTTTGATTCTTTATTGGTTTATAAGCAAGAATCTTTGTTGGATAACTCCATAAAGCTTTCTCAAAGATTCTTTTTGTTATTTTTCTTAGCCATCGATTGTTTGCCTTGAATCCACTAAGATCTTCAAAAGTAATCATTGCTATATCAGCATTATATTTCTCTATGCTTTGTAGTGCAATATTTATAATTTCATTAGCAACTTTTTTAACCCAATCTTTGTTCTGTCGTTGTATTCTTTTGTTTATTCTTTGAAACAATTCGTTATTCTTCACGCTATTCTTATGGTTTCTCTGCAATTTTCTTAGAACTTTTTCTTGAAAGAAATGAGGTTTAATTTTCTGTTTAATAAAACCCATTTCTTCATCTTTTATTAAACCATTGCTTCTATTCCAAGTCCACACAGCATAACCCACACCATGCCTTGAATTCAGATCAATACCCAGAATTGCTACTTTTTGAAGCTTTTTGAATTTTTCAACTGTCAGCAATTCAATGCTTTTCCTTAGCGTTATGTTTAAAGTCCAATGTTTATTTCTTACAACTTCTCTTCTTCCATGTTTCCCCCTTTTATAAGAAGGGGGAATAATTGTTATCATTGTTATTTTAGCTCCATCATTGACTTCTTTTCTAAGATATTTCATATCCTCCTCAAAGATTCTTAATGAAAATCTTCTATACCTCTTTAAAGAAGTTAGCTTTACTTCATTGTTATCAAAGTCTATTGAAAATCCTGTATTAAAAACAATTGGATGAAACATTGGAATATTAAAGTCATCAAAGTTCTTTAAAGATACTTTATATGTTGTTGGAATATTAATATCTTCAATGTTTATTCCTTTCCTTTTTTGAATTACTGAATATCTCCAAATTGTTAGCAATTTTTCAATTTCTTCTAAATTTTCATTTATTTTTAATTTTATTATTTTATTTATTTCCATTTTTTTATTATTATTTTTTAAAAATAAATATAAAAATATGTAAGGAAAAATAGTACATTTAAAAGAACACATTATCCTTAGACATAATTGAAAGTAAAATCATATTTATTAGCAATTCTATTCTAATAATATTAAAGAATTTTAAAACAATAAAAAATATTATCAATGCTTCTTCTCAAGAATTATCTTCAAAGGCAGGAATACCATATAAAACTTCAATTAAAATTTGGAGAATATTAAATGAAGAATATAAACTATAATTATATTTCTTTTTAAAAATATTCCATTAATTGTTTTTATACTAATTGGATATATTATTAATACTTTATATGGAGATATTTTAAAAATATTTTTTAAATTTCAATTTAAAATTTAACTATAACCATGTAAATGAATATGACAACCTCTTCCACTCCATTTTAAGAAAATAGATTTATTAATCCCTTCTTTTTCTAATGAATCTAATATTATTTCTGCAATTTTTATCGTTTTTTCCAATATTCTGGAGAACTATCTATATCCCAAATAGGTGAAGCATAAATAATATTTTCAGAATCTTCTAAATCTTCTTTAGATGATATTCTTGAATAAACATTTATTGAACCATAAAAAGTTTTTATGTTTAGAAAAAGAAAAAATTAATGATAAATATGAGCAAAATGGAAAAAACAATAATATATTTTAAAAATTATGGTCCTGAAAATACCAATGATGTAATAAAAGCTGTTTATGAAAGAATTAAAGAAAAAGACATTAATACTGTAATTGTCGCTAGCACATCTGGTGAAACTGGTTTAAAATTTGCAAAAGCGCTTAAAGATGTAGCTAAAGTAGTAGCAGTATCTTATGAAAAAATGAATCCTAATTTTAAAGAAGAAATAATTAAGCTTGGAGGGATTGCTATCGATGAAACTCATTTACCACTTCATGAAAAAGGAATGGATAATATAAGGAATGCATTTTATACATTAGGTCAAGGTTTTAAAGTTGCAATAGAAGTAATTTTAATAGCTGCAGATGAAAAAGTTATAAATTTATATGAAGATGTTATAGGAGTTGGAGGAACTGATAGAGGAGCTGATACAGCCATAGTAGCAAGGTCTACAACTACAAAAGAAATTTTCAGTAAAGATAAAAATAAAAAACTTGAAGTAAGAGAAATAATAGCTATGCCATTAAAGAAAATGTAGTGGGATTAGTAAACCTAGATTTCACAAGTGTAATAACACTCTTTTTATTTTATAAAATTTTTTGAAAGAAAGCTTTTAATAATATAATACTTCAAATTTTACATAATTCAGTATTTTAAAAAAAGCATTTATAGGCTTATTGAGAATACTCATAAAAATACTTCTGATTTTTTAATTATACAAAATATATTCAAATACATCTATATATATCTCCAACTAAAATTCTTAAAATCTTCGCAAAAGCTTCAGCTTGCTTATACGGATCTTCAATTTTACTTGCTACTTCTAAAGCTTTTTCAATATATTTAATGTCTTTAGTTTCTTCAGCAATATTTAAAAAAAGCCTGCTTTATTATAAAAATCTATAGAGTTAGTACATTTAATTTCATTTGCTATTTTTCTTGCTTCTTCAAAATTTTTACCCTCGATACATATATGTATAATACTTTCTAAAGTTTCATGTCTTAAACTAGCATCTCTAATTCTATTTGCTGCCTTCCAAGCTTACTTGCAATTTTATCTAATAATATTATTGTTTTTGAAGTTAATCTTGTATCTATATAAGAAAAATCATCTATTGATTTTTTAATTATTTCATAATTATCTTTATATACATTTGAAAATCTTTCTTTAAATTTATTTATTTCTTTTTTAAATATTCTTATTGAATAATATGTATTAAATAATATTCCAACTAATGTTCCAATTGCTTTTGCTTTCTCTTTTGAACTTATATTCGGATTTGTTATATCATTTAATAAATTATATATTTGTTTTGGAAGTGTTAATTCTATATCTTTTAATATTATTCCACTTGCAATATTTAATGGATCGAATATATCTATAGTTCTTATTATAAATGCTTTAATATAATCATATGAATTTGGATTGCTTTTAATTTTATCATAATAATCTATAAGCTCATTTGCTTTATTTAATGCTTCATTTATATTTAAATCTTCTATTGATCTCTTCAATGCTAAATATTTATTTTATTCATTTTTCTTCTTTTTTAATATTTAAAATAATTATTTAAGCACATTTATTTTCAAATGAGTATATAAAAATTCATTAAATATGAAAATTTGAAAAATTTGTTTTGTAAAAAGGGATTTCTTAATAATTCTTTTCCCTAAAAAATAAATGATATAAACTTAAGAAGAAAAATAAGTCATATACCATTCTACAAGATAATTAATATTCTATGATAATCTTATTTTTATAGAACTAATTTTGTTATAAGCTTAATAAAAGAATATTAAAAGCTTTCTTTCAAAAAATTTTATAAAATAAAAAGAGTGTTATTACACTTGTGAAATCTAGGTTTACTAATCCCACTACATTTTCTTTAATGGCATAGCTATTATTTCCTTTTGAAAAATATCATTGTTTTTAAATAAATATTGTAAAAATTAATAAAGTTGTAATTATATAATATAAGACAAGCCGGGGTAACTCAGTCTGGTTTAGAGTGCTGGACTCATAATCTTAAAAAAAGGTGGTTTCCAGTTGTCGTGGGTTCAAAATTGAGAGTGTAAATATTTACACTCTTAATGAAATTCCCACCCCCGGCATATAATTTTTTTAACTAGTTTTTTATAATATTATCAACAAATTAAGAAAACTTAGATAACGATATTTTTAGAAAATTAAGCCACATTTCTTTCAAGAAAAGGTTCTAAGAAAGATATGCTTAAATTTTTCTTAAAAAATATATAATTATTAAAAAGAAAGAGGTGATGATAAAAAAATTAAATCTTTGCTATTATATTGACATCCTTCCAGAACATGTCGTTCTGGAGGGTCAGGCGTGGGCCAAGCTTCCTATTCATAGGAAATCCAGCATTAGAGCTTCATAAGGTGAGAAAGCTCTTTTTAAGAGCTTTCAATGATTTGCAATGAAAAGCCCCTTTTGATCTTGGGAATGAAATAAAGGGGTTAGTAGTAGCTTTTTGCTACTACTTGCTGGATTGCCTTCCGATGGGAGGATTAGGAAGCTCATACTCTTCCAAGTAAAGAGTATGAGCAACCTCCAGAAAGAGAGGCTAACTATGGTAGGAAGTTAGACACGCCCTGTTAGATTGCTCTATATTTTACCCCAAAAAATTAAATTTATATTATGAAGAAAGGAAAATTTTTAAGTTACCAATATTACCAAATATATAACGATATGTTAAGCTCTTTAAGAAAATCATTAATATTTATCCTATTTTTATTTTTGTCTTTCCAATTTATAAAAATTACACAAGCTATTTTGCCATTGGATATCGAAATAGATACTGGAACGATATATTTTAGAGGAGAAATTGCAGAATTTTATATATTAACAAGTTATAATGGAACAGCTGTAGATTCTCTTCTTACTTTAAATTTATATGGACCTAGTGCTATTTCAATATCATCCTTAACTCATATAGCAACAGGGCTTTATAAGGCAAGATTCCAAATCCCCTCAAATGCTTTAACTGGTGTTTACACATTAGTTGTTAGTGCAATATATGATTTAGGAGATGGGAATATTGCTAAAGGTATTTCTTTAAAAAGTTTTCTTATAAGTGATAAGCTTACATCCTGGGATTCTAAATTAATATCTATTGAAAATAAAATAGCAACAATCCAAACAGATATTGGCACAATTCGTGGTAAAATAATAAGAATGGAAGGGAATGTTATGTATATACAAACTGATTTAGGAGAAGTTAAAATTACTATTCCAAAAGAATTTGAGAAAACACGTACAAGCCTTTTACCTCCTGCTTATATAGCTGCAATTTTTGCAATAATTGCAGTATTTATATTAATATTTCCATTTATTAAGAAAAAGGTTAAGAAAAAGCGTGCCCCATCTTCTCATGCAGAAAGTTAATATTATTAAAAATTCAGTATAAAAATAAAAACTTAAAGATAAAACATATCATATTAAAAAAGCAAAAACTTTAATACTTAAAATTAACTTAAGATTTTTTAATGTCTGGACTGGAGAAATCGTATAAAGAAAATACTATTGCTATTATAGGTGCTGGTACTATAGGTAGCGCTATTGTAAAAAGTTTATTAAAAGAAGGTTTTAAAAAAATCATAGCAACTAGAAGAAATATAGAAAAATTGAAAGACCTTGAAAAAATGGGTGTTGAAGTTACTTCTAACAATAAACTTGCTGCTTCTAAAGCAGATATTATAATATTATCTGTTAAACCACATGATATTATAAATGTATTAAAAGAAATAGAGAGAGAAATAGAAAATAAACTTGTTATTTCGGTAGCTGCAGCTATTCCTCTTTCTCTTCTTAAAAAAGCAGCTCCTAAATCTAGATTTATAAGAGCTATGCCAAATATAGCTGTTTTAGTACAAGAATCTTTTACAGCATATTGTTTAGAAAAAGATGTAAATGAAGAAGACATAAAAAAAGCTGAAATAATATTTAAAGCAATGGGAAAATATGCTAGAGTAGAAGAAAAATTCATGAATGCAATAACAGCTTTAAGTGGAAGCGCACCTGCTTATTTAGCTGTTGTATTAGAAGCTTTAAGTTATGCAGGTTTAAAAGTTGGTTTACCAAGAGACCTTTCTTTATTCTCTTCTGCACAAGCATTCATAGGATTAGGAAAATTAGTTCTTGAAACTGGAAAACATCCAGCTGAACTTAAGGATATGGTTGTTACACCTGCAGGTGTGACTATTGAAGCAATATATGAAGTTGAAAATAGCAGTGTTAGAACAGCTATAATGAAAGCAGTTGAAGCAGCAACAAATAAATCAGAAATAATAGTTAAAAAAATGATGGAATCAAGTGAAACTTAGTTTAGTATAATTTAATAGCAAAAAATATATTTTATATCTTTTTCTTCACAAAGTTTTATTATTTTCTTCCTTATTTCTTCATAATAATTATTTTTTAAGAAAAATATTTCTTTCCATTTATCAATAAGTTCAGAATAATTAATTTCAAGTATTTTTTCTAAATTATCCCATAATCCTGGCTTTAAATTAAGCTTATCTATATAAATATATTCTATCCCAAGTTTAGAAATAGTTTTAAAATAATTTTCAAGATCAATATCTGATATGTAAGGCAATATTGGTCCAAAGAATACGTATGTTTTTATTTTTCTTTCACTTAATATTTGCAATGCATTAATTTTCTCTTCTATTGAAGAAGAATATGGTTCAAATATTTTTCTATTTTCTTCATTTAAAGTAGTTATTGTAAAACCTATTTCACAATTTTTAAATTTAGAAAGTAAATCTATATCTCTTAAAACTAAGGAAGATTTTGTTTGAATATTGATTGGAAATTGATATTTTAAAAGCTCATTAAGTATTTTTCTAGTTAATTCATATTTTCTCTCAATTGGTTGATAAGCATCTGTTAAACTACTTATAAAAACTGTGCCTCTCTTTTTTTTCTTAATTTCCTTTCTTAAAATTTCTAATGCATTAATTTTTATATCAATAAATGTGCCCCATTTTTCTTTATGAGATGTATATTTTTTAGTATAATAATCAGCATAACAATATATGCATTGATGTTGGCAACCAATATAAGGGTTAATACAATAATCAGCTAACCAACTTTTATTTAATAAAGACTTACATTTAATTTCTTTTAAAACAATATTTGAATCTTCCATTTAAACTATAAATTTTTTATAAACCTTCTTATTAAATATTTAAAAAATTATTTTTTCACCTGGAACTCTTCTAAAAGGTTGAATATCACCTATATGTTTTGCACCCGTTAAAAATCTAATAAGTCTTTCTATACCTATTCCAGCTCCAGCACTTGGAGATAATAAACCCATTTTTGCAACTTCTAAATATTCTTTAAAATTCTTAGGATTTAAACCATCTTTTTTTATTCTATTTAATATTTTATCATAATTCCATTCTCTTTCTCCTCCAGATAAAGCTTCTCCAAAACCTTCTGGATATATTAAATCATAATTTCTATAGTGCCCAGGATTTTCAGGATCTTCTCGATCATAAAATTCTCTTTTAAAGCATATTGCCCAAAAGGGATATTCATGTTTTAATGAAGCTTCTATTTCCCAATTTTTTCCATAAATTTCTTCAAGTTCATGTGTAGTATAAACTTTGAAAGGTTTTTGAGGTATTTTTAATTCTCTTCCTAACATTTTTAATTCTTCTTTTCTTTCTTCTAATACTTTAGATATAACTTCTATTATAAGATCTTCTATTAAAGATATAACATCATTCATTGTTCCATTTTTTATTTCAAAATCCATTTGAGTAAATTCAATTAAATGTTTACAAGTTTCTTTTCTAGAACTATTTTCCAATCTTATATTTGGAGACATTATGAATATTTTATCTGCACCACTTAATAATGCCAATTGTTTATGCAATATCATACTTTGAGTTAAAACCAATTCTTTATTATAGTATTTTATTTTAGGGATAGCTACTATAGCACTTCCTGGATCTGGCCCTAATGGATCAGTAATATTAGCAGTAATAATTGGCATTAATTGTAAAAATCCTCTTGAAATCATAAAATTTTCTATTGTTTTTATTACTGTAGTTTGTATTTTAAGAATAGAAAGCATTTCTTTTCTTTTAAGATGGTTTATAGCATCCATTATTGTTTTTTCTTTATACATTTGTTTCATAGCTTATCCCTAACATTATGCTTTTTAATAATTTATTTAATAGCTTAATTTTAAAGTTTTTATAAATATAAATTTTTCTTAAAAATATTAGAATATTTACAAATTTTATACATAAAATATTGATTATTTTGAATATATAGTTATAAAAACTTTATTAAGGATTCTCTTCTAAATTTTTAGATAAAAAATGCAAGGTGATAAAAATGAAGTTTTCATATAAAAAAATCTTTCTATTAATCATATTATTCATACTTACTCTATCATTCCTTTTTCAGCAATTCTTTTTATCTTATAAAAATAGTATAACAATATTTCATGCTGGAAGTCTTACAGGAGTTGTAGAAGATCTAGCATTAATAATGAAGAATGAATATGGTATAGAAATTTTAAACGAACCAAGTGGAAGTGTTGATGCAATAAGAAAAATTACGGATTTGAATAAAATAGCAGATATAGTTATGGTAGCAGATTATAGATTGATTACAAATATGATGCTCTCAAAAATTGATTGGACTTTAATATTTGCAACTAATGAAATGGTCATAGTTTTTACTGAAAAAAGTAAATATTATAATGAAATAAATTCTGAAAATTGGTTAAATATTTTATTAAAGCCAGATGTTAGAATAGGTTTTTCTGATCCTAATAAAGATCCATGTGGATATAGAAGTTTAATGGTTTTAGGATTAGCTTCAATTTATTATAATAATGAAGAGCCATTAAAAATGTTAGAAAAGCATGCTGGAATTAAATACATTTCAAATGAGAGTGGAATATTTTTTGATGTAAGTAAAGGAGTTAATCCAGATTCATTAAAAATATTTATAAGGAGTAAATCAGTAGATCTTTTAGCTCTTGTTGAAGCTGGGATAATAGATTATGCTTTTGAATATAAGAATGTAGCTATTTCAAATAAACTTAAATATATAGAATTACCAAAAGAAATTAATTTAGCGGAACCATCATTTGACAATTTCTACTCAAAAATTTTTATTACTATAATTGGTGAGAAAGAGAAGAAAGAAAATTTAAGAGGAGCTTTTATATCATATGGTTTAACAATTCCAAAAAATGCATTACATAAAGATGCTGCTAGGAAATTTATTGAATTATTAATTAGTAATAAAGGAAGAAAAATTTTATTAGAAAATGGATTTAAACCTTTAGAGAAAATAATAGTTATAGGAGAAATACCAGAATGGTTAAAAGAAGTTTAATTAAAATTTTTATTAAAAATGAAAAAGAAAATACTTCAGAAGGGGAAATAATATTCTCTCCATTTAAAAAAGCTAAAAAATTCTTATTATTATTTTCTGGATTATCTAGTATAATAATACTTTTTTTATTAATTCCAATGATATTTTTATTAACTACATCAGATATTGAAGCAATATCACAAACTATAAATAATAAAGAAGCATTAAATTCTATATTTTTATCTATTGAAGCAGGCATATTAGCTGCATCGATTTCAACATTTTTCAGCATTCCTCTTGCATATATTTTTAGTAGAAGCAATTTTAAAGGGAAAAGTTTCATTGAAAGTTTACTAGATCTTCCATTAGTTATGCCTCACACAGTAGCTGGAATTGCTATATTGCTTACATTTAATAGTAGAGCACCAATAGGAGCATTTTTATCATCTATTGGATTTAGAATAGAAGATAGCCTTTGGGGAATAGTTTTAGCTATGATGTATGTTTCAGCATCATTCTCTATAAATTTTTCTGAACAAGGGTTTAAAAATGTAGATGTATCATTAGAAAAAGTTGCTAGAAGTTTAGGTGCAAGTCCATTTAAAACATTCATAACTGTTTCTTTACCTTTAGCAGCAAGAAGTATAATTATTGGATGGCTTATGAGTTTAGCTAGAGCAATAAGTGAAGTTGGAGCAATTATGATTGTTTCTTATCATCCAATTGTTGGAAGTGTTTTAGTTTATGAGTGGTTTACAACTAAAGGATTAAAGTTAGCAACATCTTTATCGATACTCCTTTTAGCAGTAAGCTTCATAATTTTAGCTATTTTAAGATTATTAGAATGGAGAAAATAAAATGATAGAAATAGATAATCTAATGGTAAAAGTTGGAGATTTAAAAATTGAAGTTGATAAAATGATTATTAATAATGGAGAATATGCAGTATTAATGGGTCCAAGTGGTGCTGGAAAAACAATTTTTCTTGAAACTATAGCTGGATTTAGAACTCCTATTAAAGGGGAAATAAAGATAAATGGAAAAAATGTAACAAATCTTCCTCCAGATAAAAGAAATATATCCTATGTTCCTCAAGACTATGCTTTATGGCCCCATATGAATGTTTATGATAATATAGCATATGGACTTAAGTTAAAGAAAATTGATAAAGAGAAAATACATAAAAAAGTTTTAGAAATTGCAGAAATAATGGAAATAAAAAATTTATTAAATAGATATCCTATAACTCTTAGTGGGGGAGAAAAACAAAGAGTAGCACTTGCAAGAGCTTTAATAATAGATCCAGAAGCTATTTTATTAGATGAGCCTTTAAGTAATTTAGATACAAAAACTAAAAACCAAATTAAAGATTTTATAGCTTATTTACATAAAAAATTGAAATTTACAGCTATACATGTTACTCACGATCCTTTAGAAGCGATAGAACTTGGAAATAAAATAGCAATTATGATTAAAGGTAAAGTTTTACAAGTAGGCTCTCCTATAGAAGTTTTCACTAATCCAAAAAATTTAGAAGTAGCTTGGCTTCATGGAAAACCAAATATAATTGCTGGAGAAGTAATTGAAATAAAGGAAGGAATAGCTATAATAAAGATTGAAGATTTAAATTTAGCAGCTATTTATGATAAAAAACCAATATTAGGCTCAAAAGTTTTAGCAATTTTAAGACCTGAGGATATTATAATATCTGAAATTTTTTTAAAAACAAGTGCTAGGAATATAATCAAATGTGTTATTAAAGAAATTAATGAAAAGGGGGGTTTAGTAAGTATAAAACTTGGATATAATGCTCTTGAATTAGAAGCATTAATAACAAGAGGTTCTTATGAAGATCTTAAACTTTTGCCTGGAAAAGAAGTTTATGCATCTTTTAAAGCTTCAGCTCTTAAAATTTTAACTATGAAATAAAAAAATAATAATCACTATTAATATTTCGTAATCTATAAAAAATTCTTAGAAAATAAATATGAATAGAATTCATTTTTCAAAAATTATAAGAATCCTAGAATTTTTAAGAAAATAGGTATTAATGTCATCATTATTGTAGTCCACATTCCTAATATTAATCCAATTAACCATTTGAATAAACTATCTATTCTTTTATTAAGAATCTCATTAAGACTATCTATCCTTTTATTAAGATTAATTATATTAGATTCTAAATGATTTAGTCTTTCATTTATTTGTTCTAATATTCCTTCGATCTTTGCTACTCTTTCTTCTAAACTCATTCTTATCTGATATAGATACTACATATTCTAATATATAAATATTGCAATTAAGGTTATTTTTATCAAAAATCATATCGCTTTTATTTTCTTTATTGCTAACTTTATTGCTATTTTTATTGCATTTAATGTTGCACTTTCATCTGCTATGCCTTTTCCAGCTTTACCCCATACAGTTCCATGATCTGGTGATGTTCTAATAATTGGCAATCCAAGTGTAATATTAACACCTTCCATAAAACCAATCATTTTAATAGGTATATGCCCTTGATCATGATACATTGCTATAACAGCATCAAACTCATTATTATATGCTCTATAAAATACACTATCTGATGGGAAAGGGCCTAGAGCATTTATTCCTTTTTCATTAGCTTCTTTAATTGCTGGAATTATTTCTTTTTCTTCTTCATCTCCAAATAATCCGCTTTCACTTGCATGAGGGTTTAATCCAGCAATTGCAATCTTTGGCTTTATTATATCAAAATAATTTTTAAGATACGAATTTGTTATTTCAATAGTTTTAAATATTCTATCTTTTTTTATCAATTCTATAGCTTTTTTCAAAGAAACATGAGTTGTAACATGCACTACCTTTAGATTTTTAGCAATAAGCATCATTCTAACATCTTTTGTTTTTGTTAAATCAGCTAAAATTTCAGTATGTCCAGGATAATTATAACCAGCCATGTTAAGGCTTTCTTTACTAATTGGCATAGTAACTATAGCATGTATAAAATTTCCCATAGCATATTCAACTGCTTTAATAATACTTTCATATGCTGCTTTTCCTCCTATAAAAGAGGGTTTGCCGTATATTAGCTTGCTTATATCAACATTATCTAAATCGATTATATTTATAGTATCCACATCATCAATAAAATCTTTTGGATGATTTATTTTAATTAATTTTAGATTATCGAGTCCAACGATTTCTAATGCTTTTTTAAATACTTTAAAATCTCCTATTAATAATAATTTAGCATTATATTCAATATCTTTTTTCAATCTTTTAATGGCTTTGATTGCTAATTCAGGACCTGAACCAGCAGGGTCACCCATCGTTATACCAATAAAAGGTTTATTATTTTTCATATCAAATCACTTTTTAATTTTGTTATACATGAACATAATATATAAAGCAAAGATAACGATTCTTTTAAAAAAATATACAGATAATAAACCTTCAATTATTTAATTTTTCAAAATTTTATTATATAAAGATTTTATTAATTATTTTTAAAAATTGAAATTTAAAATATTTTTTAAAATATCTCCATATAAAATATTAACAATATAACCAAATAATAGAAAAACAATTAATGGAAGACTTGGAGTAACCCATGTATTTTTATTTTCAATAAATTCTATTTCATTCATTCTTTTATTTTTTTAAATTTTGATTTTCATTATTTGAAAAATATGCAATTATTATATCTTTTTCATTTATATCTATTCCTGCCATTATTATATCACCATATCACCAAATTTTTGAAAAATAAGATTAGGATTTTCACTTAAAAATTAAATAAAAATAAATGGCAATATTACTTTCAAATAAATTAAAAATGAATGAAATTGATAAAGTAGCAATTGAAAATTCAAATGAATTAATATAGGAATAAATATAGTTTGTTTCATACAAAATTTTATGAGAATATGTAAAGAAGGAAGGAATAAAAACAATTTAAATAAATCCTTTACTTTCAAGTTATTAATTAGCCAATGTAAATAACTTCTTGCTTTCTTAAAGCTCAAAATTATAAATAGTTATCTATTTTAATATTATAGTAGAGGTTGAGGTAATATGTCTTCTGAATCTAAAGAAAAAATGCCCTCTAAACAAGAATATAAAATACCATTTGTTATTGCTATTATTATAATAATATTCCTTACGTTTTCGTTTGTTCCCATATTCCCAATAGCTTATGAAACTTTAGAACCACATGAAAGTATAGAAACATATATAGATATAAAGCCCTATCAAAAAATAGAAACATACTGGGAAAAAGAACCTTTCCAAATGGCAATACCAAAGAGTGAAACGATAATTAATGAAAAAACTACCGTACCTGCTAGAAGAAGCATTTATTATGAAGTGTATATTGATATTTCTGGAAAAGATAAAAATATAATCTCTGGTTATGTTGCTGAAACGGCCGGTTACGATATAAACTTCTATGTTTTTGATAAGAAAAATTTTAACGCATGGATAAATAGAAAATCAGCTCTAGCTTATGTTGAAGTTAAAAGGATAAAATCATATGAGTTTAGTTTCGTTCCAGATCATACAGATTATTACTATTTTGTTTTTGATAATGAATATTCCTGGTTTACAAATAAAGTTCCTCAAATAACTGTTTCATGGAACTATCAAATAATTACAACAGAATATAGAGATGTTCAAAAAACAAGAACAATAATTGAAACAACAACGATTACTGAAATTAGTACAGTAACTCAATATATAAAAATGACAAAAACAAAATACGTAAGTCTATTTCAGCTAATAACTAGCAAATCATAAGCAGGATAAAGGAATTTATGAGAAGCGATAATATTATTTGCTTTTCTTTCTTCTTCATGTTTTCTTTTAACTCTTCTTCCCTTTTTCTAGGATACCAATAATAATTAAGAAAATTCCAAGAACTCAGCTTAATATATCGAAACAAAGAGTTAATTCTTCAAAATTTTTTATATTATCCTTCTCTTTTTATTTTTAAAATTTCTGCAAGATTTTTAAATAAGAAATAGATATAAAACAATTAGAAGATTATGGCAAAAAAAGGGAGAGAGAAAAGAAAAAAAGATATCAAATTGGGAGAAAATAGTAGAATCAAAAATTAGTTTCCTATTAATTGGAATTGTTATAGGAATGTTTATAGTCCTAGTTGTAAGCTTATTATATATGACAACATTAAGTATAATAAAAGAAACTACCCATACTATAATACAATACCAAACAGTTTATAGACCAACAACCGAGTATCTTGAAAAGTCTACTACTTATACTAAAATAATAACAACTACTGTTACAATGCCGATAACAATTGTTCAAACAGCTTTAAAAACAGAAACATTGCCAGGAACGACTATTCAAACACTAACACCTTATGAAAAGTTAGAAATTACAAGTGCCTATACTGAATGGGATTATATTAATAATGCTTGGAAAATTACATTAATCGGTAAAAATAATGGTCTCATAGATATAACAATCGCTGAAATAACATTAAATGGAAAGACAATTAACGTTAATTCTAATGAAAAAACAATTTTTTACATCGATGGATATTTAAAGGAATGGTCAAGTTTACCTAAAGAATGGATAATTATTCCTTTTAATAAAAATTTTACTATTAATATTTTACAAAAGAGTGGAACTACAACTCCTCTCACTTCAGGACAAACTATAGAAGTAACACTTATAACTTCTTCAGGCAAATTATATTCTAAACTTCTCGTATTGCCATAAATAGTATTTAAGGAGCTTAAATTACATGATTGTGAGGGTTTTCTTAATTTCTTCTTTTTATTTATCAGGGAAAGCCGAAGGAGCTTATGAAAAAGCATTAAAATATATACTTATAGGATATACAGTCCAATGGCTAGCTTCTTCTTTTAAATAATGATATTTTCTATCTAGATGATATGGAATTTACTAAAAATAGCAATAAGATATTTTATGATTATTTTTAACTTATATCTTATAAAATTAAAAGAGGGAGCTAAAGTGTACTTAGGATTTAAGGAAAGTTTATTAATTGGTTTCCTCATTTCACTTTCTCTTTATCCCGGATTAATTACTACTCCGTATTATAACCAGATAGTTTGGTGGACATTATTTATGGGCGTCATTTGCACTATTTATCAAGTCATAAAGGGGAAAAGTTTTATTAATTCTTTCTTTGTTGGTTTTACCGCCGGATTTAGTTTATTTTTCGGTTTAAAAGAGCTCCTTCCAATGGTAAGATAATAAAATGTTTATCTATCGGCTTAGTGAGCTTGAATCTACTCTATGTCTAAAACTTTCCTTTTCCTTCAAGAAAATCCCTAATTTCACATATACCGTATTCAGACGTTGCACTTTTCCAAAACATACATTTATCAGTAGAGCAATAAGCTTCCTTCTTTAAAGCAATTGTTAGAAGTGGACAAATTTTCTTTTCTGCTTCATTTTTCTTTATATATATACACCATTTCTAAGATCTTTTCATTCTTCATAACTAATTTCCTAAACTAAAAAAAGGAAATTACATATAAAATTTTACTTAATTTAAATATTTTCCTTAATTATTTTTAATATTTCCCTTCCTGAGTGTGTTAATATTGCTTTTCCACTAATTACTTTTATTAATCCTAATTCTTTTAATCTATTCTCTTCTTCTTTTGAAATATTCTCAATATTGTTTAATGCTTTTAAGTCTTCAATTTTTATTCTTCTTGCTTTATTAATTGGAATAATTTTATTCTTAATTATTTCTTCTTTTATTTTTTAAGAAAATTGCTTCTTCATTTTTCTCTTTTTCTTCTATTCTAATTTCTTTTATTCTTTTTATATTTCTTAATTTTCTTTCTTTTAAAATATGGCTTTAATGAAGCAATCAATAAAGTAATCGTAGGATATAATTTTCCTCTTGTTGTTTTCATCAATTCTTCAATTTCTTGTTTTCTAATGCTAACTGCTTCAAATTTGTTTTAATATTTCACATCTTCATTTTAAGAATATATTAATTTTTTTAAATTACCTCTTCTTTAAT
>Ga0080004_1118560_pt1 | contig 19813 bp, 10 predicted proteins | sample WasSprMetagenome_FD_69207 | JGI IMG/M metagenome (GOLD analysis project Ga0080004, IMG submission 69207) | Sulfidic aquatic microbial communities from Washburn Spring, Yellowstone National Park, USA - WS (SPADES assembly) (version 2) | ecosystem: Environmental > Aquatic > Thermal springs > Hot...
TGATGCAATACATTTCTGGCTTGCAGATGGTTCAAATAATAACTGTGAATGTGATGAATGCCAGAAAAAAAGGGTGTCAGATTATTATGTAATGATTCTTAATGAACTGGATGAAAAATTAAAAGAAAAAAATATTCTTGTAAAAATAGTTTTTCTTATTTATGTTGACCTCTTATGGCCCCCTGAAAAAGAAAAAATAAAAAATCCGGATAGATTTATTCTTATGTTTGCTCCTATCACAAGAAGTTATCTTCAATCATTTGCAGACACAGAAATTGAAGAAGGGATTAAACCTTATATTAAAAATAAACTTGAGTTTCCTAAAAGCGCAGGAGATAATGTTCTTTATTTAAAAAAATGGCAGGAAATTTTCAAGGGAGAAGGAGTTGATTTTGATTACCATCTTATATGGCCATGTTATTATGATCTGAATCATTTCACTCTCGCAAAAGTTCTCTACAAAGACATTGTTCATCTTAAAAATATGAATCTTTGCGGTTTTATCTCCTGCCAAAACCAGAGAGCATCCTTTCCAACAAATTTCTTAATGGATGTTATGGCAAAAACCCTCTGGAATAGAAGAATTCCTTTTCTAAAAATTGTTAATGAAAGTTTTTCAGATGCTTTTGGAAAAAAGGATGCAGAAAAAGTTGTTATTTTTTTGAAAAAAATGTCAGATTTATCAAAACCATTTTTTGAGCCTGTTTTTATACCCAATGTGGATGAAGAGAGAATAAAAGAGGGGATTATAAATATAGGGAAAATGAAAAAACTCTGTGAAGATTTTAAAAATTTGATAGATAAAAAAGTTAAGAGTGAAAATGGAGCAGTTGGTTGGTCCTGGAAATATATGAAATATTATATTAAATTACTTGATTTTATGTTGCCTGCAATGGAATCATATCTTAAAAGAAAACAGGATTGCAGAGAAAAATTTGAAAAACTTTTTGATTTTTTAAGAAAAAAAGAGAAAATTCTCCATCCAGCATTGGATGTTTCAACTTTTATTAAAGTAATGCAATGGAGAATTAATGAAGTAGAGGGAAGAGCATAATTTTTATTATGAAAAATTTTTATTTTTTCTTTCTAAAAAAAATTCAAAGAAAATCTAATATTTTTCCATTGAGGAGCAAAATATAAATTAAATCTTCCTTTGTTTTCACAATTTTTTTCTTATGTTTGAAAGTATGTCCCATTGTTAAATAAGGGGATTGGAAGTAAATCTGATATATTTTATAGAATCTTCTTCCATCTACAGAAAAATTCTATTTGATCTTTCCAATTTCATTTCTCCTTTAAAATTTTTACCGGGTTAAGAATTCCTGATAACTTTTGTTTCCCTTCAAGAAGATTATAAATGGAATTAGTTACTATCATTTTAATTTGATTTTCTCCTTCCTTTAGAAAACCTGTTATTTCAATTTCCTTTGGATTCCAGAGAATTTTACCCGCGATTTTCCCATTAATTTCAATTTCTACAATATCATAAAGGTTTTCACATCTTAAAAAGTATCTTTTTCTTTCAAGTTCTTGGATGTTGAAATTTGTCCTGTAAATGGCACTCCCTGAATAAAATGGATACCCGATATCTGTCCAGTCTATACAACTGGTTTTATGTTTGAATTTCCCCGCCTTAATCTCTGCTCCCATACCCATATCCCCTGTTTTTACTACAGTAAAATCCCCATATATTCTCATGGGTTCAACAAGTCCATCATCCGGATTCTCAACATAAACAAATACAGAAATAGTCCTTACTGACGGTGTATAAAAGGGTTTATTTTTTTTGAAAAATTCTGCGATGTCAGCACATAAATTCATAACATCATATTTTCTCAATCTTTTTATTCTATCAGGAGGAATTTCATAACTATCAACAAAGATTCTATAATTACCTTTTATTCCAGATTTTTCCCATACAAGTTCCATTTTTTCCGGCTCTCCATAACAGAAAAAGTTAATCTTATAGCATAAAGTTGTGGGATAGGAAATTTTAGTTGGTGAATCTTTAATCCATTTTATATCAACTCTTGCAAAATCACCGATTTTCCCTGCCGGAGTTGGTGGTAAAACAATATATCCAATTTCCTTATATTTGAGTTCATCATCAAAAAAATTTTCTGGATTTTTCTCAGAAATATCCCACATTCCAAGGAAAAGGACATTATCTTCACAGATTTCAAATTCCCACTGCTCAAGTTCACAGACAATAACCTTTTCAATTGAAAATGCAGGTTTCATTAATTGACTTTTTCTTTTATTAACAGAAACAACAAAAATTGACTGTCCTGGTTCAAGAATAAGATTGAAATTGTCGGATTCCCCAGGCAATAAAAATCTCTTCCCGTTTGTTGGTTCCCATATTTCTTTATCTTTTTTATCATCCAGTTTCACATTTATATTTGCTATTTTTTTTCCAATATTTATGAAAAAATAAATTGAGTTTGAATAATTTCTTCTCACATTTACAAAGACCTCCTCACAATTTTCCCCATTTATAATTACAGATGGTTTAACAAAATTATTCATACAATCTTTAATCTTCTGATATATTTTTCCCCTTTCTTTTTCATTCAACTCTACAATATTAAAAGGCAAATTTAAACTCACAATATTCCCATTGATATCCTCTATTTTCTCCCCAATAAAAAGGATTCTTCCATTATTCTGCGCAAATTTTTTCAATTTTTCAATAAGTGCTCCTGATGGAAAATATAAAGGTGGAATAACAATTGAATTGTATGCAGCCCTGCCTATAAAAAACTTTCCATTTTTAATTTTTGCATCAATAAAATCAATATCATCAACAAAATCAAACTGTCTTTTTTCGTGAATAAGGAGATTATTTATAAAAACAAAAGTGTCACTCAACATTTTTGCAGTTTTTCTGTCGGATGGTAATATCTGCCATAAACAAGTTGTTGGATAGAGTAAAGCAAATTCACATGCATAATCAAATTTTGTAAGCATATAACATACCCTTCCTATATACTTACTGAATTCTTCATAATACTTCCAGTAGGTTGTCTGATAAAATTGTGATGGACATGCTTCTTTCTTCCTGTGCCCATCAATTGAGTAATAAAATGCATGCGGAACAATAAAATTGATACCCAGAACCATCATATAATCAGCAATTTTTTTCATTTTCTCAAGATTGAAATCCCATTCTTCAAGTGCAAAACATTCAGAAAGAACTCTTTTTCTATTTTTCTGCCTTGCAACTGAACTTATTAATTTTGGTCCAACATTAACAACAGGAAATTCATTTGTTCCAAGTCTTGAAGTTATAATGTCTGTCCCTGGTATATGAAATGATTTTGCATGTTGCATTAAATCACCTAGGTAAATAACCCCTGAATCAGGTTCTTCTTCTGGACTGACATGGCCTGTAAATGAGATTTTATTTTTTTTACACCAGATAGAAATTTTATCAAAGAATGATTTTTTAAGCATTTTTGTAAGTGTATCCCAGTAATCAAACCGAATTTTCCTCTCTTTTTCAGAATTTCCCTCAAAAAGCATATATAAAAATGGTAAAATATCATATTTTTTTGTCATTTTAAAAAATTCAGGAAATTCAGGAGACCAGGGTAACCATCCAATCCATTTCGGTTCATCTGTAAAGATCCCTGGAATTATTTTCCCGAAGTATTTTCCAAGTTCTTTTTTATAAATTTCATGTGTTTTATTAATAAAATCATCAACTGCTTTACTGTTAAGAAGGTCTGTATAACCACCCCATGGACCCCAGTATTCTTCTTCATACTTTTCAATGAAAGCATATATTTTCCATTTCCCTTCAGGAACATCCCATAAAAGACGATTTTTTATTCCAGTTGTTTCAGACCTCCAGTGAGGAAAGGTATCAGAGCGCATTGAACTATAATAGGTGTTATATCTTCTTGTATATTCCCAGTTTTCTCTAACCGGCCCAGCATATTCAGTTATATCAAGAACTTTCCCGCTATCTGAAATCGCAAAGATTTTTATAATATGACCCATTGGCAAATCAAATTTAAGTTTTGTTTTACCTTCAACTGTTTTTAATTCAAAGTAAAGTTTTCTTGCAATAAATTCGGGATGCTGATAAATTACCTTACCACCTGCTGTTCCACTTGGATAAGGGTCTTCATCATAGAGCCATGCTTCAATACCATATTTTTCTGCGGTTTGAACCATTAATTTAATTTTTCTTATGAATTCCTCTGACATATATGGAGTAAGAAGACCTGAACGGGGATGCATAAAAAACCCTCTCAGACCCTTTTCTTTAATTTCCTTTATCTGCCATATTATTATTTCATCCTCAAGATAATGATTCAGAAATAAAAAAGGAACCGGTCTGTATTCAACCGGGGAATTTTCAAACAATTCAGAAGAAATACCTTCTTTTTTCAAGTTATCTCCTTATTAATTCTGGATACTTCTCCATTAAATCCTCAATCTTATCCTTAATTTTTCCTGAAATCTCAAATGAACAATCTTTAAGTATTTCCATTATCTGCTGTGGTCTCCTTGCCCCAACAATTGCTCCTGTAACAACTGGATGTGAAAGAACCCATGAAATAGCAAGTTGTCCTGTTGTCATTTTTACTTCATCTGCAATTTTTTTTAAATCATCATAAAATTTACAGTAAATAGTGTGGTTTACAGTTAATTCAGGTAATCTTCTTCTCCAGTCATCCTCTGCCATCTTTGAAATCCTTTCCTCGTCAAACTTTTCTGCAAGAAGTCCATAATACATTGGACTGTAACAGATTACTCCAACATTATTTTCCTGACACCAGGGTAGGATTTCCCTTTCTATTTCTCTTCTGAATATTGAATATGGTGGTTGAAGAGAAGAAGGCAATTTTATTTTTTTTATCCTTTCAAGTTGACTGACATTAAAATTTGAAACACCTATTGCCCTGATTTTCCCTTCTTCAACAAGTTTAACCATTTCTTCCCATGCAGATTCAATCTCACTATCAGGTTTTGGCCAGTGTATCTGCATTAAATCTATTCTTTCTACACCAAGTCGTTTTAAACTCTGTTCTGTTTCAATTCTTACTGTTTTTCCGGAAAGCCCATCACAGAGATTACCATTTTCATCCCATGCTTTTCCAAGTTTTGTAAATATAAATGGTTTTTCTTTTATTTCTCTAACTGCCTTCCCTACTATTTCTTCAGCATGACCGAGTCCATAGGCAGGTGCAGTATCAATCCAGTTTATACCCATATCAACAGCAAGTTTTATAGTTTCTATTGAATCTCTATCATCCTGGGAACCCCATGAATAATTGTACCCGCTACCTCCGATAGCCCATGTTCCAAGCCCTATGATTGTAATAAACATATCTGAATTTCCGAGTTTTCTTTTAATCATTTTTCTCCTCCTTCCATTCTTGTTCCTTTCTTCCATTCTTCTTTAATTTTAACACCTTCGCCTGGAATAAGAAATGGCTTTGTCTCATAAATGGGTTTATCTCCCTCCTGCCTCCACCATAATGTTCTTCTTGTTGGTCCAAAAAGAACAGATGACCAACTTACAAGTGTCCAGTTTGTTTCTATTTCATCTCTATGTCCTTTTTCTCCGGCAAGGCATATTCTATCAGGGAATGGAACTGAATGGTCAAGCATAATTTCAATTAATCCTTCCAGTGTTGGAGTTCCTGATGCAAGTTTATCTACAAGTTTTAAAAGCCTTTTATACCTCCTTTCACACCCATCCCAGAAAACATAATCAGGATTATCAAAAGGGTCAAATTCTCTTAATTCAAATGAAATTCTGTCTCTTTCTTTCTTAAATGCATTCATTTCAGGAGTAAGGTATGCACATGCGGTTACTGCTGATGCACCATTTTTTGCCCATCTTACACCCATCCTGCAATTTGATTTTTCTATCACCACTGAATTCATTTCAGTATCAACAAAAATCATATTACCCGGACCAAAAAATTCTCTATATCTATAAAGGAAATCAACAAATTGAGGCAATTCTTTTATATCCTCAGGCATAATCTCAAAAACATCAACAGGAAAAATATTCTCTGGTTCCTCATCACATAGAACACTTGCAGAAACACTACCAACCAATGTAATCTTTTTAAATTTTTCACCGGATGGGCCTTTTTCAGGAGGAGAAAATTTCTGGAATGATCTTTTTATATCATCAATATTCTGACCAATCATTGGACCTTCATCTCCATGACTGAACCAGACAGATGTACATTTTTCTTTCTGTGCTAATTTTCTAACATATCTTGTATTTAGCCTCCTTGTTATAAACCAGTACCAGTTAAAATGAAAAGCCATCATCCATTCATTGCTACATGCTTCAAGAAAACCCCTGTGCTCTGCCCTTACCACATCAATCCATTTTCTGCATTCAGGAAATTTGGTTAAATCAATCCCAGCATTAATTCTTTCCTTTTCAATTTTAACAAGTTCACTTTTATAGTCAAGTCCCCTGGATGCTGGATAATTTCTTCTTGCCCAGTCCATCAAACTTTCAGCCATTTTAAGCCAGTTTGGGTCATTCAATACCATCAATCCTGCTTTCTTACCTCTTTCATATGCTTCTTGAACGGATATCATTTTACCTCCCATATAAATTTTTTTGAAATTCCAGAATGTAAAAATTCAACTTCAAAACTCCATAATCCATTAATTTCATTTACCGGTACTTTTTTTTCAATAATATAACCCGAACTATTTATTGATATAATTTTATCACATTCAACTCTTCCATCTGGATTTTTCAATATAATCCGTGCAAGGAATTCTCCTTTCAATATTTTATCTTCTAAAACAGGCAATATCTTTAAATAGAAATAATCTCCGCAATTATAAATTTTCTTCCCTTCAATTTTAATTGAATCAGGAAAATTTTCATATAAACCTATAAATCTTCCGTTGAGTCCTTCTAATTCACAATCAAATTCAATCCCGTATTCACTTTTCCTTAAAGATAATTTCTCAAAAGTAATTAAATCAATCGCATATTTGACATCATAATCAGGATTGAAAATTTTTATTATTGTTTTTTCAGTTTTTTCTGAATGATTTACAACAGTTATACAGATAAACTCCTTATTTTTTAATAAACTTCCTTCAACCATAGGATTTGTGCTTAAACAATTTGGGAATATTCCTTCCCTTCTGAAAATTATCTCCTGAAACTTCTGTTTTAATAAGTTTTCTCTTCTTTTGTCTTCAGAAATAAGGATATCTGTATAAAGTTCATCAAGGTCAGAAGTTAAAAGATAAACTTTTCCATTTCCATAATCTCCAAACTTTATCTCAATTCCATCAAAAATTTCTTCACCCAAAAATTTTAGACCTTTCATAAAATCAATTTTTTCACCATTCTGATTATAAGATGGGATTTTGTCAAAGAAGGCGATTCCTCCATTTTTCACAAAATTTTCTATTATCTCTGCTGCTTTGCTATGAATATAATCTGTTCCGAGAATAAAAATAATTTTGTAATTATCAATTTTCCCCTCTTGAATAATTCTTTCATCAATAACATCACATTCTCCAAAATATCTGAAAAGAAATTCATAAGAATTAAACGGGGTATAACCATAAGGATACCATTTATTATATGGCCTATTCTCTTTGTGATAAAATCCAATTCCAACATAACCTTCTGGAAGTCTTTTTGGTGGAGGATTAACAACCCAGTTTGTATAGGGGAAAAACATTGCAATTGGAGAGGATGGTTTATCTAATTTTTTAATTAAAGGAGATACATTTCTAATTTTCTTTAATTCCTTCCCGAAAATTTCCCATCTTTCCTCTCTTAATCCAAAAACATTAGAGAAAGTTGGTTTATACATAAGATGAAATGTTTTTGCATTCTGTCCAATAGCGGTGTATAGAATTTCAACAGGAGCCCTTATTGGTTCAATATCATGTGGATAATCCCTGTCATCGGTTTGAACAAAGAAACCGATTTCCTTTTTATAGTAATTTGCAAGATTTCTATAGCGGGCAAAAGCAAAATGGAATTGATGAAATCTCGCCTTTTCTGCTCCTGCAAAATGCCCGTACATATAATTATAGCAATCAAATTCAAAAGTATCACAGTAAGGAAACCATTTAAAATCATCTGTATAACAAAAATTTGTTGAATATTGACCTGCACCAATAAGAGCAAAAACATGATTTGCTTTAACCCTTTTCCTGAATTTCAATATTGCATTATAAGTATCACTAAATGCTTTTCTATAATAATCTCCCAAAAAATCAAAAAAATCATATCTTTCCTTACCATAAATTTCTTTAATTTCAGACCATTTAGGCATTTTGTAACCATATTTCTTTAGGAATTCACCAAGACAGATATTACATCTGCAGACATTTGCAGGATAAACATGTGGTTCATCAAGGATTTCCATACTTAATAATAAAGGAATTTTTTCTGCTCTTTCAATAATTGGTTTTACAAAATCAATTGTTTTTCTTCTAAATTCTTCAGAAAGAACACATGGAATATTAGGATTTTTCCCTTCTTCAATATACCATGGCCCGTGGTCAACGAAACATGTTAATCCTTCATATTCTCCCCATAGATAAAGATTGTGTTCAAACTGAGTCAAATATCTGTAATAAAGTAAATTTCTATAAAATCTTTCAGGGAATTTACCCATAACTTTTCCAGATATTACACAGTTAAAACCCTTGTTAATCCTGTCAGAAACTTCCTGATAAATCCTTTTTTCTGTAAGACCATCAACATGAATAGGAGCAATAAAAAGCAAATCTTCAAAAGGTTCAAAATTAACAATGGCAAATTGATATTCTGAATAATATTCCATTTTACCTTTTACTATTTTGGCTCTCAATATATATAATCCCTTTTTCCACTCTGGAATTTCATATTCAAAAATATATGGTATGCATGGCTTTTTCTCCTTTTTCCGTAATAAAATTTTTCCTCTTTCATCTTCTATTTCAACAATCAACTCTTCAAATTTTTCTGTATAGGGTTTTATTTCAAATCTAATAAACTGTCCTGGCATGAAAACATATTCATCCTGAAGATTTTTTATTTTAACAAAATTATCATTCTTTATTTCTAAAACAGTATCCCTCCTGTGAAGAACTGGCTCATAAGGGTCAATCATCATATTTTTTATTTCTCTATTAATATCCTTTCCATACTGTGCTGTAAGAACAATTTTATAAAAATTTTTTTCCTGAAGATTTGTTCTTTTCGGAAGTTTAAAGGCGATTTTAATTTTTTCTTTTTTTAATTTAATTTCCTTCTTCAAGATAAACTCTGAAAAATCTACTTCCCTTTCCTGTGCCTGTTTTAAAAGATTATTTCCATAAACTTCCAGTAAAATCTTCTTCTCCTTTTCCTTTCCAGGTTCCAGAATAACCTTAATTTCCAGTAGACCAGATTTTTTTGAAATTAAAGAAAATTTTTTAATAATAATTTCTTTTTCTTTTTTCAATAACCACATTATAAGATTTCTCACAAGGTCATCATATTCAACATGTTCAAAAAAGTTTTTCATATCAATTACAGGGCTTAAATTGTCATAATCAGGTCTTGCAGTAATCACAGCAATTCTTCCATTTTCATATTTTCCAGCAATTATAACAGGGAATTTCCCTGCTGAAGCAATAATTTCTGCATTTTTCTTTGGTTTTAAAGGATGTAAAATATTAATAAATCCAATTTCATCTGACAACCCTTTGCATACAGGATGTTTTTTATTTAATTTAACCTTTAATGGTTCAATTTTGGAATCAAAAAATCCCGATGGTCCTGAGATTCTGAATGGTTTTTCAGGAAATCTTATTTCAACAGGAAGAATATCCTTTAAAAGATGATATGTGCCATCACTTTTTTCAAATGCAAAACTTCCACCTGTAAAAATCAATGAACCACCATGCTCAACATATGAAATAAGATTTAGTTGCTCTTCAGGAGAAAATTCATGAATGTCAACTCCAGAAATAACAATCAAATCATATGCAAGAAGACCAGTTCTCCCCTGAAATGTTTCATCAATCCTTTTTGGGAGTGGATATGTAAATGGCAAATTTTTTCTAATATAATAACTTTTCCTTACTCTAAAAGGAAATGGTAATGAAACTATTATTTCATCAAAACGATATCCTGCCTGATTTGCCTGTTCAATAACAAGTGCTTCTCTTATTCCATGAAGATCCATTTTTATTTCAAAAGAATGAAATCAAAAACATCTAATGGTAAACTTATTGTAACGATTCTGGTTTTTCTATCCTGATAGAATTTCAAACTCCCATATTGAACAGATTCAACAGATGAAATATCTTTTTTTGCATCAATATTAATTATAACTTCTTTTTGGTAATTCCCTGTATAGTTAGAAAGAACGACCCCAATCCCATTATCACTCTCAAGAAGGTCTGCCTGAATACAATCTATACTGCACCATACAGGACGATTTATTCCACAACTTAAAATGAAATCAGTTATTATTCTCCTTTCTCTTTCTCTGTATCCTGTTTCAATTTTTCCAGGTATTCTTTCCACTGGAAAATTATATGAATGTCCTGCATATGTTCCAACATAATAAACTTTCCCTTTCCCGTATTTATGTTCAATAATTGCAGGTGAGCCATCCTCCCATTCACCAATTATTTTTGTTTTTTCAGGTTCTCTTAATTTAAATTGAATCTTTTTACCAACACCATTAATTATTTCTTCTGAAGGTCTTATTTTAATTTTTCCAGTAATTATTTCAGGAGGAACACCATTTTGTGGATTTAATGACCTTCCAGAAGCATTATCAATAATTTTAAGGTCATCAATTCCAATTAAAGGTAAAAGCAAATCGCAATACTGTCCATATTCATCTCCTGTGGCAGGTATACCATCAATAAAAAGGTTTCCACCATTGAAAACCCATTCCACTATTGCTTTTTTTGATGATTTTCTGAGATACTGACTTGTAAGTATTGCAACTTTATAATTTTTAAGTGCTCCCTTTTCAACAAGAAATTCATCAACAAAGTCAACGGGTATCTGTTTATGCTGTAAAGCAAGATAAATTAGTTGCTGATTCCACATACTTGCATCATCTGTAGCCCATACAGGGTCACTTGCTGACCATATTATTGCAACTTCAGGATTTCTCACTTTTCCCGGGAAAATTATATCCTCTGCTTTTTCAAGTTTTCTTAAAAATTTTGCAACTCCCTCTGTCATTTCAAGATTTCCAGACCAGTTGTCAGGACAATAATATTGAGGACCATACCTGTATATATCAATTTTCTTTGCACCTTTTCCAATAACAGAAGCAAGTTTTAATTGAATATTTTCAACTCCACTTACAGGCATCACAAATGCACTTACATCTAAATTATTTATTTTTGCACAACTTCTGCTCAAATCAACAAGATATGAAACCATCTGTATTCCTGCATTTCTCCAGCCCGAAGTATTGAGCCAGTCCTCATTCCAGAAATCTGTTACACTCTTCTGCCTTGCAAATTCCCAGATTTCTGCACCTCTCATATAAGAACAGTATCCATAAGCCCATGGTGGTCCAAAATTTACTCTGACTTGTACCCATGTCATTCTTTTAATAATTTCCTCGGTTAAAATACGATAAACTCTTGCTGTACACCAGTTCCAGTATCTTAATGTCCAGTAATAATTAATGCACGACTCTACCTGTGTTCTATCAGATGGTCTCATTTTCCAGGAATCCCTCCATGACCATGAACCATAAATTTTTAATTCATCCCAGTTTTTTATTTTCAAATCTTTTTCTTTTAATCCCTGAGTTTTTAAATATTCCTTATAACCCTCTTCATATTCAAAACCACCAAAAACTTCTCCTGCAATTTCATCACCTGTATCAATAAACTTAATAATGGGTATCTGTTCAGGGTCTTCATTTTTTAATTTTTCAAGGGTATTTTCAACAAATGAAGAGCAAGCCCCTCTTATTTCATTCCAGTCACATAAAACTTTCTTTGTTTGGGGGTCGGAAGGTAATTTACTTATTCTAAATGTATGATGTGTCTGTTTAATCCCATATTTTTCAGCGACTTTTCTATAAACTCCTGCAAGCCCTGAATATTGAGTATCAAGTCCATTAAATCCAATATTTTTAATTGTGTCAATTTCTGTTTCAACCATGGATGGGTCTGAAAAAACACATCCAAATCCTTTTAAATGAACTTCAACATAAAATTTTTTTAAATTTACAGGTGGAAGATTTAATGACTTTACAAATTCATTTCTTTTTTTAATATCATCATCAAGAAGTTTAAAGTTGGATAGAAAATAATCAGGGATATTTTCTGTTTTTGGAATAATCAGACCAATAATATTTCCAGGTGTCTTTCTCATAACACTTTTAACAATACATGATTCATCAGGCATGTAAGCAAAATCAATAATTGCTTCTATTTCATCGAACTTTTCTGTAATTGGTTCAAAATAAATACCAGCATAAACATTTCCCCTCCCCTTAAATTCATTAAATTGTCCAAAATCAATCCATTCAGTTTTAATTCCTGAAGAAAAAACATTCTTTGAAGGATAAATTGTAAAGAACCAGTTTGGAGGGCCATAAAGTCCATGAATCTTTATTTTATACTGTTTCCCTTCGGGTTTGATTAAAGTAAATCTTAAATAAAGACTGTAATCTTTCATCTCATAAACTTTTATATCATCAAAATATACAGTTCCTATCCCATTAACTTCAAGCCTCAATTCACAATATGATATATTAGGGTCAGGATTTTTGGGTTCGCCAAATCCAAGTGGATGCTTTCCACCAACAAAAGTCAATTCTGCAATTGACCAGTGAGAATTAGGACCAATTCTATTTGAATATGGTTCACCAACTGCTCCATAAACAACCCTTATTGCACCGGTAATCTCACCAACTGTCTTTATTTTTGCACTTATATAATATCTTTTCCCTTTTTCTACCTGAAATGCTTTTGGAACATAGGTCCATTTTTTCTTATTACAAGTTATTGCAAAAGAATAATTCCCTTCAACTGCAATATTTTCAAAAGAATATGTAATATCAGGAAGTGGTTCTTTCTTTTCAGTTACTTTTATATTCCACCCACTTGACTGCTGTTCAAATCCAGGATTTGTGATAGGAAATATCTCCTTTTTGAACAAACTTATATCTTTTTCTCCACAGAATAAAATTTTCAATATCAATAGTAAAAAAAGTAATTTTTTCATTTTCCGATAGTCCTTATTTTCTCTCAACTTTCAGACAATCAAACTTTGAAATTTTATCAATAATGATTTCTATTGAACCAGTTGTTTTTCTGAATTTACATTTTGAAAAAACTGATTCAACTGAATTTATCCCATAAATATCATCCATACTTAACCTTACTTTTAAGTTCTTAATATCTCTCCCGCTGTAATTTATTAATGGAATTATATAACCATTTTCTTTTTTTCTGAGTATTGCCTCAACAAGATTTTCAGAACATAAAACAGGACTTTTTATATCTGAAAGAAAATACTTAAAAATCCCTGCAACTTCTTTTGAAAAATCAACTGGAATAAAATTGGACAATTCATCAATTCCTCCCCTTCCATATGGTTTTAAAGGTATTGCAGGTCTAACATAACTTGCTCCAGGTAAAAATCCCATAATTATTGCCTTCCCATTCCCATAATTATTTTCAACACAGGCAATTTCTCCATTTTTATATCTTGCAAGAACTTTCCCTTCTTTTACATCAAAATTCTGTCTGTATCCAAAAATTTCAAAAGATATCCTTTTACCATTAATATTTTCAAAAATTACAGTATCAAGTGGTTTTGAATGAAGAAGTTCAAGTTTTGGTCTTAATGCTATTGCTTCCTTTCTCATAATTGCTGATTTAATTCCAAAAACTTCTTTTAATGTCTCAAGTGGCTTATTATAATGGTTTAATAATCCTCCTCCAGCAACTGAAATGAGTATTTTCCCTTCGCCAACCCATTTCTTTAATGCTTCTGCTGCTTCAGGTCTTAAATGGTCTGCAATAAGAATAAAGACATCATAATTTTTTAAGTATCCATCAATCAAATCTTCCTCTGAAAGTATATCAACAGGATATTGAATATGTCTTAAGAGTAAATATAAATTCTGCCTCTCCTGAGGATATACACAATTTCCACAGAGATTTGGGTCATCAGGTTTTATTGATAAATCCCAGATATCAGTGCTTGAACTCCATCCAATAGCAATTTTTGCAGGAACAAGTTTTGAATTAATTAAATCATCTTCAATCATACCAATTGTATAACTGACCCTCTTTATTCCCTTCATCACATCGGGAGAGCCAATAAAACTGCATTCACTTGGCAAACCAAAATCATAAAAATGAAGCCATTTAAAATCCTGAGTATACATAGGATAACTTGCAAGTTCAACATAATCACCGGTATAACCGCGATTGCCATCAGAAATAAGATAACTTCCCATTGGACAATTATGATATTTACATAAAGACCTCGCAAGTGCTGCTTCATATGATTGTGTCTGAGGACTTATATAATCAGGCATTCCTCCCCATCCCCATGAAATCTCACTTGAAAATTCCGTAACTCCTCTTTCTTTAAATAATAAAAATGGGTCGTCTCCTCTTTCAAGTGTGGCAATAGAACCTGTTGAGGGATAAATGCTTCCTGAATTTGTTTTTGTCCCTTCTGGAAAATATTTCTCAATAAGTTTTGTTGCAGTTGCATTTAATCTCGCATAAATTAGTGCTCTGAATCTATTTTTATGATAAAAGGATATATCCGGGTCTTTCTCAACATCCTCAATTGTTAATCCCTCTGAATTCAAATAATCAATATATTGTTGTTTTAATCCTGAATATGTCATCAATGTTTCAAATTCCGGTGGCCCTGTTTCTTCTATAAGTTTAATACTGTATGGTATTTTTCTTCCAATCGTTTTTTCCATATCTTCTGCAAATTTTTTATATCTTTCCTCAAGTTTTGAAAAATCTCCACTATAACATTCCTTTGTCATATGCCAGTTTTGGACAGTCAATGCTCCTCTATCTGTATTAAATCCTTTTAAAATAGGGTTAATCCCATAAATTTCAGGAGGACACCAGTATGCTGCTGAATTTGCACCAAAGGAAAGGGCAAGTTCAAACTGCTCATTCAAATTCCCTCTTAATGCGACTTCAATTAAAAGTTTTTTTGCAGGATTACCTCTTATCTTATAATTTTCAAGAATATCTTTCTGCTTTTTCAAAATTTCTTCAAGTGTTAATACTTTATATTTACCTAAAAGCCCTTCTTCATATCTTTTTTTACCAATTCCAACAATAACTGAAAATGATTCTTCAGGACCCTTAAGTTCAATTTTTTTAACGACATTTTCTATTTTCCCTACTGCAATCTCAGCAATAACTTTCCCATCTCCCTTTTTTGTAAAGTTGATTTCAGGAGGCATTACACTTGAAACCATAATTTTTTGCCAGCCAGTTGTCTCTCCTGAATTTAACATTTCTCCTTTCTTTGGTTTTTCTATAAGTTTATCCTTAATTGCATAATATGTTTCTTTTGGACCTTTATAATAACCTATAAGATACATTGAAGTTGTTATCTGAACTGCTGAAGACCCATCAATTGAAGAAACTTTTAAATATAATGGCTTTTTAAATCTTGAAATAATTGGTGGTTCATTTTTTCCTCGCCAGTTCCAGTCATTTTTAGGAACAATTGATAAATCATCTGTTATATATATAAAATCTATAATTCTTTTTGCTGCTGGTTTTTCATTTTTATCTTTTATAATAATAATTTTTGCTTTCCCTTTTTTAATATTTGCATTCATTCCTTGATAAACAAAGTCAGTATTATGCCATTCCCATGCTTTCTGAACAGTATAACCTTTACCAAATGGAAAATATTTTTTGTCATCCTTATGTCCAAAACTTTTTTCAGAAACTATTTTTTTATCCTGTAAAATTTTTATCCTGAAAATAGAATTAAATCCATAACAACTTTCATATCTGACCCACAAATTATAATTCCCATCTTCGGGTATTTCTATTTCCTTTTCTGCAATTGCTAAAGTGTCTTTTTCATCTGCCATAATTAAATTTAAACTCCATAAATTTGGTTGAGAGGCAAAATAACCCCCTCCAATAACCCTCCATCCCTTTATAATTTTAAATTCCTCTGCTTCTATAGGTAATTCAAATCCCATAGCAAAAACTCCATAGAAAATAAAAAGTAAAATTATTAATTTCATCTTATAATTAATATGGCACAAAATATGTAAGATAACCTTTACTTCCATAAAACTCATTTTTATTTAGGGCTCTTACACTTCCATCCATAAAAAGGCAGTTTATCATTTTATAACCATGATGCCTTGCAAGGACCTGGTCTTCTATAGTGCTATCCCATATCCAGTCAGGATGATGTCTTTGACTGTAATTACCTTCACAAAAAAGCAATGTCTGTGATGGTTTTTTTACCTTTGAAAGTTTTTTATATGTATACGGAGGGTAAAAATCAACAGCTCCAAGATTAGCATTGTAATTATAATCAGCCACATAAGTACCTGTGGCGGGAATAGGTCTTCCTTTAACATCAGGACATGCAACAATTCCTCCTGCATCTATTAAAACTCCACCGGGTTCTGCACTATATTTCATATAACCTTTTGCATATCCATTTCTAACAAGTGTCCTTAAAAAAGCTGTCCCCGCCCATGAGCCCATATGAGAAGTCAATCCCCAATAAGTTGGATAAAAATATCCATTATAATCTTCAAGATATTGATGAACTGCAATATAAAGTTGCTTTAAATTATTCATACATACTGCCTGTCTTGCAATAGTTCTTGCCCTTTCAAGAGAAGGTAAAAGCATTGCTGCAAGAATAGCAATTATCGCAATAACCACAAGCAGTTCAATCAATGTAAACCCTTTCCTTTTCATTTTATACCCCCTTTTATTCTTTTAATTGATTATATCTTGCCAGAGAAAAAATTCCTCCAGCATAAACACCATTCCATTTTGCACTCCATCCACCACCGGGTATTAGTGCACTTTTTATAAATTTTTCAAAAGGAATCCATGAAACATGATAGTCATACCACAATACATTTGAACCTCCATTATGTTTTGCAAGATATGGTCTAATCCAATAATCAACATAGGCCCAGTTACCATTTCTTACTGCATTTACAAAAGGCTGGGTATACCAACTATGATACCAGTATGCACCTCCTCCTGCCACTTCACTATTTTGCTCACAGATATACACACATCCTGCTGGATTTGCATCATAAACATCTGAAGGACTTGGAGCAAGACAAATATCATAAGTTGTGCTATAACTTGATAACCATCCTGAAGGTGTCCAGTTATAACTTGGACCTCTTCTTGGGTCAGATGGACAATGGAGAACATCATAACTTTTAATATATTTCAAGTAATACATATAACCCAATAATCCCCAATTATATCCACCAAAATAAGGTCTATGTCCCCAATCTGCTTCATAAATCTGAAATGCAAGTGCAATTTGTCTGAGATTACTAATACATACTGCTGCCCTTGCCTTTTCACGCGCCTTACTTAACGCAGGTAGAAGCATAGCAGCAAGAACAGCAATTATCGCGATAACCACAAGCAGTTCAATCAATGTAAACCCTTTCCTTTTCATATTGCCCCTCCTTTTTTCTATATTTTAATGCTGTTGAATCCCTTATTATTAACTCTGGCTCTATTAATCTTTCAATTTTTATTTCATTATTTTCAAGTTTTTTTATCATCGCCTTAAATACCTCTTCTGCAACTTTTTCTTTTCTCTGTCTTATTGTTGTTATTGGAACTGGAGATAAAATTGAAGATAAAGAATTATCAAAACCAGCCACTCCAAGTTCATCAGGTATTCTTATACCAAGTTTTATTGTACTTTTAATTATTCCAGCCGCTATCTCATCGTTTGAAGCAAATACTGCATCAGGTCTATATTTTTTCTTCAATATCTCTTCTCCAATTATCTCGCTATCTTTAATAAGTTCTTCAACAGATGTATATGCATTCTTTTTCAAATAATATTCTTTCACAAATAAATTTTTCTCTCTTGTATATTCCAGAAATCCTCTTTTCCTTTCTCTTAAACTTAAACTGTATTTTTCTTCTCTACTGAAAACAATTCCAAAATTTCTATAACCCATCTGATATAAATGTTCTGCAAGGATATAACCTCCTTTATAATAATCTGTTGTAATAAAATCCGTCTTTATTTCCTCAAATCTTCCGATTGTAATGAAAGGATATTTCCTTTCAATAATTTTTTTAATTTCATTATTATTCTTATTTTCCTTACTCGCTACAAAAATTATTCCATCAACCCTTCTGCTTAAAAAATCCTTTATAAGACACTCCTCTTTTTTTAAATCATCTTTTGTATAACCAATAAAAAGATGATATCCCTTTCTCCAGAAAAGCGATTCAAGAACTTCTATATCAACTCTAATTTCAGAATAATAAATATGAGGAATTATAAGACCTATTGTATTTGTTTTTTTATTCCTTATTCCTCTATATAAAAGATTTGAATAATAACCAAGTTTTTCAGCAATTTCAATTACTTTTCTCCTTGTCTTCTCACCTGCAAAACAATTTGGATTATTATTAAGAATCGCTGAAACAGTGGATACAGACACATTTGCTCTTTTACTTATTTCCTTTAATGTCACTTCTTTTGGATTAATTTTTTCCCTCCATTTATTGTTCCATATGTAATTATACATATATTTTAAATTTTGTCAAGTTTTTAGAAATTACTCTAAAATTCCGATATAAGAAACTTTTTAAATCTCCCTCTTTCTACTACTTTTCAATTTTTTTATAGTTTTCTACTTTTCAATTCATACTTTTCAACTTTTTTTTTTCTATCACACATACATTATACCCCCCCCCAGAAATTTGTCAAGAGATGTAAAAACATTTGATACACAATGGATTTAAGAATTTTTATATTCCTCTTGACAAATTTTAAAATTATATTTTTCATATTTAAAAAATTAAAACTGGTGGCACTATGTCCTTTCCCTTTATATCCAAACCATCGTCTTGTAATACCTCCAATTTACTTTCTCTTTTTCTCTCTTATCCATTTTGGTATAGGCAATAAGTTGTTTTTTTGGCTTTCTTTCAACAAAACCGTTATCTTCCTGTTGATTTCATTTAGCCTGGCTATCTTTTCCTGAAAAAAGTGGTAATTGTTAATACATTGCCTTATCTCATTCAATCTCTTAGAACTAATATACCTATAATACACTCTACTGCCTTTTTTGAAACTGACATATGTAAATGGACCATGAAGTTTACCCTTATTACACTTACATCCTTTCTTCCCACACCTTACATACCTAATAGATAACCATAATGGTAGTTGTAAGCCAATACCAAGACAATGTGTCTCCAAAAGTTGCCTCTCCTTCCTTAACCTATAAATCTCCCTTTTAATATCTTCTTCCTTCATCTCTTACCTTTCTATATCATATCACTTGTTAAGATTATAACAAAAATAAAAAACTGTGTCAAATTTCCCTCTTTTCCCCAATCTACCGTATCTTAAATCTATGAAAATCAAGGACTTACAACCACTTTTTCTAATGTCGGAATTTCAGTCCAAACCAATTTTCCCACTTGCTATATTATACCACTCTACGGAAGCCACCTTAAATTTTTTTCTTTTTAACGGGGTTTAACAAGGATTTACCAAAAGTGAGATTTGCTTCATTTTCCTCTTATTTATAAACAAGCCATAAAAGGAATGTTGCTCCACTGACTGAGATTATACTGA
>Ga0080004_1113180_pt1 | contig 19804 bp, 14 predicted proteins | sample WasSprMetagenome_FD_69207 | JGI IMG/M metagenome (GOLD analysis project Ga0080004, IMG submission 69207) | Sulfidic aquatic microbial communities from Washburn Spring, Yellowstone National Park, USA - WS (SPADES assembly) (version 2) | ecosystem: Environmental > Aquatic > Thermal springs > Hot...
GCGGACAACAGTTTTGTAGCTGCTGAGCCCGTAACAATACTTACTCCGGGGCATGACGTGGCTGTTGTAGGAGTTTTCCCATCAAAAACAGTTGTGTGTGAGGGATACCCCATGAACATAACAGTTAAAGTTAAAGATTACGGAACCTACAATGAAGTTTTCACCGTTACGGTTTATGCTGACACAACAGCCATATGGACCAGAGGGATTTCGCTTGTGAGCGGAGCATCAGCCTCCTTAACATTCACATGGAACACCACGGGCTTCACCAAAGGCAACCATACACTTTGGGCTTACGCTTGGCCAGTTCTGGGCGAAACAGAAACAACCGACAACACCTTCATAGACGGCTTAGTTATTATATCCATACCCGGAGACATAAACGCCGACACTTATGTAAACGTTAAGGACGCCATCCTCCTCGGAGCAGCCTTCGGCTCAAAGCCAGGAGACCAAAGCTGGAACCCAAACGCAGACATAAACAACGACGGCTTCATAAACGTTAAAGACGCAGTCATCCTAGGAGCAAACTTCGGAAAAACAGACCCGTAATTAATCCCTTTTTATACTGAAACTTTCGAGAATGTTTAAAGAAAAAATGGGGAATTGTGAATCGCACTATGACTTTAACAATCTATGCGCGCGCATGTCAAAGGCTATACCCCATCGAATGTGGAAGTTTGGAGCTGTTCTCTGCTGTAACATTAACGGTTACAGTTAAGGTTTCATCCTCCTCTACGAAAGTTAAAGCCGCCGTCACATTCCATCCATTCAAAGGTATGACGGAAAATTTTGGAAGACTCCTCAACAGAGACGCTTGTTTTGCTGCTCAATAGGCTGAAATAATAAAAGTTGAAGGCTGCAGAAACACTAAGAAGAAGAATTGATAGAATAGTGATAGCCATCGGAATTTTTTCGATTTTTCCCTCCTTTTTAATGCTATAAAATCCGACCAATTCTTTTCCCAATTCCCCAACCGACTGTAATTTTAACAAGCGATTTAAATTTGTCCAGAAATAAAAAACGGGCCCTAAAATATTCTTCTAGAACAACCATTTAGGAGCGTATGACATTTACGGGAATCTCCTCCCCGTTGCTTGTACTTAGAATTACATCGTACAATTCAAAGTCAAAGCTATGGTTTGATAAAATTTCAAATGTTATTTTGGCCAGCATGCCCGAACCCGATGTTGGCGGTGAAGTTCCCAGAAGAGTGCAGCCCATGGGTGATATAATCCCGCTCTCGTTGTCTATGGTCGGTGCAAACCAGAGAGTTAAGCCATTGCTTGAAGAAAACAACCCCTCAGCGTAAACATATGTGGCATTATAGGTCTCACTTGGCGGGGACGAGCTCTTCTCTACTGTTAAACATTTCAAGGCTTTAGGATTAAATCTTAACCCAGCTTGCCATCCAAATAAATTCTCAACGTTCCTTACGGCGATAAAGACTATTAGACAATTTCCGTTGGACTCCACATCCAAGTATATTTCGCTTTTTGGCTCCGCGTATACAACTACCTCCTTATACTTTTCACCTTTATTTCCTCCATCATCTATAACAGTTAGCTTTACACAGTATCTTCCTGGTTTACTGTAGACATGGGATGCCGTAACCCCTTCTCCTTGTTCTCCATCGCCGAAATTCCATATAAATTCGGTTATTGTTCCGTCAGGGTCGTAAGAACCAGATGCGTTAAACCAGACTATAGTTTTATTTGCAATTATTTTAGATCCCTCTATTTCCCATCCGGTATTGGACTGTGGATTGGGGGTAATGTTAAAAGATGCCATTGGAATTTGAGGGGATACTTTAACTGTGCCAGTTTTTATCATTAGCGCATATGCTAATGTGAAGGCTGGAACAAGCCACAGCATTAATAGAGCAATAATTCGGATGTTATTTTTTAAGACATGTAATGTTTTCACCTCTAGGAACTTTTTACTGTTTGAAAGGTGCGTCCTATTCCCATTCAAAAAGTAATAACCATCCTTCTTGATAATATATTTGTTCTGCAAAAGGTCTTTTAGTCTGAAACTCAACGTTTTTCGAGGAAGTTCGGTGGTTTTATATAATTCCACAAACCTTTTAGGGCCTGACTTTAAGGCGTTCAGAATCAGAGTGTGATCTACTTCTCTTCGCCTTTCCATACTAATTTTTTTCCCACAATAAGGGCAAATTATTTGAGGCATTTATCTTCCCAATTTACGTTAGAAATTTTCTAACTTATAAATATTGGTGTAAAAGAAACTGCTAGTTAACACATGTCAAGTTTCTTCAATCTTTTTAATACACTTTCTTTTCCTTTTTAAGTCCAAATGAATGGAGTATATTGCCAAGGCTCCTGGCAGAATAAAAATGGTTAGTGGATGTACATAAAAAATCAAATACAAATGTAAAATAAAGACGAGCATGTATAGAGTAGGCGCCCAGAACCAAAAAATTGTAAAGCACGTCCCGATTATTGAGAAGACTTCTTTTATATCTTCTAAAAAGTTCTTAAGTCTTTGAATAAAGGTCACTAGTATCCCGTAAGAATTAAATTAGGAGCTTTCTTTCTTAAGCTTTATTGAAATCTTATGAAATCGTGTTAGGATAGTAACAATTAAAATCACAGCCGCTATTACTATTAACGTGATACTTGTAACCGTAAGCCAATCGATTCCTTTAGAGGTTATCAAATCGTAAACAACATTTGAATTCACTTCTATATTATATTGCTGTTGCCGACCATTTTGCTCAAATAAAATGGTGTACTTGTTCTTAACGATCGTTGTTGAGGCGTTGACAACTCTATCAAATAGTAATACCCTTACTTTTTTCTCCGTTATATTCTTTTGAAACACTATTCCTTCTTCATTTGTTATGCGCAGTAATGTTCCATTTTTTGCGGCGACTTCCAAATACCAATAGATGTACAATTGAGCGCTGTCTCCTATAGTAAAATGCGAGGCTGTGGAATTGTAAAATCTGACGATGGTGCTCCCTGAAATTTCTAAGGTATTTAAGAAGCAGTTGGTGAAATTCACCATCGAATTACCCTTTAAAAAGACGTTCCACCCTTTTACCATAGTGTCGCTTAGAGTTATTATTGGAGCGTTTCCTCTCTGGATCGTAACTATAACTGGAGTTGTACAACTTAAATTTTCAAATGCGCCTTGAACGGAATCCATGTAGATGGCCATCTCCGCTATCTGCGACTTTGTAATACTTACTTTCGAAAAATCAAATATATTGATTAACAATATTTTCGAGTTTTCTATCGATGATTTGGAATTTTTTGAGGTTGTTAGAATGTTGATTTTGGCATTATTAGCCGAAAGTTTTGCATCATCTAATAAACTTAAATATGAGTTGGTGACGTTCATCATTTTTATTTGGGCACTATCTTTAACTTCAAACCATTGAATGTTAGATCCCATTACATAAAGTGATGCTTTTTTGTTGGAACTTATTTTTCCTACAAGGGTACTTTGCGAAATAATGACTTGTGCATTATCTGTAACCGAGATTGTGGAGTCTGTACAGTAAGTATTTGTGACAATTGCTTGAGAATACTCATAAAACACGCAGTTTAGCTTAGATATCTTTCCGTTAATAAGGATAGTTGAGGACGCATAGGCTGTTAAATTTTCAATCGCTGTATCTGCTGCTGTTAAAACTGCCCCTTCCCTTGTCTCCACTTGGCGCAGCTGAGAGTTTATAGCGTTCAATCTTGCATTGTTTTGTAATTTTAATGTTTGTCGAATTTTTACTTTTTCGATATATACTGCTGAAGAATCGCTTAAAGTTGTTATTTCCGTCGTACTAAAAATAATTGTCGTATTATAGATTTTTGCGTTAGCGTACCCGTTTGCCTTGAAATTTTTGATTAAGGATAAATCGTACATTTCAGCATAAGAAGCATTGTATAACTCAAGTCTACCATTTATTCTTCCTCCCATAATGTAAAGTGAGGATTTTTCGAAAAGCTGTATTGTCCAGCTTGTCGTACAGTAATCGAGTTTCAATGTGGATGAATCCCATCCTCTTACATAAATGGAGGTGTCCGACGCTGAGTTTTTTATAAAAACTTTGGAATTGTCGAAGCATTCAAGACGTGATGTAAAGTCTGGAGTCTTAACATTTATAAAATTGAGAGATGTTGCATTTAATGTTGCAGCATTAAATAGATTCACTCTTAAAGCCGCTTTAAGGTTCTGGATGACTATCTTAGAACTATCCTTGGCCATGAGGTCTGCTCTTTCAATGTACGAATTAGTTATTGAAATGGAACCATTTCCGTAACAAAATATAGGAAACCCCTGATACTTCTTCATATAGGGATCTTTACATGATACATTGGAGTTGATTATAATTAGTCTAGGGTTGCCGTTTCTAGGTTCTTTAAGGGTAATGTTATAATTTATGCTTGTAAACTTTAATGTTGAGTTCACAATTTTCAATGTTGCATTGTCTTTTACTATAATGCTTCCATTAACTTCGAGGGTACAGCCTACTATTTCTTGTACATCGTTTCCCGATAATATTAAGTCCCTCGAAGACGGTAGCTGTGCTTGAACTCTTGCAAATGTAAAGATATGTGCGAACGATAAAAGTATTAATGTAATGGCTAGAATGGTTTTTTTCTTTGTTACTTTTTCCATAAATGGCATGCTACAAATCTCTCCTTTTCTATTTCAACTAATTCAGGCTCTTTTTCTTGGCAAATACTCATAACAGAAGGGCATCTGGTGGAAAATCTACAACCAAGTGGTATGTTAATTGGGCTTGGTATTTCTCCTTTTATCGTAACTTCTATCCTCTTTGAATCTGGGTCCGGTACAGGAACAGCTGATATTAATGCCTTTGTGTAAGGATGTAATGGATTATCTATTATATCTTCAGTGCGACCTAGTTCTACTATTTTTCCAAGGTACATAACTGCTATGCGGTCGCATACATGTCTTGTTAAAGCCAAGTCGTGTGTGATGTAAAGAAACGCTGTTTTATATTTGTCACGCAAACTAGTCATAAGATCCAAAATTTCCGCTCTAGTCGAAACATCGAGCATTGAAACAGGCTCGTCTGCAACGATGAATTCTGGATTTACAACAAATGCTCTAGCGATATTCACTCTCTGTCTTTGTCCACCGCTGAGTTCATGAGGATACCTGAAAGTGAATTCCTCTGGAGGTGTTAATTGGACATCTTCCAAGATCGCATAAACTCTTTCCATAATTTCTTTTTCGTCGTTCGCCAATCTTAAAACTCTTAATGGCTCTGCAATTATATCACCTATAGTCATTCTGGGATTTAATGATTCATATGGATCTTGGAAAACAATTTGCATTTTTTGTCGCAGTGTTCTCAAATTTTTTCCTTGAAGATGCGTTATATCCATTCCCTTGAAGAGTATTTGTCCTCCTGTAGGTTCTAGCAAGCGGACCATTAAACGTCCAGTAGTTGTTTTTCCGCTCCCGCTTTCACCAACTAGACCTAGAATTTCCTTCTCAAGTATATATAGACTAATACCATCCACTGCTCTCACAAATAGACTTCGTTTGGTAAACAATGTCTTTAAAAAGCCTAAGCGAACCGGAAACCATTTCCTTAAATTCCTAGCTTCAGCTATTACTTCCATGGGGTTTCCCTAACTGGCTTTATTATAAAGGTGACATGCGACAATGTGTGTAGGTTCTACTTCAGTTGGCGTGGGGGTTTGTCTTCTGCAAATTTCCATTGCATATTTACATCTTGGGTGAAATCTACAACCAGTGGGTGGGCTTAGAAGGTTTGGTGGGGAGCCTGGAATTGAAGATATTTTCCTCCTTTCTGCTTTTATATTTGGGAAGGCGTCTATTAGTCCTTGAGTATATGGATGTAAAGGATTTTTAAATATTGAGCGCACATCAGCGTATTCAACCCCATATCCAGCGTACATTATTAGGCATTTTTCGCATAGCTCTGCTATAATAGAAAGGTCGTGGGTTATTAATATCATTGCTAAGTTAAGCTTGTGTTTTAATTCCTTCATTAGTTTAAAAACTTGAGCAGCAACGATAACGTCTAAAGCTGTTCCTGGCTCGTCTGCTATAACAAGTTTTGGGTTGCATGCAAGGCTCATTGCTATCATGGCTCTCTGCCGCATACCACCGCTAAATTCATGTGGATAATTGTTAACTCTTGAAGGCTCTATTCCCACTAATTCAAATAATTTTGCGGCTCTTTCCTCAGCCTCTTTTTTTGATGTTCCCTTTTCATGAAGTAAGATTGCTTCCACTATCTGATCCTTTATTGTGTATACAGGGTTTAATGCGTTCATGGCGCCCTGAAAAACTATAGATATTCCTTTCCATCGTATTTTTTCTCTGAATTCTTCTTCGCTTAAAGATAGAAGCTCTAATCCATCGAATATAATTTTTCCCTTTATTACTTTCGCGTTGGTTGGCAGGATCCTTAAAATCGAGAGCGCAACAGTTGTTTTTCCACATCCGGATTCTCCTGCTAATCCCAGAGATTCACCTCTATTTACTTCAAAACTCACATCTTCTACAGCTTTTACATAACCTCTAATGGTTTTGTAATAGGTTGTTAGCTCTTGAACTTGTAGTAGCATCGATTCACCATGGTGAATTGAGTCACTTTTGGGAAGCTATTTATATAAGCTTTTGCATCTGACTTTTTGATTGGTTATGTGGAAGGTATGGCAGAATAGGATGGTGAATTTAGAGCTTTTAATGGACAGTTTAATTAAATTTTTTAATGGGAAAGGGTGTGTTTGTAAGCTTGTTAAGGATGCTGAATGTTCTAAACTTTATGTAAAGCTTTCTGGGGGTAAAACAGCTATAATTAAGATTAGCGGTTCACCTGACAATTTTAAGGTTGAATTTATTAGGGAGAAGCAAAGGTTTCTTCAACTTTTTGGAAATATGGTTTCGATGTTTGGCGGTGGAGTTTTTGTTTCAAGGGCTACTGAACACGATAATTTAGACCGTTTTGAAGACGAGTTTTGGGTTTTCATTGAGGATGTTGTGAAGACGTTTCCAGAATGTGCTAAAGCTTAAATAGTTTTTGGCTCTGTTTTAGGATGATGGCGAAGGTTAATGGGGCTTAAGAGTTACATAGCTAAACGTATAGTTTATATGATTGTACTGCTATTTTTGGTGATAACGTTAAATTTCTTTATCTTCATGCTAATGCCTGGTGATCCAACAACTCTATTTGTTAATCCGATGAAGTTTACGAAAGAGGAAATTGAGACGCTTAGGAATATATGGGGTTTAAATGATCCTTTACATGTTAGATATCTAAAATACTGTTGGAATCTTTTAACGTTCAATTTTGGTCGCTCAATTCACACCGGGCTTTCAATTTATGATGAGATTTCGTGGAGACTTCCTTACACTATTTTTCTTATAGGTGGATCAACAATTTTATCGATGATTATCGGGATACTTCTGGGGGTTGTTGTTGCATATAAAAGGGGAACATGGATTGATAGCTTAAACGTATCTTTTGCGTTAACCGTCTATTCTTTGCCAGTATTTTGGATGGGGCTTATCTTTCTGATGATCTTTGCAGGTCATCTTCACTGGTTTCCATTAGCTGGAGCCTTTCCAAGGGAGTGGCTTTTGACGGGTAAATGGCCCCAACCCCTCGCAAGCTTCAACATTTTTGGTTTAAAAGTCACCATTCCTTCGTTTGTTGAAATATTTGAGAGGATTAGACACGCCTTTCTCCCCCTTCTTACTTTAACTTTATTTCAGTATGGAGGGTGGCTTTTACTTACGAGGGCTACAATGATTGAAGCGCTTACAGAAGATTATATATTGACCGCTAGGGCAAAGGGTGTGAAAACGAGAACTATGCTTTTGAAACACGCGCTTAAGAACGCTTCTTTGCCTCTAATTACGAGTGCTGCCTTATCTTTTGGTTTTATGTTTTCGGGGGCTATTATAACTGAAACCGTTTATACTTGGCCTGGCATGGGTACGTTTATATGGACTGCTATTGCTACTCTTGATTATCCAGTTTTGCAAGCTGTTTTCTTCATCATTGCACTATGTGTGATCGTAGCTAACTTTATTGCAGACTTAACCTATGGAATAATTGATCCCAGGATTAAATATGAGTAGGTGAACATATGACGGTATCAGTTTCAAGAATGAAAAGATTGAAGTTTAATTTGAGCCGGTTATTGGGGTTTATTAGGGCATTAGTTAAAAACAAGAAAAGCTTTGTGGGCATTTGCATTATTTTCGTCTTTATAGTTTTTTCGCTAGCGCCCTGGCTTTTCACCCCATACGATCCATTAAAGGATGTTGGGCTTGCTGGTTCGATAGCTGCTCCAAGTTGGGCAAAAATTTTTATGGGGAGCGGAGGTTATTGTGAAAACGTTATTGTTGTCAATGACCCTGGCTTTAATAGTATACGCTCGTTAGACGAGTTTTCTCTTAATAGTACTAATCCTTCACGTGTCCATTTTGGGTACTCCTCTTCTGTTGGGTATTCAGCTACTGGTGGTAGTGGTCCCGGATGTCTTTTCGTCTCATACGTTCGAGGCGAGAAACTTCGGGGGGCTGAGAATGTTACAGCGGTAGTTGAGAAAACTTTTTCTTACCCCTATAAGGTTGCCCCTGAACGTTTCACAGGTAACATTGCCTGTTTTGTTGAGGGAGCAGTTTCCGATGTTCCGGTAAAGGTTAGTTTCTTCATCATGAAGAAGGGGGAGGAAAACTTTTTCATTATTAAAAATGAGACAATGAAAGTTGTTTATCTATGGAGTATTTCGGATCAACCTTTAACCTCTCCTATGTTGGATTGGGTTTCGGCAACGGCTGGCACGATAAGCCAAATGGATAGTCGATCACAAAGTTTGAAGATTAACCTTTATGGGTATTTAGATGAGGCTAAAACGCGTCCTTATTGGCAGTATTATTCGGTTTCGCCTGAAAGGGACATCTTTGGTGGTGGTCCTTACAATTTTACCGTCGGGGTTGAAATTTTGTTTTTGGATCAGGGGAAATCTGAAAATGTTCATGTTACTGTTTATCTTGATGACTTCCAGTTTAGAACTTTTGGGAACACTTGGGGATTGCTCGGTACAGATCATTATGGTAGAGACCTCTTCTCTCAGCTTGTTTATGGTGCTAGGATTTCGCTGTATGTTGGATTGCTTGCCTCAGTATTGGGGATTGTTTTGGGATTAATTGTTGGGTTGGCTGCTGGATACCTCGGCAGGGTTGTTGACGAAATACTTATGAGATTTTCAGATATGCTTTTGGTCATTCCAACTTTGCCGCTGTTAATAGTTCTTGTTGCGGTTTTGGGTTCTTCCCTAAATAATTTGATACTTGTTTTGGGTTTTCTCGGGTGGATGGGCTTCGCTAGAGTTGTGAGGTCTCAGGTTCTCTCTTTGAGGGAGCGCCCCTTCGTTGAGGCTGCCAAGGCTGCGGGGGCTGGAAGTGGCTACATAATGTTTAGGCATATTTTGCCAAATATTATGGCGCTTGTTTACGTGAATTTGGCTACTTCCGTTCCGGGAGCTGTTGTTGCTGAGGCTTCGCTAAGCTGGCTTGGCTTCTACGACCCTCGTGTAATGTCTTGGGGGCGCATGCTTTATGAGGCTCAACAGCAGCTTGCGTCTTGGTATGCGTGGTGGTGGGTTGTTCCACCTGGTATATGCATAGCTTTATTGGCTTTAAGCTTTATACTGATAGGCTACGCTATGGATGAGATTCTGAATCCAAGGCTTAGAGAAAGGCGTTAGCCGCCATTTTAGGGTTAAGTTAGACTGGAACATTTTTCCATAAACCTTTTAAACTTGTGTGAATAGTATTTTTACTGCAGAAAATGGAGAAGGAGAGGGAAAAAGCATGAAATATTTGAGAGTTTTGCTGCCCTGCCTACTAGTGCTGATGGTTCTGCCATTAATTGGAACAGTTTTCGCTGCCTACGACCAGTATGAGCAGTGGGGTCCGAGAAGCCAATACTTCCTAATGAAGTTTTATGCAAATGAGGCTACAGAGTTTACAGCCTTAGAAAACGGTGAAATTGACATTGTGGAGTGGCCTTTAACAAAGGCTTATGTTGATAAGTGGTCACAGCCACCTTACAGTGACTATATAGCTGTGGTTGGCTCTGGGCCAGAGTATGGAATGTACATTTTCGACATAAACAATAATGAGACTATGCCTGATGGCACCCTATGCTTTACAGCGGATCCGGTGATAAGGCATGCTATTGCCCACCTTGTTGATAGAGACGCCATCGCCGCCAACGACTTTGAAGGTATGGCCCAACCGCTTTATGTTCCAATTCCATGGGCTGCATCTTCATGGGTTAACCCGAACGCCCAAAACAAGCACCCATACAGCGTTGAAGAGGCTAAAAGAATCTTGGACGAGGCTGGATACAAAGACACGGATGGAAATGGCATAAGAAACTGGAAGGATGGCCGTGACATAGTGCTCAAAGTTTACATCAGAAGCGACCATGAATATAGGCGTAGGGCGGGCGACCGCCTTGTAACAGCTTTACAGGCTGCTGGTTTAGGCGTTGATCCACACTATGTGGACTCTGGCGGAGCTTATGAAGCAGTGATGACGAACAAGGACTTCAACATTTACACAGGCGGCTGGAGCCTTGGAATAGATGTTCCAGACACGCTCTTTAGCTTGTTCCACAGCAGTATGTACTGGCATCCAGGATGGTGCCCCAACTACGGACACTATAGTGACCCGACATCTGATGCTCTGTTAGAGGAAGCTTACTACGCTGCAAGCCTTCCGGAAGCTATTGCGCCTGTACTAGAGTGGCAGTTGCGCTTTGTTGACCCAGAGTGGGTTCCAGCCCAGCCGATAGTTTCCAACGTGATCTTCATGGCTCACAGGAAATATTATGGACACTGGACAGGTGAAGAGGCCTACTGGGATCTTCCCTTCGATGGAATAGTAAACATTCCAGGTAGGGGTATAGGATCCTACAACAACTTCTGGACCTTCATGAACGTCTACCCAGCTGACACGGCTGGAGCAAACAAGGCGCCTGGAGCCTACAACATCCGCTGGGGCTGGAAGGTATCCTCCGCTAGGAGGCTGAACCCAATTTATGGAAGCTGGGTTTGGGACTGGGCAATAATGGGCTGGATCTACGACACAATGATGAGTGGGAACCCGTTCCTTGTCACAGAGGACAAGCCTTGGATTGCATACCAATACGACATTGGAGTATGGGACAACCCGGACAACCCAGACTTTCCAAAGTCAACCTATGTAACATTCAAGATACGCGACGATGTTTACTGGCATGACGGCCAGAAAATGACCATTGAAGACTTCAGATGGATGATTCAAGACTTAACACCAGCCTTAGAGAACAAGAGTTATCCAGATCCATGGTGGTACAGCAGCATAATGGACATCCACCACGTTGAAGTAATCGACGATCAAACCATAAAAATCTACTATAACGTTAGAAGCTACCTGGCGCTCCACTGGCTTGGAGGATTACCGCTAATTCCAAAGCACATATGGGAACCACTTGTTGAAACAGGCGACCCAACAAAACACCTGGCAGACCCCAACCTAATAGGCAACGGACCCTACAAGTTTGTAAGCTACACGCCAAACGCTGGAGCAGTCTTGCAACGCAACGACAACTACTTCAGAAGCAAGCCAGTAGACCTCAGAAAAACGGAATGGACATACAAAGGGAAGAACTACGCTAGAGTAACCCTATACAACTACGCCCTAGAACCCATAACAGTAACAGTCACGGTAGACGGCCTGACAAGCGAAACATACACGGTTCCGGCAGCCGGCGGGAAAGGAGCCTACCCAGGCATGCAAGACTTTGTGAAGGAGGTTCCATCACTGCCAACAACAGTCAGCATATCATACACATACCACGGATGGACAGTTTCAGAAACCAAGGACTTCAAAGCCAACACCGTCCGGGAGGACATAAACCTCGACAAGTTTGTAAACGTTAAGGACGCCGTCATCCTCGGAGTAGCCTTTGGCTCAAAGCCAGGAGACCTCAACTGGGACGCAAGAGCCGACGTATTCTACGACGGATTCGTAAACGTTAAAGACGCTGTAAAATTAGGCGTTTACTTCGGCTGGCCAAACTGGGCTCCATAAACAAGAGAACTGGTCTCACCCTCAACCCCCATTTTTATTTTGAACAAAATTTTGAAATGAACAACGCCCGCTTTTTAAGAAACTTTACACACACGCGAAATAGAAGATAATTCCGGAACGCTTAAATCCTAATCCATACTAAAATTTATAGCGGAAAAGATAGGAGAAGGGAGAAAATGAAAAACAAAATACTACCAATGTTAATGGTTGCTGTTCTGCTTGCAAGCGCATTTTTAGCAGTTCGACCAGCAACAGCAGCATATCCAACAAAGCTTAAGGTTGAGCCAGCTGAACTCCACTTCTGGTCAGACGTCGACCCTGTTGGAAAAACCTTCACTATAAGCATCATTGCCGAAAACATTGTAAATCAAGAGGGCGGCATGTACGGCTGGGAATTCTGGCTATACTGGACACCAGGAATAATAAACTGTACAGGAGAAACATTAAACCTGAATTTCTGGGCTGCCGGAAACAGCGGTCCACTAGTTGCAACTCCAATAGACAACACGGCAGGCACATACCATCAAGGTTTAGCTGCTAGAGCGCCGTCCAATCCGGTGACTGGAACCTACTGGCTTGTCAACTTAACCTTCAAAATTGTCGCTCCTGCACCATACATGGGCGTGGCATCAACACCATTAACGTTAGGTCCACCAGCAGGCATGACCTACTGCCTAGTAGATAAAACAGCAACTGAAATCCCCCACGATTACGTCAATGGTGCCTACTACTATCACTGGGCACCACCAACTGTTAAACCCTATCTAGCCGTAGAATATACAGGCGAGCCAGGCGTAAACGAGAAGACCTTCAGCGGCAAAAACATTTACAAGGCGCCGTTCACCTTCAGCATAGACGTTAGGATAAAAAATGTTGACGCTGGATGGCGTCTAGCCGGAATACAATTCCTACTATTCTATAATACATCAGTACTAGATGTTCTTGAAGTTGCCAAAGGAGACTTCCTAGAACCCTTCACGACACAAACATGGTTCTATGAAAAAGTCTTCGAAGACCAAGGGTTCATAAGAGTTGCATATGCAATATTAGATATTCCTGGAATGACACCCCCCTATGGAGAAGGCCTCGTTGCAAGAATAACCTTCAATGCCACATACCAAGAGAAGTTCCCAGTTTCAGTTTCCAGCGACCTAAACATAGAGATCGACCAAGAGGCTGGAATGGGCTCCTACTTCATAAACTACCTGTCGCAAGAACTCCCATACGCCCCTGAAATAGACGGCAAATACATTCTAGCAGGCTATGTCGTAAGAAGAGTAATCGACGTATTCACACAATATCCAGAACCATACGGAGGACAAGGACCATGCGCCCCAAGCGACATGTTCGTACCACAACAACAAGTTGAACTATACGCCTTGGTAACATACAACGAATGGCCAGTCCAAAACAAACCAGTCACGTTTGAAGTTAAAAATCCGAATGGCACAACAATGACAACGTTGGTCGGGGTAACAAACGCATCAGGAATAGCCCACGTAAGCTTCAGAATGAACTGGCCATGCGAAAAACCGGAAGACCTCTTCGGAGTCTGGACAGTAATAGGCACTGTGGAAATAGCCGAACAAGTGGTGAATGACACATTACAGTTCCACTACGACTATCTAGTCCATTGGACAAAAGTGACGACAGACAAAGCAGAATACGCCCACTGCGAGGAAATAACTGTAAAAATAGAGTTTACAAGCTACGCTATGCAAACACATACGGTTTACCTAACAGCTACGTTACATGACGAATTGAACTTCCCGCTTGTAACAGGAACAGTGGCCACATACTTCACCATAGGCAGAGCAAATTGGTGCCAGGCAAAGCCCTACACAGTAACACTAACTATGCACGTTGACAAAAGCGTAGTAGCAGGCGAAGCCACAATACACGTTAACGCCCTAACGAATCCACCTGCAGCAGGCGGCTCAGCCCTTTGCCCAGAAGCCACAACAAAAGTCAGCATAACAGCTAAGTGGGCTTAAACAGCGTGCGCGGATCCTCCCCCCTTTTTTTATGCATATTTAAGCTTTATATGTGTGTAAAAAGAAAAATTTGAGAGGTGGCAAAGTAATGTCAAAAATAATGAGGAAAAGTTTCCTAGTAATATTGAGCAATTTATTGTTAGCAGCAAACATAATTTTCACATCTGTTCAAGCTTACCCCCTCGACATAACATGCCAAACCAATAAGCAAGTATACAATGTAGGAGAAGCTGTTAACATAAATGGAACAGTAACATACAACTTCCAACCCATAGTCGGAGCTTTGATCGCCCTTCAAGTAAACGATAGACTGGGCTCCTACATCTTAAGAACATTATGCACAGGCACAGCATCAGGATCGTTGCAGATAGAAATAACAAACGTGTATATAGGTGATAGTCAAGGCAATCCGAGAACAACAATAGGCAAAGGAGAATATGCCTACATATACATTTACTACAAAAACAACTATGACAGGGATTTAAACGCTACAATAGCCTTCACAATATACGACGCCAACAACTCGCCAATGTTCGCAAAGATGCCTGCAAGCCTCGCAATACCGCCCGGAGGCCCATGGTTCACTCTTTACATTTGGCAAATACCATCGGATGCTGTTGAAGGAACAGCAACAATCTATGCAAGCATATACACTGCCCCACCAAAAGATGGGGGGACACCCTACTGCCCAGAAAAATCCAACACAATAAACATTGTAAAAGCATCCCAACCTCCAACCCCTCCCAAAACACAAGAAGGAACCTACGCCACAAACTTCCAAATAGCTAAAAAAGGCACAAGAATTGGAAACTATACTATTTACGTAAACGTCTTCCACCTCGGCTATAAAGCGTCAGCAACAGCATCATACCAAGTAATATTGGTCGGAGATATAAACGGTGACCTCTACGTAAACGTTAAGGACGCCGTCCTTTTGGGAATGGCCTTCAACTCTAAACCGGGAGATCCAAACTGGGACCAAAGATGCGACCTGAACTATGACAACTTCATAAACATAAAAGACGCAGTAATATTAGGCGTCAATTTTGGAAACTCAGCTCTTTAAAGACATAAACATTATTAATCCCAATACAAATCTAATAATAATTCGAGTGAGGGGAGAAAAATGAAAAAGGTTGCAATCCTAGCAATCTTAATCTTGTTAGCACCAACCGTAGCAACATCAGCAATATTTCAATCGTCAAACGCCCAAACATTTCAAACTAAACTTAAAGTTGTCCCGCAGGAAAACATATTCTACACAAACACAACTTCGGTCGGGAATACCTTCACTATAAGCATCATTGCCGAAAACATTGTAAATCAAGAGGGCGGCATGTACGGCTGGGAATTCTGGCTATACTGGACACCAGGAATAATAAACTGCACAAAAGAGGAAATAAACTATAGAATTTGGCCATCATATAATGGTCCATGGATAGCAGACCCGATAGACAACGAGGCAGGAACATACCATCAAAGTCTAACTGCAAGAGCCCCGTCCCAACCAGTAACTGGAACCTACTGGCTAGTAAACTTGACATTCCAAATAGTTAAGGCACCATTGACAGGCGGAACTTTGCAAACGCAACTTGACATTGAACCGCCATCAGGAATGACCTACTGCCTAGTAGACAAATACGCTGGTGAAATTCCACACGAATATATTAACGGAATATACAAATTTGTAAGCCCAAGACCTCCAATGAGGCCCATTGCACTAAAAGTAAACCCCCCCGCAATATTTGATCCATCCAAGGTTCCGAGCCAAAAATTCAATGTATCAATAACCGTTACAAATGCTGCATATCTCCACGGCTTCATATTAAATCTAAGCTACAACAGCACAATAATAGAGTGTCAACAAGCCTACGAAGGCAACTTCCTAAGAAATTATGGACCCACTAGAATGATGTACCAAATAAATAATCCATTAGGATTCACGCGAGTATCAATTAATTTAACAGATCCAACAGCAATGGCCGAAGGAAATGGAACACTAGCCATCTTAGAATTCCACATACTAAACTTTGGGGGAAGCATATTACATCTATTTGAAACACAACTTTATGATCCTGAAGGCAGCCCGCTCTTTCATACAACATCAGATGGATACTTTAGCAACATACTGATTCCAAAGCTCTTAGTGGATCCCAAAGAGATAGTCGACCCCTCAATGAAGCCTGGCTCCAAATTTGAAATAGACATAAAAGTTGCGAACGTTTCAAACCTCTACGACTTTGAATTCAAACTAACCTACGATACAAAAGTTCTCAACGGTCTTGGAGTAATAATTTATCCTTTCGGCAATGAAACTTCTTTCGATTTTGAGCTAACACTGAATGATCCTGCAGGGTTTATATGGGTGAGAGTGCAGTACTATCCCCCTGCAGAGCCATTAACCACAACAGAACCCCTCAGCCTTGCAACAATATTCTTCCAAGTACAATCTTATGGCGCTACGCCACTGCATTTCCAAGAAACAGAATTATCAGATCCTCAGGGCGCATATATGACTCATATAACCCAAGATGGGTACGTAAGCGTGCTCCGCAGAGACGTAGCAATCATTAGCATTTCGCCATCCGTAACAGAAGTTTACAAAGGCTGGAAACTAAACATTACCATTACAGCGAAAAACCTCGGAGATGTACCGGAAACATTTAATGTAACCGCATACTGCGATACGCATAAAATTGGAACGTTAACAATTACAAATCTAGCTCCAAACGCAACAGCAACATTAAACTTCATGTTCGACACGCTTCAATCATGGATTGAGCCATGCCACAATTACATCTTCAAAGCGGAAGCAAGTATAGTTCCCTACGAATTGGACGTCACAAATAACATTCTGATCGATGGACAAATACATATAAAACTCATGGGAGACATCAATGGAGACGGTTATGTAAACATATTGGACGCGGTCATACTGGGAACAAAATTCGGATTAAAAACTGGAGATCCAGGATGGGATCCAAACGCTGACCTAAATCAAGATGGATACATAAACGTGAAAGACGTAATCCTTTTAGGCATGAACTTCGGCGCACATTGCTCATAACACCCTTTTTTCACACGAAAATACCGAAAATTAAATAAATGTTTACGGCGGTATCTATCAACAAAAGGTGGGAAAATTGGGCAAGATGTTGAAATTAGCTGCTTCGTTGTTCCTATTGCTAATGTCCTCATTAATGTTCGGCTATGTCAACAAAGTAAACGCGGCAGAAACCATTGTGAAGGTGGAGGCACCACCGCAAGTCAATCCAGACACAAACTTCAACGTAAGTATAATTGCCGAAAACATTCCCAACCAAAATGGAGGAATGGCTGGCTGGCAACTAGTCTTAACATGGAATGCAAGCAAACTAAACTGCACAAATGAGTTTTTAAACTTGGCTTTTTGGCCCCAAAATAGCGGCCCATTGGTTGCAAATCCTATAGACAATGAAAATGGCAAATATAGACAGGCTCTATCCTTACGGGCCCCGTCACAACCAGTAACCGGCACATATTGGCTCGTAAACCTTACATTCCACTCAAAGTCAGATATCACAGAACCAATTCCCGTTATATTGCAAATACTCCCCGACGTGGAAAACGGAATGACTTACTGCCTAGTAGATAAGACTGCAATGGAAATCCCTCATGAGTTTGGCACTTCTCAACTAACAATAATCAGCGAGTTTCCCAGCATGATACTTTTAATAACCTTCCTAGGTATCTCAGTGGCATCGATATTAATAACGAAACATAGAAAAAATCCACCATAATCCCTCTTTTTATCTAAAACTAGCCTTTTTTATGCTTCCCTTTGCCTTTGTGGATAAAGGGATGCACTGGCAGATACAACCCAAGACACAATAGAGGAACGCCGAACCAGAGCATGTAAGTGTTTGGATATTTTTCAACAACCTTGGCCTTAACAAGTTCCAACGTTGGTGGCGGGCTATATTTTTGTTCAAGATAAATTCTAGGAACGATATCATAAATTCTTGCAATGTAAACACCTGTCACTCTTGCTACTCCGCCACATCCTCCAACGGCGCCAACCTCTATGGCACCTGGATCAATTAGATTCCCGATTTGTAAGACTGTGACATTAGCGGCTCCTATATACAATGTCTTTGTTACGGGATTCTCGGCTTTAGCCCATGTAAATTGAAATTTTGTTGTGTTGCCATACCGGTCAATTATTTCTACATAAACATCAATATACCCGTAGGGGTAATAATCAGTCGGGGCCTCAGCTACACCTGTATGCCATTTTGTCGGGGGTATAATGTATAGGAAGAATTTTTCGCCAGCATAAATGGTCCCGTTAACACTCCAAGATTTTTCCTCATGCTTGACAACTTCTGGTATTTCATCCACAACTTTTGTGCATGCAAAGGTAATTAATAACGCTGCTACCATCAGGAGAATTAAACCGAAACCAATGTAATATTCCCTCCTTAACACTGATCGCACCACATACGTAATACTCAATTAACCTATTAACCGTTATTCTTTAATAAAGAACTCCTGCTCCAATCCTAATAAGCATAATGATTACGAAAATGAGAAACGTGTAAAACAAAAGCTTCTTTTGATGCGCCATGCTTCTCCATAATCCCCTTCTATGGGCTGCGAAAAAGGGAGTTAATAAAAGAAAAAAGTAAATGTACAAGACAATAAACAAAAGTGATGCTGATATAAGAAAACGTGCTGCAAAATTATTTTTGGCAAAGTTGAAGATCAGAGCATGCATATGCTGAAGCGTAAAACCCCATGGATCACCAATCAGTAAAAGAGTAACTATAATAATCGGCGTAAAACTCATTGCAGAAAATATGCCGTCTAGAAGGGGGTTCCATAAATACCAAATGCCGCTCATAGTTGCTTGGCGAAATGGAATGCAGCAGAAAATCATTAATATTGGAAGGAAAACACCAAAGGCTACTATTTTAGTTAGAAACTCAAAAAGAGCAATGAATTCTTCTTTTGACGTATCGACCGATCGACCGCAATTGGGACAGAATGAACTGAATGTTAAACGTGGATAACTATCCTCTGGAACTATCAGTTTTCCACAATTACCGCAAAAGCATTTGGCGCTCCATTTTTTCCCCTCTTGAATCTCATTTAACACAAATAAAGCCTTATCAACATTCTGTTTCCATTTTAATGCTTCTCTAAAGCATTCTTCTGCCTCCGAAATTTTTCCTGCTCGAAGAAAACTCATACCATCCTTTAAAATTTTAGTCGCATCATCCTCGCAATTGTTTATTTTGCCCATCTAAACAATTGATGTCAAGGGGTGACTGATTAACCTTTTCACCATCTGAAGGCTAAACGGTTTCATGGACCCTCATTTAGAATCTAGAGGATAATTCTAGCAAGGCTTATATGTTCTAAAAACATATATTTTTTCGCCGAAGGGGAGAGGGCAACGGATTCCAAGTTTAAACATTTGTTATTGTCGTTGTTTTTGCTTAGCTATTTGACGGCTTGTACAATTTTTATCTATCCCGTTTACGCCGACCCTGCTGCCATTTTGAAGGTTTCCTTGCTCGGAGGAACTTATCACGGGTATGATGTGGATCCTTGGCTTTGTGAATGCTGGTTTTTAAATTTAACAGGAGCCACTCAAACCTTCACTGTTAGAATAAACAATACAAGTAGCAGTCTGAAGTCCTATG